>Ga0210059_1008772_pt1 | contig 15887 bp, 8 predicted proteins | sample Ectturendosymbi2_FD_188042 | JGI IMG/M metagenome (GOLD analysis project Ga0210059, IMG submission 188042) | Ecteinascidia turbinata endosymbiont from Florida, USA - Sample 2 (SPAdes) (version 2) | ecosystem: Host-associated > Tunicates > Ascidians > Unclassified | place: Key West, Florida... | reverse complement strand
TGCCCTGCTTTCTGGTGTTCTCAGTTTTGTTGTTGCCCATCTTTAAATCCAGATAAGTCAGTATAGCACAAAGTTTTAGACAGAGTGGGGGTTAGCTGACACAATTACATCAAAGACGGCTTAGATAACTCGAATTTTGGAATACTTCCTGATTTTGTGACCGAACTCACGGTTTTGCCACACTCTTCTGCATCACTTATTCAAATAGAATGACATCACTTATTCAAATAGAAAAACTTGCACATGTACTCATAGCGAATCTGATTTCGGAATGACTTTGAAAAATAAAATGAAAAAAATCACCATCCAAATATTAAACGAGCTTTATGGAATAAAAACGTTAACAAACTACTGTATTGCTCAGGTTCAGAAGATGCACTGTGATAATATTATTGTTACACCGTGACTTTCAGTGATATCCTACTCTGGATCAAACGTCCCAGAATAAACCGGTCTCTACTGAAATAGTTTAGTTTCGGGGTCAGGCGATGTTAATTTAATTCAGTATAATTAGGTTAGTCCAACGTTTCTTAACCTGGAGCAAATTTGCGCCCAGGGGCAAATTTAAATTGACTGAATCATTATAGCAAACGTAAATTTTTATAAATTTTCACAAAATGTGGGCTAAAATAGTGGATTTTTAGGCTAGTAAGTTGCAGGACAACACACAAACGTACATCTGGCATTGTTTTGTTCGTAGATTGGTGAGAGACTCCACGTTAGTCGTCATAGAGCATTATTACCAAATAGGTTTACCGATATATTACACAAACCGAACTGGAGATGTTGCACCTGAGATAATGACTCAAAGTTATGCTAGTGAAATTTTATCTTTTCAGTCCATCTTTACACATTCATTTAGGCACCTCATGCGCGCAACACTGTTTCTGTTCACGATTTCATTTGGACATTGTACGTAAAGGGAGATTGTAACTCTGTCCAAATTGCAAAATCCTCTATCGTGCAATGAATTCCACTGTTTTCACAATGGTCAGGCTGTAGCGCCATTTTTCGGTTTCTTTTCATAGTATACTACATTTTTCTCTATCTTTCACATCATGCTAGAGACTACAGCGGACAGCAAACACAGTGGACGTCTTTTAGTGAAGGAGTTATTCATGAGTTAACAAATGCAGGTTACAGCATTGTCAGTTTGTTTTGTCGAAGAGGATCTAGAACCGTACGTGGACTTTGGGTGAACTTCATCATAACCAACGATTTTGTAAAAACTCAAGAGTATTTTTTGCTCTTAAGTGCCTGGTAATGGTTCGATGAAGCCATTAACTTTCCAAGCTCGCTTCACGCCATCCCACACATATGTACATGACATTCATATGCCGTTGCAGACCAGTTGAATTGCGCTCGATTTCGTATACAATTAGGGTTTGTTTTTGAAGACACGTGACGACTGGAAGCATGGTATCGCGTTGCTTTTGCAATAGCAAAAGAAACTGCATAAATTGGGAGTGACTCATCAAACCGTACACTGGAATATAATCGAAAAGAGAACAAAAGAAGGAACTTGAGAAAATTTATTTATGAAACCATACAGAATGTTATCGCATAATTATTATGTCTTGTGAGATTTTAGATCACGTAGTAGATGAAATTCGAAGTAATAAGGCAAGCGACATCCTTCAGTTAAATGAGTCTATTGACGTGTCGAACGACAAGTATTTGTTGGTTTACTGTCGTTATATACCATATATGCAGTTGAAAGAATGAGTTCTTAATGTGTGAAAGTCTAGAGACGACTAGCGAAATGAGTGATGATAAGAAAAAAATGAATAATTTCTTTCAGCAAAACCAACCCGTGGAATCACATTGGCTCGCTATGCACAGGTGGCGCCCCTTCTATGCTCCGTTAGGTCAGGTTTTACAGCTCTGGTGAACAACCGGGCACCGCACATCACTTCTGCCCCTTGTGTTCTTCATCAACATGCACTGGCGAGTAAAGCCCTTCCAGAATACTTGAAAATAATTTCGAAAGACGCAATTGAACGTGCAAATTTTATCAGGGCACGGCACGGGCTTGTCTTTTCAAAGTGATTTATAAAGATGAATTGATTGATCTTCAGTGCATCTGTGACTTTTCCAAATTTTGATGTATTAGACAAAGAATTTCCTACTCTGTCGAAGCATGCATATGAAGCTACTACACCTTTTCCAAGGCAGGGCTCTCTTCATTGATGACCACAAAACATCGATCTCGATTAGTTCCCAAGGATGACATGGGAGCAAGGATGACATGGGAGCAAGACCGCAGCCAGGAACGGGCAAACCGGGCAATTGCTCCCCCCGAAATTTTTTGCAAGCATGATGGCATTCACGTAGTTCACACGAAACGTTACTTCTCTGGACTGCGTTACCTCTACGTTAACTTCTTCTCAAGACAACTTTTTCGCATACGTTTGTGCTGCTTCATATAGGATACATAAAACTATCAACCAATCAATGTATCGCTCCCAACCCAGAACTGGAGACAAGCTTTGAGACGCTAGTTGTGAAATGAAACCGTTTTATGAAAGTGACGTTGTGGTTGTAAATGTGACATCACGGAGCAGGAATCTATATGCTACCAATCGAGGTTACTGTTACAGAGTTGCCATTTTAGCTGATTTGCTGCGAAATCTATCAGGGTTTTCTCACTGTTAGCTGTAAAATTTTCAATCTAGCAGTTAGCTGATTTTCTAGCAGGCACATCGAGCAGCTAACTTCAATCATGTGCAACGTTTTGGTCTGTATGAATGTTCTCGATGTTATTTGTATAATGTGCCATCCATTTTTCTGTTATATTAACAGATGTCTAAGATTGATTGATTTATAGGTTTTACATCTGAAAACTTCAAAACGGCTACGGCTCCCGGTAAATTATTAACAAAAACTTTAAAGCTTTTAGTGAAACAGTATGTGGCATTGGTAATAATCGTGAAGGAGCTTACGCTTTTCTGAATTTAACATAATTTCTTTTCTTTTAATTGGTAAGTAGAGGTGGCGGAACCGGGAGGCCGCTGGGGACTAGGCCCCCAATTTTTGTCTGAGGGGCCTGGCCCGCACTTTTCCAAATTTGCTTAAATATGTTTATGCAACACAATCAGCATTGGGTCCATTGTCAAAGCAAATTGCTTAACGAAAAAAAATTTTGACATGCACTTGTAACCCCCATTCGCGTCCGCAGAAATTTTTCCAGAGGGGGGTGGGGTCAAAACGATATTTGGCTCATCTGTTTCAGGGTGCTGACGATGCCACGCAAATTGACGTTCACAAAACGCTTTACCCTTTCTGCGCCACAAAGAAAATGCCCAATGTTACGGTAACAGTTGCAAACAGTGTTCCCTCTAAGAAAACTTACACCGAGCAAATGTTTCTTTTTGTGAGCATGAATATCTTAATTCTTAAGGGTCAGTTAGTAGAGTTCAAAATGAATTACAAAGCTTGTGAAATATTGCAATAAGTATAAAATTTTATGAAAATACTCTACGAACAAGGTACACATACAATCCAATAGGTTCTGTTTGTTTTAATGTTTTCACAATGTTTAGGAAAGTTGCAAGTGCTTGAGAATGAGATTTCACTGCCCAAATGGTCTGGTGGTACTGCGCATTTTCGCAACTAAGAGGGAACATTGGTTTTAAAAAATGCGCTTTGTTGGCAGCAATGCTTTTTTTCACTCATGCTTCTTTTCAGGCTCTCTGAAACAATGGTAGGGCAGGGGGAGCAGTAAAAAAGTTGAGGGAAATGAAAAAGTATAAAAAACAAGCAAATCGTCGCCAATATTTTTGTTTCCGTTAAGCAACAATATTGACCTCAAAAATAATAGGAGAAATGATGGACAACCATTCTGAATTTTCTTGTTGCGTGAATAGCTGCAATGAATTTGTTTCGATTCGATCTTGATAAACCATGAAATTAGCCACAATACTGTAATGAAAAAGGCACCTCCGCCCCCTTTTAAAAGAGCAGGGGGGAAATGACCCCGTTACTGTCCTGCTCTCCGGCGTCCTTGCTTCTTTTCACACAGTATAAAAATATTTGGTTTACTGCTATCAGCAGTCACTGTCTCGCTGCATTACCTGCCAAGATGCCTGCATTCAACAGTCACAGGCGGCAAAATACCTATTGCCGCAACTTGAAGTGAACGTTTGAAGATTTGTTGCCGTGTTATTGTTACGGAAAAAAGGCCAATAGTAGAAAATTCCTTCCCAAGTTTCGCAATCTGCCTTTGCAGTCTGCAGCCAAAGGAGCGGACATGAGTGAACTGTAAGCAGCTCATCACGGCACGATACCCGCTAATACTGAATTTGGCTCTTGTGCAGTGTGTTTCATACCGGAAAATAAACTGTCATTGCAAGAATTAATTCAATTAATATCGGAATTAAACTGTTCACTTCAGGTTTTCTGGACATATTTTCTTCGTAGTCTAATTTCCACGGGAAAATGCCCATTTTGCCCTCCCCTGCGGCTCCCATGATCCCTTTGTGAAAAAGTTTTCTCCACCACTGTTGATAAGTTGATCATAGCTAAAAGGTCGTATCACGGTTGACTGCACGTCGATGACGTCATAATCCTTGCCAAAGAGTGGCTTCTGTCCCCCGAAATTATTCGCTGGTTGCAGCCCAGCATGAGAGTATCTCTTTCAAACAGTGTTCCCAGAATCTCAAATATTGCGTAGAAAACAAGCACAAAAGTCGCACTGGGTGACTGATTGTTTGCAAATGTGTGTAATTTTTCCATGAAAGAAAAATTTAAACACGGTTGTGTATTTCTTCTCCCAAATGTTTTGCACCTTGACTCAGTGATCTGCCGGTTCATATGAAACTGTTTTTAAGATTTCAATAACCTCAGTGAACCACTTCTTTGAAGCGTTCATATTTGCTTGCAACAGCATTTTGTTAAAGTAACATCTCAGAGACTGACAAGTTTCGTACAAGCATTACCGTAAAATTGGTTCCAGCAAGCACAAAAAAAATTCAGCTGGGCCTATAAAACGTAGGATTTTACTATGTTTTATTGTAGGACACTGCTAGCCTGACACATAGCTCTTATCTGCAGAATAAACTTAGTCAGGCCAGGCGCATATTAAGTACGAACAATCACAAGTTCTTTTGCTTGATTCACACGTAAAATCGATATGATTCAGCAAACACAGCCAAATTAGCTGTATGACGACACCGTGATCTACATGCAACTTAGAAGACCCTGATGTTATCACTGCGCAATCTGATTACGTGAATGAAATTGAATTTCATGAATCGTCAGCACATGAACTGTTGATGAATATTTATCGAACTGATTTTGTACAAGCAAGCACAGTTTGCTGGAGCCCCCCTTGGATCTTGATATCCTAGGCTTAAGCCTACTAACCCTATTGGTTAATCCGGTCCTGTACATCAGATCTACGTTGTTTTTATAAAAAGAAAATTCAACGCAAATCTTTTTGCTTTTGACAACTGAAGGAATTGCGGTGCGTCAGCAGGACCGCAGCCAGGTTTTAAAGTTTGGAGAGGAGAAAAATAGACATTTAGGGGGCAAGATTTTTGTTTTTATTTTATGTTTAAAACAAAGTTTTCTGGGCACACCAAAATTTGGGAGACACAAGAAACATTTGGGGGTGTAGCAATGCCCCCGAATGTCCCCATGGCTGCGGCCTATGCTTAAGCCTTTACACATTTTTCTTTAATTCGCTCAAAGTTTCATAAGGCTTTGCAAGGCGCGCGGCAAATTAATTTTCAAGTCAATTGTGGTGAATATTGCGCCTGTTTAGCTGACGTTTTTCATATGCTTGGAATTTTTGCCCCTTGCTTCCATCTGGGCATCGATCAATGCACGAACGTCCACTATGCGCTGTTGCCTCCTTAGCTTACTCGAGAGCTTCAAGATATCTGCACAGTAGTAATCCTGCAGGAATTTTAGTAAATATCTTTCGGTTGCAGTTCCGCAAACGCTTACAGCAACAGGCTTGTGAATATATTTCAGCACACACAGGCACACTGCCAATCAGTTGCGATACAAACCAGCAGACCATCACGTCAACAAGTTACCAAAGTCGATGAAACTTCAAGATTACAAAGAACATAACACCGACACTCATTCCGATTTTCTGGGTGAAAAAAAGACAAAGGAATAAGGAGCATAAGGGGCGCAAGTGGGCACATATCTAAGATAAAAAGGCGAATCCGTTTGAGCTGATAATTCAGACAGCTAAAGTAATTACATACAGATTCATCTGCTTGCATGAGAAGATCCACGTCGGCCACAGGCATGGCGATTATCAGCGCTGAAGCGCCGGCATTGTAGTGCTGTGGGGCTGAGCACAGTTGGCCACCACGCATCCACGACACTGCTGATTCTTTAGAAATTTCCTTCCCAGGGAGTTGGGGCATTCACTGCTGCAGCTTTTTCTCGCGCACGATCTCCTTTTTTCTTTGAACTCCCTCACACATGTCTTGCAAGCTTGTTTATCACATTTGTTCACCAAGCAGTTCCTCTTGCAAAGTCGCGAATTGACATCTTTAATACAAATAGTAATTTTACAAAACACAATATTCACAATCAAAATCCAGGAAATAGTGACTGAGTTGCACCAGTGTTTATTTCACTGAACACCATAGAAAACTTATTTTTCCCTGAATTAATTTTTATTTTATTGTAGAAGTTTTTCTGTTCTAAGGAAGTTGGAAACACGACGTGTACCAGTTTCTACCAGTGGCGTAGTGCTGGGAGAAAGGCGGTGTAGTAGCCACGTTTTCTTCAGAGAGACCGGGGCCTCAATTGAAGGAGTTACCATTTCAAGATAGTTAAAGCACGAATCACCGCGACATATACTTAGGTCAAAGGAACACTCTCTTGGCTTCAGTGACAGCCGTGATTTTATTCCGAGACGTCTTTGCTTTCGCCTTTCTTCGCAGATTTTCGCAGTTGTTCGCATCGGGGTGTTTTCCGACTTCTACCGACATGTGACGATCGTCACAACGGAGATCCTTCGCCTATTCAATTTTGAAGATACATGGGAGAAAAGCACAGCACTGATGCTTTCTTATATGCTTCTGTTTTTCACCAAATAAGGATTCCCCAGACCACACTGTTTTACTCCGGCACATCTGCCTGGAACGCATATTAAGCAGCCTATAGTTGACCAGCGCTGAAGTAAATGCCATACTCTAATCCAGAGATTCCCAACCTGGGGTACATCAATATACTTATGATTAGTTACGATAAAATATTTTGTCATGAGAAATTTTAGGGTACATTCTCGTCTGTCGAAATGCTGAAGGAGTACTTGGTCAGATAAAGGTTGGGAACCCCTGATCTAATCATAAAGTTATATTTGATGCAGAGACGAAAAGTTGGATGTAAGCAGACCTGCGACCAACGGGGGTCAGCTGAGCAATTGCCCAACCCAAATTTTCAAAAACATTTAGGAACAACAACAATTAAGTTACAATAATTTTAAACCCCGAAAATATCAGCTGGTTGTGGCCCTAGGCAGGGGCGTAACGAGAGAGGGGAAGGGGGGCACAATCCCCCGGGCGCCAAATCATTATGGGGCGCCGAATCACTGCGGGGGCGCAGAAAAGTCTCAACAATGTCCCAAGTACTTTCTTCAACAGCACATTTGCTTCCGAAAGAACTCAAGTTTGAACACAGGGGCGCTAAACTTGTATCTTGCCCCGGGCGCCACTTAACCTCGTTACGCCCCTGATGCGGCTTTGTAGTTAATGGTTGCATTTGGCCGAAAATAGATTCTAGTAACTGTAAATCACAAACTTTATTTATGCCAAAAAAGTTTGCGCCCCCTCAAAGTGGCGCCCATTGGCACGAGCCATGTCTGCCATACCCTAGATACGCCACTGGTCAAGTCTCATTATACGATTTCGCTACTGTAAGAGAGATGAAGTATACTTCACAATACTGCTGTGACAAAACAATGGATGTCAAAATGGACTTATATCGCGAATGCTGTTTTCCGAATTGTACAAAATCATGGTGAAAAAAGTTATTTTCGTAGGTTTTAGGGAGCAGCGGTCGACCCAATCGCCCCCTACCCCTGGATCCACCCTGCCGCACGGAATATGAATCGATTATTATGAAACTGAATCAGCATGTCGGTTGAGTTTGAATTATTCAGCTGTTTTTTTTTCTACCAATTTTCACGGTCATGCTCTTCGGTTGCTACACCTTGCTCCCACCAATTAAACACACTTTCATCTTACATGCGTTCTAATGTTCGGTAATGTGAGACTCTTCCAGCTCATTAAGTCAACCTTAAGTCCCGCTCCCGCCAAAATTTTGGCGCAGAGGCTATGATTAGCCCTAACGCCTGACCGGATCGGGCTAGAGAACCAATGAAAACATCCCTGGATGCGTGAGAAAGCAAAGAATCAACTGAACGTGACAAAAATATACCTTTACATTTGACATTTTTGAGAAAAATCCATGTATATGCATTTGCCGTACTGACATTTTATTAAAATCCGGAGCAAATGCGACAAAACGCACACCGCATCCAGTCTAGCCGATACGCTCCGGTTTTTGCGTTTCCCCGACCGCCGGAATACTCGAAAACAGGATCCTTTCAAAAGTCAATTTGGGCCGTTTCGGGGGTGGAAATTTGGGGTCCAAAGGTGTAGGTTAAGAAAATGTAGTTCTAGGGCACTGTTTGGGTTCCAGACAACCCGAAATTAGCGTTAGTGAGGCGCTGAGTGGCTTAAAATGTTCGGGGAGCTGAACTGAATCCAGAGAGATCTTGGGAATGCTGCTAGCCTAACAGATTGGGACGTTATGGCCAAAAATAGAGCCTGGAAAGTGCTCGGCCACCGAGTGGATATTTTAATTTTTTCCCAAATAAAATTTTCCTGTCAATATTTCGGCTTGAAATTTGGTGGAATATTGTAAAACATCCAAATAAACCTTTTCTGTACGTTTGGTGGTGTTGGTGGGTACCGACTGGCAGATAAGTGACTTGAACCTAAAAATAGTCCCGAAATCCGAGGTTTTTTCCCCTTGGTACTCCCAAGAAAGGAAGTGTCAACTTTTTTGATCATCATTGTGAAGGTAAGGTCTTCACAAACATTTTTTATGTAGAAAGTTTATTTCCAACGTGTTTGGTTTAGGCTCTGTAGCCTACTGAATGGACGCAACTAGGTTCTGTAGCCTACGTTGAAAACGGTTTTACCCCTGAAATGACGTCACAATGACGTCAGAGGCGGGCGCGACCTACCTCAAAACGTGCGGGGTAGTCTTACGAAGGCAGTCTTGCGATACCATCAGTGACTCTCCAGCTCAATCCTTTCAGAAGTTATGGTCGATCATAGCATCTTGCGCCAAAATTATGGAGTAAGCGGGACTTAAAGGAACGAAGTTTAGAGGGAAGAAGCAAATTATTTTGGCGACGTGATCAAAAACACCGAGAAATTTTTAATACGTTTGAAGAAAAAGTTAGAAAGTTGTGTTAACTTCTGTACATGAAAAATGCAATTGTCTCCAAAACCTTCAACTGAAAAGCTCGCAATCGAAACGAAGTTGGGGAACTTTACATTGTTTCAAAAACGTTTAACAAATTTCACATTTTGTTGGAGTGACGTCAATGCTCACGAACACTTCAGCTGAAGACATTCCTTCAACATCTCTTCCTGATCGGAAAGAACGTATAGAAGCAAACTTGTGCTGAAGCGTAAGCTACTACGAAATTGTATATTTTGGTTTCGATAAGATAGTAAACAATAGTTGGAGCTAGTGACGATAAGTAATTACAACAATGCTTTCCATCACGTTAAGTCTTTATTGAACAAAGAAAGTCAGCGAAACTTAATGATAGGTGAAATCAGTTGAGGTCATAGCAATTTGAGGGCCCTGTGCAGACCATTTTGGGCGCCCCCTGCCCTCGCGCAAAATGAAAGATCGAAAAAAGCCATCGTTTTCAAAAATTGATGTTTGTATTTGCAGTATCACTGATATCTGATGCTGGATTTTGCACCAACTCATATACCTTCTTTGGTAACAACCTACATTATCCTTCCCATATATGCACCGTAATCCGTTACATAAGTAACACAATTGCGCACAACATACAGCAAATTAAGAAACCCACTGCTCCCTTAACTTAAATGAACAAAAAGTATTTCATTCGTTTGGCTTGCACAAAAACAGGGAACCAACCCATACGTCTACAAATCACTGCGGTCTACAACTATCTAAAATATTGCTGGAAAAGTGTTAACCAAAAAACATCGTCTACAAAAAAGGCACTGCGTCACAGTTCAGAAAATGAACATACGACAGTACATGTACGGTTAGTTCTACGAAGAAAGTCAAAGCACATTATTCAATAAAGTATCAATATTCAGTATAAAGACAACCTTATTGCCGAAAAGTGAACTATATATGGGGTTTGAACGCAGTAGAAATAAAACAACGTAACACCTACTGTATGTTTCATGATCACACAAACACTAGCTCTAGAATAATAAGGCAAAAGACACAGTGCCTAAACTTTCAGCTTGCCTGTATATGAAGCACACTAGAAACCAGGGCTGCAACTAGGGGGGTAACCTGGAAATTTTCCCCCATCGAAATTTTCAAAGACATGTCTAGTTGTTAGGTACAACATCAAGTTACAAGCATTTCTTCCCCCAGAAAATATCAGCTGGATGCCGCCCCGCTGGAAACCAAAGTGCCCATTGTCCTAGAGACATTACAAACCAGGCATTGACAATTCGGAGTAAAACCTGTACCTTTCAAACATTGTAAATAGCCATAAAAATTACTATAGTATGTTATAGCATGTGTGCATTGATAGTTCCTAAATGTGCTCAATTAAGACAAAAAAATCTAAGCAAAACTGTACCATAGAACATTATGTGTAAATAACCTCACGCAACACTCAAAACAACTTGAAGTAGTGCTGAAACTCCAGACTTTCGTAAAAAACATTACAATTAAAGTTAACCCTAAAGAACTTTCATTCATACTTGCAGCAATAAACACATTTACAGCATTCATTAAACACTAGCAACTAGAGCAGGGGTCTCAAACTCAAATTGCTCCGAGGGCCAAATAAGGACTTATAAAGTAACCCGAGGGACGCAGCCCGCATTATGACTGCCCGAGGGCTGCATTATGACAATGACGCAACAATGGCGGTACCTGAACCTTACTGGAAACAGCTTTAACACCTTACTTCCTGCGAAAGGTATCATGAGTTATAGGAAAATCATTTCTAGCCTTCTCTACGTTCGTTTAAAAGGAACTTGTTCACTCGCGAGCCGAGCACTTTCAAACACCGATGAATAAAGTAATTAACGTAAATGTCAATTATTTGAAAATTCCCACAAAGCATCTCGGGCCGCACAAAACGCCCTCGCGGGCCACATGCGGCCCGCGGGTCGCGTGTATGACACCCCTGAACTGCAGCATCATAGCACAGGTAAAGCTCTAATAACAGTCGAAATTTACAGTCACGTTATGAAGAGAGGAGGTAACACCAGCAATGGTATAAGCTTGAAACACGTAAAGCATACATTGAATCAACTGCATCAAATCTGCAACAGTTTAACTGGAATAAAAAGAACCTGTGCTTATCTTTTGATTTGCCGCCCTAAACATCTTTGCTGGTGGCCTTTTACATTTTGACTCGGGTCCTTTGTTCTTTGATCATAGGCTATTTGCACCTTACCACTTTATTGCGCCTTTTATCTTCAGGCTGAAAATCCAAATGTGTTAAAACATATCAGTAATCACAATCTTATACAGCAAACCAAAATAAGTGTTTTTCTGTTAAATAATATGTAATCATTATAACAAAAATACAACCATGAACAAAAGCTCATAAGTCTTTGAAAGCGCTTAAATTAAAAAAGGGGGGCCCCATTCTGCACACTCTACACACGAAGACCACTAGTGGGTGAACTACTTGCAACTCGCAATGAGACCTTTATCTCGTTCGTGAGGTTTCGTCTAGTTTTAAATTTCTTAATCTTTTAATTTTTTTACAGCAATATCTTCAAGTATACATTCTGATGATGCAGCAACGTATACTTCGGGTCTTACCTTCAACGCAATCAGCAATGCAAGTATGTTTGCAAGATTTGAAGTCATGGCACGAGTGACTGCAGCTATTCGTGCATTTGACCTGTTTCATTTCAAATCGTCGTTGCTCTTTCTCTTGTCTTCTCAGTTTCTTCTTTTGATTTCTACCACCCGCCGTCACAAGCAGCAACGAGCATAGCAAAACTGAAACCAACAAGACTTTCTTGACATACTGAAACTTTACCAAAACTGCAAAGAAGCGCGCTGTCAAAAATAACGTCTTCGGCTGAAGTAAGAAACTTTAAATATCTTTGTGAAAACGCTCAGTTAGGCTACTTGGAAAGTTTTGATGCCCGTCGGATAATGTTCACGAGGAAGTGTTTGAAACAAACAGCATCGGCGTCGCATTTGTTTTTTTCCTTTTCAAACATGTCCCGTCGTTCAGTTCTCGTTGACCTCATTTGTGATAAAACATTTATTAAAGCTGCAACTTGTGTCAGGTTGAGCTTAATCAGTATGGTCGCTCTGACTAGCTTCGACGTTACTGCCTTTCTTTAAATCTCGAACATTTTCGAAGCAGCCGGCCAGCCGCCTTGGCTAAGAAAAAAACCATAGACGTTTAGCTTTCAACTCCTGATTTGCCAGAAGGACAGCTATACGTCTCCCCAGGCTTGTTCATGGGAATGGGATTCCTATGGGAATCCCATGGGAAACGTCCCATGGAATGGGATGGGACAGCACACATTTGTATTTCCCATGAGACTCAGAAATAGAATGAGAGTGTCAGAATCTTACTTAATTGTCATACTTAGACTATACTTCTGAATTTTTAAGTCAATAAATTTTGTCGTTTTGCATGTCTCTTTGTACATGTGGTCCTATTTAGTAGATACAAAACCTAAACTTTTATAAATTTAATAATTTTAATTGAATTGTATTCCATATTAATATTATAATAATGTAATGGGAATCCCATGGTATGGGACAGGCATAAATTGCTGTGGGATGGGAATGGGACAAACAAATGTGTCCCATGGACAACCTTGCGTCTCCCCTGAGACTTAACCTAGGCAAGGCAAAATTGTGAATATTATCCAGCACACTCGTTTCTGTTTGGCAATATATTACTGGACTATATGCTTTTTTTCATCAATCCTGTATGCGCATTATATAATGCGTTTGATAAGTGTTTGTATATCTGTGACGTCGTACAGTAGTTGCGAAATCTTTGTACATTACATTTCTAATTGATAAAGAACAGTTTGCATTCTAAGTGCATACATCATGAATATTTATAAAATTGGGCTTTGGGGAACTTTGGGGATGAAAGGATTGCTCTTATGTGAAGTATGTTTTTTTCGTGTATTGCGCCACAAAGCAGATAGTTGATCATGTGCACAGTCTTGCCGTTAAACAACAGTGAAATAATTGCATTGTAAGTTCAATTCACTTGTCAGTTCGGTTTGATTGAAGAAACTTTGCACTTACGCTAGCCGTTAGGATCTCCATTGTAGAGTTTCGTTTACAACTTTCGTCTTGGTTACGTTGGTAGCGGTACACTTTCTGATGTCCACCAGAGCAGCATGATATTAGTCATAAACATTGACGCAGCTGGGAAATACAGATACAGATTAACTCCATAATGTGCCATCTTTTTTTTATTTTGTAAAAACATAACGATCAAAAAGGTCATGGCACGGTTGACTGAGGACGATGACGTCATAACGCCACTGCTTAGATGGGCCCTGCGCCTAGGTTTTACATTGGGCCCCGCACTTGCCACTTGCCAAGGTCGGCCTTGTCTAAAGCTGCTTTCGTTCATATGACGCCGGCACAATTGTGTACAGAAAATGGTGTGTCGATTTGCATGTGCAGTGCTGTGGAAGCTGCATGGTTAGCACAGAATTTTCGACATAGCAGTACACGTGTGTGATTGCATCCACAGTGGCGTTTAGGTGTAGTGAATAATAACGTTAGTTCATATTAAATGATATCCACAAGTCCTATATTGGGTTTGATATGGTTAATCACAGCGACTTAATCTTCAAAACAATGAAAATCAACAAACAAGATAGACATTGATGTTGGCCCCCTACTTTTCCTTGGCCCCGCAATGGCCCCCCCACTTTTTTAATTCTAGAATCGCCACTGCTTGAAACTATCGTTGCATGATGTTGCGAACTGCAGAAACGTTGTATTTCGCTTGAATGGACCATCTCGTGAGGTAACCGTAACGTTAAAACTTACAAAACGATTGGAATTTCAACACTAACGTTTTTGATTGCATATCAAATTACCTGTCAAATTTTTGAAACATTTTTTAATGAATTGTTTTGAATGAACTATGCTTTTTCTTGCATTTTGAAAGAATAGTAGTTTACTGTTCCTACACTCAAGATATATTCAATTTATGAGTTGGCAAGCGGCAATTTTTTAAAATTATGTTTATCAGTGCTGTAATGAGTAAACATTTCCATTCTGCAAGGCACTGCACGTTTATATTATAATGTCATTGTTTATCTCTTCTCCTTTTCTCTCTGTGGGAGAGAAGCTTGCCTTGAAAGATTGTGGTGAAATCGCTGCCCCAGGTGGAGTTTTTATTTTCAGAGAAAGGCAAAAAATTGGAGTTACTCAAATTTCTTAAATGACAAGATTCTATCATTCATGTTTGATGGGTCGTGAAGCTCTTAAACATGTCAGTTGAGCTCGTCCGTTTACTTTCGATGTTACAAGAAACAGATACAGCAAAATTATTTGATGCTAATGTACCAAGGTACTGTGCCAAGAATCATACCAGACAAAAAGAAAACAAAAACGTTTATAATGTACATGCTGTCAGGGACATTGTTCGCGCTTCTGTGACGTCACCATGTTCACTCATCCGTAGTACGACCTTTTTGTCAAATTGGCAAAATGGGGGGAAATTATGGAATGATATATAATTTTGGGACCATGGCCCAAGTGCCCCCTGGCTACGCCCATGGTGGTGGTATAGCGGGTTGTACTATGTGCAATGGTGCTATATGTATGTGGTGAATGTATGATTACCTTGTCCTTGCCACGTAGTGGCGCCTGCAATCTTGTAATCCTTAATTGTGTCCCTGTGTTCGCCGCGCAGCTGTTGCGTTGTGCTTGCGGTCTCGGAATGCAATACTGCCAAGTGTTCTTTTAGTGCAGTTTGCCCGCCCTGGGAAGCATTTGATCAGTTAAGCTGTTGTGTTTGTTTCACAGTTTCATTGCTCGCTTGTTCAGCTCCATGATTGAGCGGTGTCCTTAGTGAATTAAAGCCTGGCTTTCTGCAGATAGTGTGTAGTAGAATTCGCAGGCGAGTGCACGACAATTTAAATCACTAAAGGATGGATAAGCTGCTCAAGCCGAAAGATTTGGACGTGTTGCCAACCGATTGCAATGCAGCTTCGGTTTTCAAATATTGGATAGCTCCGTTCGAATCCATCTTACAAGCTGTAGAAACTGGACAGGCGGCAATTGACCCTAGCGTCGAGGCAAACCGGCGAGGACTTCTTGTTAACTTTCTCACACCTTCTGCATACCAGTATATAGAAGACTGCGAAACGTATGGTTGCGGTAGCAGAGTTGAAACGAGTATACGTCAAAACTAAGAATAATGTGTTTGCACGCCATCTGCTAGCTACCCGAAGACAGCTTCCGGGTGAATCCCTGCAACAATTTCTTCAAGTTCTGAAAACCCTTTCGAAAGACTGCTCCTTCAGAGCCGTTACCGCTGAGCAGTACCGTTGGGAGCTAGTACGCGACGCGTTTATCAACGGACTGGCTTCTGCTGCTGTGCGACAAAGACTTCTGGAGAGGGACGACCTTTCGCTCGAAGCTGCACTCGAACA
>Ga0210059_1008771_pt1 | contig 15890 bp, 12 predicted proteins | sample Ectturendosymbi2_FD_188042 | JGI IMG/M metagenome (GOLD analysis project Ga0210059, IMG submission 188042) | Ecteinascidia turbinata endosymbiont from Florida, USA - Sample 2 (SPAdes) (version 2) | ecosystem: Host-associated > Tunicates > Ascidians > Unclassified | place: Key West, Florida... | reverse complement strand
CAACTTTTTCCAAAAGTCTGAATCCTCGAAATATTGATAAAAGCGTTTCGGATATCCGGATCCGTATCCGGTTCCCGTTTGAAAGCAGTTTTTGGATATCCTTATCCGGTTGCAAACTCACTATCCTGCCGGATATCCAACCGTCAAACCGGATAGTGATCACCTATGGTTCCTACCCTTTCATTCATACAGTACATGTGAACTTCATGATGGTTTTGAGCAAGTGATAACGGATTATGATCATCAACTTAATGCAGTGTATGACTTTAACCCTTTATTCATATAATTGGAGCACAAGATGGAGAGAACTCTAACCCAGGGGTCGGCAACGTTTTTTGCACTACGGACCGGTTTAAGCCTCGCACTGGTTGCGGACCGGCTCTCAATAAAATAACGCGTGGCTTATCTCGCAGTCTAAAAAACATGATTACTCAATCGTCACGAAAGTGCTTCCAAAATTGAAAACGAACTTCTAAAAAAGATTTTATGCGTTTTTGAAAAAAAAACTGATGAAATCTTTGTCTTTTGGTATTTTTGAACGGAAAAATGTACTCATTATTGAAAAACAAATTTATATTTTTACACTAGCCTAACGGTGCAAACTGGAAACTGTCTTGAAACCGTGAAGCCTAGCCGTAGGCCAACTGTGGGATTTTCCACAGAGAGCCAAACACGGCGAATTCCTCATGAATAATTGCAATTTTGGAGAAATTTGGCCTTGGTTTGGCACGGACCGGTAACAAATTCCTCACGAACTGGCACTGGGCCGCGGCCCGGTGGTTGCCGACCACTGCTCTAGCCTTTTCTACGAATTGAAAAGTTAATTTCACACTGTTAAACTAAAAATGGACTAGAATTGAAGCATGTATCTATAATGGTATTTAATTTAAGGGTCTAAGGTTTATTAAGTTAAATAAAGACAAGCTGTAACGCATAATTTTAAGTTCATGGCAGAAATTGCTGTTTTAAGGTTAAAATTTGATTCTTTGTCAAAACCATTTTTTGGGGGCAAAAAATATTATTCCAAACAATTTGAGACCTCTATGAATGTAGAAATGACCACAATTAAATCCTTTTGTTATTTTGGCCATTATTTTTTCAAAAAACAGCTATTTTAGCCATTTTATTTCAGGATTTTGGCCATAAGCTACAGAAAATATTTGGCAACCCTGAGCTGTTCCCAAACATTGTTGAGCTCGATTCAATCAATTATTAGTGGGAGATTGGTGAGCAGCACCTCACGACCCACCCAAGCCTCAGACAGCGTATCATCATGAAAAATACTGATTGTATGGATGATTTTGGCAGTAAGTTTAACGTTGCTGCCAAGTTCGTTTTCAATGTCATCAAACTACAAAAGGCTTTTCTCAACTACGCTAGGCCTACAGGCAGACATGATAAACAAGCAGTGGTAAGTGTAGATTCATTGTCGTCCACTCGTCTCTATGAAACAGTTGAGTGTCTTTTGTATTTTTGTTAGGCCTGGCTGGTTAGAGGTTAGGGTTAGGGATTAGCGTTTTAGCACAGTACTGTACATACTAGTTACGGTTTTAGCTCGGGTTAGGGGTTTAGTTTTGAATAGGGTTGAAGTGTTAGTCTTTTAGAGTTAGGCTTAAAGTTCTGGATATCAAGCGTTTTATTATGCTGTGTTATGCAAAGTTCAGGCAGGCTAATTATAGGTATTCTCGGATCATTGGAACAAGGCTAGTGTAGCTCGCAATTATCGTAGTTTCTTAAGTTAAATTGAATTTATTGTTTTTTAAATAATGAGGTTACATTTCTACCTTAACCAATTCTAAGGGGACTTTTAAGCCCTGTAATAATCCTTAATCCTAACTTTTTCATCTGTAATTTTTCCTCACTTATGTTCTGTGTTTGTTTTTCTGACTGTGTTTGTTTTATTTTCAAATTTTACTTTCTAGTACTTGTCAGTACGTTTCAAACAGTTTTGGTTGACTAGATATGACCTCCATGGTCATCTCATTCAGCAGCAGATCCTATGTTACACTGTGACAATCTTTTGTCACAGTACTAGTCTGTAAGTTTCAAACAGTTTTGGTTGACTAGATGACCTCCATGGTCATTCAGCAACAGATCCTATATGACACTGTGACGATCTTTCTTTACATTGATCACTTCTTTTGCCATTGTCACAATGTGTTTTCATTTATTTTAATTTCCACAGACAATTGTTTACTTTTTGACAGTGTCTAAATAACCGTATGTATCAGGTTTTCACCATGAAAACACTAGAAAAAGGTATCAAGCGATATTGCTGACCTCTGCAAAATATGTGACCACTTCTTGTATGTCAGTTGCTTCTCGGAGTAAAGGATTATAAAGTGGCTATTAATTTTTTTGTAATCCTAAACCCTAACTGTAAGCCTCAACACTAAACTGTTAAATACTAACACTAACCCTAAACCTAATTCCTACAGCAGAGGTTCCCAACCTGGGGTGTATGTACCCTAGGGGTACATTTGCCTATCCGAAGAGGTATATTTAAGGTTAGCAGCAGAAGAGAAATATATATTTGCGTATCTTTTATTTTCAAATATTTATACATATATCAGTGAATATTATTTTCGAAAGTCGTTGCATGCTTATTTTCAAATATATCTATGATTAATCATGATGAAATATCTTGTCATAAGACATTTAAGGGTACATGTTGATGTTCATCTGTAGAAATGCTGAAGAGGTACATGCTTATCTTTCCAAATACTGAAGGGGTACATGCTCATCTTTCCAAATGCTGAAGGGGTACATGCTTATCTGTCGGAATACTAAAGGGATGCATGGTCAGAGAAAGGTTGGGAACCCCTGCCCTACAGTAACCATAACCCAAAATCCTAAATCTAAACTCATGTCTGCTTTTCAAAAGTTTTTAAGAATATACCGCAGTTTCAAAACTTTTACCATGCAATCTTGTGTGAGAACATAAAAAGTGTCTTGTGCACAATAAAAAAAAACAATACATCCAACGTGTTAATCAAATCGGCAACCTTTGGCACAGTGGCTGTAGTCACTTCCTACTTGACCATGTTGATTGTGGTGAGAAGGTCTCCACATCAGTTTTATACCTGTCACAAAACTGGATACAAGATAGATTTTTTTAGTCTTTCCAAAGTGAAAACCTGATACGGTTGTTTAGACCAGGGGTTCACAAATATTGAGTTGCAACCCAAATTTGGGTTACAAGACCTTCCACTCTGGGTTGCGAAATAATTTAAGTTTACATTTTAAATTTGCATTTATTTTGTCTAATGAGAATGGCAATCATTTACTGCGTTGTGTGCTAATTTCATAAAATTTTGTCCAAAAATATTGCTACTGTGTCTAGTAGTTTTTAAATTTTTATTTAATGTAAAGATTTTCCACAAAATTATATGCTCACAAACTGTTTGGGTCATGAGAATTTAGAACTATTTTTAGGGTCATGCTAAAAAATATTTGCAGACCCCTATTTTAGACACTGCCTTACTATTTTGCATGATGTTTTTTTCTTGTTTCTGCTTATTAGCTGAGTCATATGAAATAGTCATATTTTGAAAGAACTTTGCTTTGGGAAAATACTATCAAAATTTTCTGCTGACTCTAGTCGTGAATGCCACAAACATTTTCGATCATTTAGAACCAAACTGCCATGAATTTTTTCATCCTTTGTGATAATGTGTAATGATAAAAATACACATTTTTATCCCAACTTTATTTGTTGATGTGACCCAATCATGTGCGTCACTTTCACTTCTTTGTTTATGGCCAAACTTGTTGTACGTGTTTGGCTATCATGTACTTGTCACAAACTTTGAATGGTGTTATTAACTGTGAAATTAATACGTAAAAACTACAAAAACATAGGTTTGTGTCTGGTTTGTTAAGTAATTTGAAAGTTTGTTAGACCTCTTCATGAAAGTCAGGGTTGAATAGCTCAATCAGTGGTTACTTTTAAAAATCATGTTCTTGTTCATATGGTTTCTTTAGTGTCTGTTTTGTTTTCATGTTACTTAAACTTTATTTGTGTTGATTTTTGATGTAGTTTGTTATTTGACTCAAATGCCCATAGTTTCCTGCATAGCTCTAGCTCTGTTATTGTTTTGTTGCAGACTGCTTTGTTTTGTTAAAGCCTACTGTTTTTTTGTGTAATGTTGCTTGATGCAAAATGTCTATGAAGCTGAAGTGTTGCATCTTGTTTCTGTTGTCTGCAGTTGATGGCATTTTATCAACTACTTTACTTATGCATGGTGACCAGTGGGAGATATTTCATAGATCTGCACTTGAATACTCCTTTCAGCATTCTTTTATTGACTTGTGGTTTTGGATGATACTGCGAACATGTGTTTTTTATGGGTGCTTCTTTGGAATACTTGCAAATAAATCTGAAGGACCAGAAAAACTGAAGAAAAATATGTGGGTTTCATATTGTGTGGGGTGTATGAATGCTTACTTTGCTTGTGCAAAGCTGCTTATATTCTCAGAACAGCCAGAATTTGTTATGGGGCCTGAGCTTACATGGTTTTGGATGTTGTTTGCATGGAACTTTGTTGGAATTGGAATCTTTATTTACCAGTGGAAGAGCTTAGCATCTTTAAAATTTGGAAATGCCTATGACAGCTTTAATACAGTGGTGGTTGATGATGCAGAAAGGCAACCTCTTCTACAAGGCTCTACTATTACAAATGGTAAATTGTGTTGCATGACTTCTGAAATACAATAATGGTCTGCTTGTTACAACTGAAAATAATCTCATAAAATATCACAAATGTAACAGTGATTTTTTCAAAAATTTGCAATCTGAAGCAGTCAGATCTTGTTAAAATTTTTTGCTTACATTTTGATATGTCTTAATAATGCTTGTTTGAAACTTATCCAAAATGTTTTGACATTGGTAGATTTCTTCGGAAGTTTGAAGTACTTGATTTTTTTACAGTTACTTAACACAAAAATACTTTTTTGCTCTCAGACTAATTCATAAGAAACATCTCATGCTTCTATTGATGTATGAATTTACTCTGAAAGGATTAAAATTTGCACAACTATTGGTTGGTCGTTATACAAGAAATAGAAGTGCAATGAAACCTACGTTGATTATTTTTGCTGATAGTATTCTTGTGTAACATGTAGCAAAAAGAAGAGTGCTCTCAGTGCAAAAATACGAAGTGTAGAATGTGGAAGTGGATTTTTTACAAAATTTATTTGATCAAGTGTGGCAAATATGAAAAAAGTCTACTGTGGTGATGATTTAATGAAGATTATCAACAGAACTTTTGTGATAGCTGATTTGGTCACTTGGAGTTTTTGCATTTTGTTGTTATCACTCATCAACAATCTAAATTACCAACTATATTTTTAGTTGCACGACAAGCAAAACTACAGTGTTTTTTCACAACGTTTCAGCTCAGGGTTTTTTATAAGGTGTTTTAGGGACCTGATTCGGGTCCCTAGAATTGAAAATTGGATTCCTAGAATCAGCGAAAATTGTCATCGGGTCCCTAAAATCAGAGAAAATCAGGTCCCTAGAATCAGAGAAATCGGGTCTCTGCCGGTCCATACTGGGTGCCTGACATTTTCCTTAAAAAGACTTGTTTCAGCTGTTTGTTTTTTGGTAATTGCAGGTTGTTTTGTTGTCAAAATGATGGTTGTCAATAATTGGTTGCATGGTCATAACAATATATTGCAGGTTTTGAAACCAGCATTTTTCAAAATATCAATGTTCTTGTGGTTGGCAATAACATGGATATTTAATTCCTAAGTACAGGTTGTTGAAGCTATCATACCTAGAAATTACAAGTTAGCATATTTTTGACAACATGAATGACTTCTCTATCAAGAGTAAAAGCTGTCCCCAAGTGGCAAGTGTCACATTTACATAGTGTTTATCAGCTACTGCATTAAACATGTATAAGGATGGTGACGTTTTCATTGTTGTAATTAGGCGTTAGCAACAGAACTGATGGTGGTTTTGATTGTTTTGTTAATAGCATTGTTTTTAACTGTGCACTTTTTTGCCATGAGCCAATGGTCAACGATTGTTTCAGAACAAGTTTTCTCACAAAAAAGTTTAATATTAATTTATTTTTTATTTATTTATTTTACGGCAATCGACAACAGGCTGGAGCTTGGAATGCCATGCGCCAGTACCAGCAGCAATACGAAAATATTACAACAGAACGCAAAAGGAAATTAGGCTTTCAGTGCGAGTGATAAATTTCAAGATTGCTGATCACTAAAACATGACAATAACCAGCCATTTTATATTATTCCAAGTGTTGGCCAATTTTTGCATGCCCTGTGAAAATTTGTGTCTCTGTCAACAGTGAAAGCTAACGATCAAATGAGTGCAGTGCAATGTTATTTTTTTAAGAGTTTATGATGCCCATGTTGAAAAATTTTCCATCAAAGATTGGCGGTTTTGGTGTCAAGTAACTCATATGACGCAGTAGTGAAGTCAACAGATCGAATTGTAACTGTAAATCCACACGATTGTTTTTCTTTCTAGCGAAAGCTACGATAGGGTTCGCAGAATGGCGTACGGTTAAACCTGTCGCTCTCACACCGCATTTACTTCAGATTCTCGCCCAATAAACGAAGCACGTCACGAGAACGGCGCGCGACCAAGTCGAGTAAGCCACGTCACCTTCGTCGATGACGACGCGCGCAGACGCTCTGCATCGACGTCCAGTGACAACTCGGTTGATTCAAATCGCCGGCGATCCAAAGACGAAACAGAAAACGAAAAAGCCATGTCGGAATTAGTGAACAAGGCCACCATGAAGAAGTTGTTCTTGATGGTCCTTCCCGATTGGCCCATCATGACGTTGGGACTGTTCTTCTTGATCGGTGCATCCGTTGCAGAAATCTTTCTCCCCATGTTCACCGGGAAGGTTATTACCGGTTAGTTTTTCTTACTTCAAGACTTACGGCAAGTCTGGACTAAAGTTGCGTTCACCAACATATTGAAGACATTTTCCTCAGATTGATGTCTTTTATTAGTACATGGCAGTGCGATTACCAGCAATAAAACGTGAACACATATTGATAGATCGCAAGATTTATTTATGATGTCGGTTGGATCGCCATGCTGGAGTTTATATTTGAAAATCTGGTGAAAACGCTTTAAGCGTGACTCTTATTAATCTCCCAACGGTTGATGGTTAGTAGTTAGGTTGAGTAATGCTTCGATAAACTGTTAAAATGATCTTCAAATTCGTTGATATTTTACTGACGAGGAGAACCGTTGTTTTCCAAACGTCCACACGATTTCGTTGGCATCGATGCTTTTGTGTTTTACTTTTGAATAAAGACTGTGCAAGACTTTTAAATTGTCTTTCTTAAGCAAACCCACTGAAATGTTCAAAAATTGTTCTAATGTTTGCAGAACGGTGAAAAATAGTCAACTAAGTTGCGATGTACCCGTGTTGTTCACTTGAAATAAATCCACTGCCAGCGAGAACTGTTGCTCCTGCTACAAGCCCGCTAGTTGCAACTTAAAAAATCCGCGCGCGGCAAAAACAATACTCTTTGTTTTCAGGCATTGTGGTGAGCGGTGACAGAAGTCAGTTTGCAAGAAGTTTAATCGAGATGGCCGCAATATCGCTCTTTGCCTCGATCTGCGCCGGCATGAGAGCCGGGTGTTTTATGACGTCTATCCAAAGGCTTAATATCCGCGTTCGAAACACGCTGTTTGCCTCCATCACCAGCCAGGAAATCGGATTTTTTGATGAAATACGGACAGGTGAAACGCGTTTTTACCCACTTTTCGTATATTTGCATATTCTAATGATAGTGTAGCTAAATTTTCCAATTTCGTATCTTTTTTCGTACATCAAACCTGTTCGATTTCCAAATTAATAAATATTCATTTTCTACTGCATTTTCTAAATAAACCGTTAGTTTTTAAAGTTTCTCTGCGCCAGAAGTACTAAATGAGATTTTTCACGGCTTCCAGCGAACTCGTTTTGTCATGTAATAGCGTTTTGGCGTAGAACCAGGACACTCATTCACTGGTCGATTTTCAACTTTTTGGTCTATCCCCTTAGATATTTACTGTCTCAACAAGCCCCTTTAATTATAAAGTCGCTTAGTGTGCTGTTAAAGCACGTAGTGTGCTGTTAAAGCACGTGCCTTGGTTGCGATGGATTGCCGGCTCGAAACTGCTGCCTTTCATGTGTTAGGATTTTTTCAATTTTCCATATTTGAAAATGTAACTTGGTTTAAAATCTCTAATAAAAGAGGATTGTAAGAAGATTTCTTCGTTTTTTTTTTTTTTTTGCTTTAGAGTTCACTGTGAGGTGTTTGTAAAGTGTAACAGTTGTTCTTTCGCAATGGCTTTGCTGTGTTTTTCGCGAATCGACGAAAGGTTAAGGTTCGATCATTCTCTGCACGAAAATATGCCTGGTGTTCATCAGAAAAGTTTTCAGCTGGTTGGATAACATATAACGTGCTGTTTAGCTGCCACGCACAAGGTGTTTGCGAGCTTGAGGTGTTTATTCATTAAGCAGATTTTGTCACTCAGAAAAGTAAAACTTCGCGACGAAATGTCCAAAGTGCGATTTTTGTGAAGAAATCCTTTTTAACTTCATGGCATATTGGCGCACTGCTTATTGTACCAGTATCAGAGTTGTCAATCGATGGTTCCTGCTGTTGGAATGCGGAACATGGCCGTAGTTTTTAGGATGAGAATGATTATGGGAAAAGTAATGGCTTCAACTGAATTGCAGTTTCCTTGTGATATTCCGGTTCCTGTTCACGCCCTTTGCGTTCCTAGTATTAATCCATCGTGTAACCTGTTGTGATTGCAGTCTTGATTTGTCTTAAAGAACTTGCAAATTAAGTTGAATCTTAACGTTTTCAAAGTTGCTAGGAGATTGCACCGCAAGTTAATCTACCCCCGATATCCTGTTGACCGTAAATAATTCGAAAAATGTGGTTGAAATGACCAGTATGCAACTTAACCTAATACAGAAAAAATAGCACGCCGCAAACAGTATTGGTGCACGTACGAAATCAAACACCAAAAACAGAGGAGAGATTTGTAAGATAGAACAGACTAAAAACCTTTTTATGCTATGCATTTAACCACAATAAAATGCTAGCTCAAAAACAAGACCAAATGTCAATCAAAATGTAGCTCCAAAAGTTGTCTTGTGCGCATCCAGGCGATATCACGTCGAGATTAACCGCCGACACCACCGCGATGAGTGACACAGTCGGTTTGAATATGAATATATTCCTGAGAAGTTCGATCAAGGCGATCGGAGTTTGCGTGTTCATGTTCGTGCTGTCGTGGAGACTTTCGATTGTGACGTTCGCGGGCCTTCCCCTGGTCTTCGTCATTTCGAAAGTATACGGCAAATACTACAAGGTAACCATGGCTTCTCTTCAATCCACGATCACCTTTTACGTTTGTTGAAATGCGACAAGATATTTGTGCCGGCCTCTGGCGTAAGATCTCAGGACTCTCTTTGCATGGCTGCCAACAAGACGTTCAGATAAGTGCGCGTCATCGATTTGAATACATGCTGTTTGGGATTGGTATAAAGTCCTTACCAATGCCTCTGAGAACAGCTACAGTGAAAGATCAAGCTTGACATAAAATCACTCACCTTATCTTCGCCGATGTAACATCGATGAACATTGTTTTTAATAGAAGAACATTTGTTGTTCATGTTTCCTTTGTTCTAATGATAACTGCTGCTGTTGCTAACACTGGAAGTCTGCCAACAACACTCATACCCAAATGCCACCGAATGCTGTACACTTGCAACTGATGTACTTTGAACTTGCGTTAGATAATGTTATACTGTACATTTCGAGCAAGATGGGTATGTTTCAAACTTGATGTATGTAATCTGAGATTTTTGTTTTCAAGATAACCTGATGAGATGTTTTCAGAATGCAGCTAATTTACCGTCTGCATTTAGCGGCAGCGCTGTTGCATAACTTCGGGACATTACAGCATCTGAACTGAGTGTTCGAGTCTTTGCTTAATTCGCAGAAACTCCAGAAGCTGGTGCAGGACCGATTCGCCTACGCCAACGAAGTGGCCGAAGAGATTTGCTCGTCCATGCAGACCGTGCGAAGCTTCGCCAACGAGGAAGAGGAAAAGCAGCGATACAGCGATCGTCTCCATAACGTGTACAAAGTGCAACGCAAACAGGCGATTTCCTATTCCGGGTATATTTGGTCGAACGAGGTGCGATTGCGTTGATGTGGTCTGAGTTGTTTATCATCAGCTGCTCAGGCAACCTTGGGTCTTGTTTTGCATTCCAAAGAATGTATTCTGCTTTATCGGTGTAAATAAATAAATAGTCTAATTGATACGCAGTGAAACAAACACTGTTGATTTTCTTCAATCAGTACATGTCATCATTGGAATTGTTCCATTCTATTACACTTCCAATATGAAGTACTTGACCAAACTCGAGCAGCATAAGGTATCATAATAAATCGATAGAGCGCTGTCCGCCGGTTTCAGTAATTTCTCTGCTGAAGCTTAAATATGCTCTTCGGCCTGTAAAGGTAAAGGTTGTTTCAAATCTGTTTTCGAACACGAAGATAAAGCCTAAAACATTTTTGTTTCGTAAGCTCCTGCTTAAAACGACAGCATCGGTGAAATGAAAACGCTTCTTCAGCTCGAACAACCATCTTCGTCAGGTTGAAACGTCAGAATTATAAAAATTTTAATCGGATTAGAGATTTTATCGTTTTTAGCATCAGCTGGGCATGTGAGAAATATTAATGTACTGTACCTGTTGTTTTTGAAACCGAAAAAACGAAACTCTAAACTTGTGTTCATTCGTATGTTGTTATCTTGTATTAACTTCGCAAACGCCCAATTTGAGCTGCTATGGCATCTCCTTGTTCTAAGACAGTGTGGTCCAACTGAAGGCCCGCGGACCGAATTTTTAAGACCCACTAGCTTTCTCTGGATAGATTTAATGTTGTCTGTATGTTACAGTTGGCAGTTTTAATTAGAACAAGCATTACATGTTTCAATAAAAATGTACAATATTGACCGCGTTAGACTAGGCTCTAGAGAGCTTCTGGAAATTAGTCAGCAAAGATAGATTTACCAAACTGAAAGATATCGCGCTAAAAATGCACTCGATGTTTGTAACCAGATATGTGTGTGAAAATACATTTTTTACGATGAAGCACTTCAAATCTAAATACAGAAATCGAATGGCAGGCGAAAACACTGGACGATAGTCTCTGGTTTGTTACCACTAACATTGGTATTGAAAAAGGAACGGTTGTGTCAGGGAATCCTCGACCACAGGCATCCCACTGATAGAGATATGTAATAAATTGCTACTGTGCAGTAATTTCAATGACATACTCACTTATCTTCCCTTTTTTGGTTTACATCTTGTGAATCTGTTCTTTCACACATCGTTTTGTTGGAAGTGACCCGCAGGTTGTCACGTTTTTTTAACATGGCCCATAGGTCAAAAGCAGTTGGACCGCGCTGTTCTAAGTTGCAAGAAACGTAACGCAAAACAAAGTGTTTCATGTGCTGCGCATCCCAGACAACTCTGGAATGATTTAGGTGCGTGCGTGCGTATACGTCACCTGGCGCGTGTGCTCGAACAAAACCCACTTTAGTCGGAACCGTTTCCACGTTGTACTGAAACAGTGGTTGCAATGGAAAAACTTACAAATAGAGGAAGACAATTGCACTGCGCTCGTTCAGAAAGTAAACGCACTCGTTTGCTTCACATTATATCTTTCTTTGGTTCCTTGCAAATGAGACCTAGCATGTTTTTTTGGGATGATCGTAATGTATAAAACTCTTTTTCCGTAGAAATGAGCTCTATAATTTGAGATGCCGACCTGACGGAAGAAACAAGCCACCACTTTGTCGAACATTGTTTTGAAAGTGTTTTGTTGCAACGCATAATATTGTAAATTTGGAATTAGATTGTTCTGCGATTATAAAATGAAAAATCGACTTCCTAGATAAGTTTGTCATTATGGGGTAAAAACCAATAATATAACTGTCTTGTAATAAAAATAACGGCCAAAGGAAAAGAAGTAAAAGTCAGTTGCCGGTGCCATATGGCGAGCTATCTCAAACAAACGACATTCGTCTTTCGCAGAGTTTCGAGCTTTTGCTGCTCGTCTTCACTCTGTGGTACGGCGGACAGCTGCTGTTTGGCGGCTCTTTGACTGCCGAGAGCTTCATCTCCTTTGTCCTGTATCAGGAGCAATTCGGGGAATGTTTCTCCGAAATGGGAGAAGTCTACACAGGTTGAAAATGCAAATCACTAACAAAGCATTTTGTCGTGTGGTAGCCTGTCAGGAAGCATGCTGCATGCCAAATCTGATCAATGGACTCTTGATTGGTGACTGATTTCGCTTCATACGCCATCTGCTTGAGCATTTTGCTGTTGAAAATAAAACTTTCGGTGAAAGCATGCAACATTTTCTTTCGCTGGTGAAAAAGAGTGTGGGAGTAAGATTCAACACTAGCAATCTTTCAGTTTTCGGGTGAAAAATCTCTTCAGTTCCGAGCGTATAACCTAGTTGGTTTCTTTATGATGTTTTCGGGGTCAGTTGGATGCAAGCAACACTTTATTCAGTAACTTTCACGGGAAGCGCTCCTGGCTTGCACAGCAATTACTTTGCCCGTTTGCATGTATTTAATCCGTGTTGCCAAATCTTTTCAAGCATCGCAGTGATCATGCATGCCGTGTGAGCTTTCATGTCTAGCGATGCCGGTTCATGTAGGTTGGCGTTGTTCTGCAGCGAAGTTCGCTGTGCTTTTGCGTTTTAAGATGCGGCGTGGACTTTCGTATCTGCGTTTTTCGGCCACACCTCGTGCTTTTTTACCCGTTGGTTGAGTTGCGGTTCATCCGCAGACCATCTGCGTTCGGTTTGACTTATTGTGAGGCTTCCAACAACTCATACCGTGCTTGACTCCCTTCTTCATGCAGAAACCGCATGCCCCCGAAATCGAGCTTTTAACCCACATAGGACTGATTTCTTCTCCTGGACTGCGGCTGAGCGCGAAGTTGAAATCGATGACAGGTTTCTGGTTAGGTACTTTCCGTTTGCGTCGCGCGTTTATATGACAGTAGGTGGCGGTACCGAACAAACACTCAAATGCAAGGCTTGCTTTTGCAAACGTCTAACGTTCATTGGCTCGCGTGTAAAAATCTGTTTGGAGCGCCACGCTCCGCGCCTGGCTCGTTTCTCACGTGATATAAGTTGGGCCAAAGGTCACGGTCACTTAGTTCTTGCTCGCAGTTCTTCCCTGCTCTTCTCATACAACTCTGCGCGATCGTGTGTCGTAGATATCAGGCCTGCTTCTGGTAGTGGTCGTGCTTTGGTACTCCGGGCACCTGATACTGACCGGGAAGCTGAGCGGCGACAACATCGTCCCGTACGTCCTCTACCAGTTCGACATCGCCGACGTTCTTAACCATTTGGGTTCGGTTTACACAGGTAGGTCTACTGCGACTGGCGCAACATTGTCCTTCTGGACTTGATCGCTGAATGCCGCTGTTTCGAATTGCTCAACGCTTATAAACCAGGCCTGCGTGAATAGAGCGCTGTTGGCTTCATGTCCAAAATCAATACGTCAAACGTGCTGCCCTGCAAATGCATTTGGTATTAAAGTTCACAAGCTCTCCTCCGCGGATTGCGGCTGCAGTGGATACATAACATACGTGCTTTAGCGTTTTGCACATTGCTGCTGAATGTTTTCTGGGGCATCTTCTGTTCGTGATTCGAAGCATTGTGCTTGGTCCTGAAAAGCTCGACCCAGGGGCGTAACGACGGGGGATCAAGGGGGCACAACTCCCGGGCGCCGAATCCATATGGGGGTGTCGAATCACTGCGGGGGGCGCCGAAAAGTCCCAACAATGTCACCAGTACTTTCTTCAATACAGTACATTTGGTTCCGAAAGATCGCAGGTTTGAACACGGGAGCGCCAAACTTGCTTCTTGCCCCGGGCGCCATCTAACCTCGTTACGACGCTGAACGTGGGGGCGCCAAACTTGTGTCTCGGTACGCCCGTGGCTCGACCGTTGATATGCACCCTGCTGACCCCCACCACCGCGATTAGTCGCTCCTGCGAATGCTCAACGCTGCTTGGTGTTCTTCAAAATGCACGGCTTTGATCATTCGCTTGCGTCAGCGAATTTTCCCTGCGTCTTGTTAGAAGTCGCTCCTAGGGGTCTTGCAAGTAAGGAAAACAGAAACCGTTGTCGTGAAACAAAAGAAGCAGAATCTCTTTTACCGAAATATGCTGAAAATCAGTAGACTTTCATTTTGGAATCCTGTCGCCTGTAAGTTTAGATTCCTCAAAACGACTTGAAATTAATTTACCACATGATTGTCCGTTAACACGGAAGCCATGCGTACTGTCTGAATTAAATCTGCTTCCGTCATTCTCTTGTGCAACTTTCTATCCTATCAGTATTATTCAGTATATTGAAGATCCCAAAAAAAAATTGCTACTTGATTCGACGTGGTCGCCTCTGTGGAGACGAGTTGTCAGAAACTATTGAAGATGCAAGCTAGTGCGCTGCAGCTTTGCTGTGAAGGGGGCGTGGATTTTTCCCGCTGCTTACGCAAAGGCAGACATTGTCAAGGTTTTAACATTTCCCGCATCCATTAAGTTCGTTAACGAGGTCTTGTCGCCAGCAAACAGAACCGCTGCTATTGGTTTGACCGGCAAAGCACGTTTGAATGCATGCTTCCAATCGGGTGTGATGTCACTTTGTCCTGGTTGAGGTGAGTTTTTTCACGCAGTGTCGCGATCACCGAATACAGCGCATGCGCAAGCAATTTGTTCGTGTTGCATGCTTCTCGGTCTGACGATATCATTTCACGAGTTTGAAATATTGGTAACAGACGAAACAGTCACCCGTCTCCCTTGAGCACGTCCGCGTTTGTTGTCACCTATGCAGGACGCTAGAAGATTGACAGCAAGTCACTGATATGCGCGAACATCGTGTTCGTTAATCTCCCAAACTGCTGCAACACCGAAGTAATAAAAAAGTCAAATATTTGGTAAATGTAATGCATGGCTTACGAAACACGGCATGGCGATCATACTGAAGACACATGCATGGCTCAATATGTTGGCGCAGGAGAATGTTTTTTAAACTTTCTGCCGCAGAGGAACCTCCGCAAATGTTTGCGTTGCTCATGGAACCCCATACAATGATCCAAGCGTCTCTCTTACTTTCTGGAATAAACCAGATGGGTAGAAATGTCGCATCTGTGTTTTATTTCTGCGTCGGCGCGACCACAGGCAGCCACTCGCGGAACTCTGAGGTTCCCGGTTGAAAAACACTTGGGGAGGGCAACGAAGTATATTTTGTTGTTTTCTGACAAAAAGCACGGTCGGAGGAAACCTTCCTAATTGCACTGACGTTGCGGTGAAACTTGCGTCCCTGCCACGCTGGTTGCACTCTCATGAGCATGGCTAAATTTTCTGAGATTTTATTTTAATTGTTGCATTTCAGAGGTTATCACCTTCTTCGAGTTGATTGCGGAAAATTGTTTTAAAATCCAATGCACTTTTTGTCGGTTTTTCCGCTGATTTAAACCGAAAAGCAAACATCCGACGTTTACCCGAAATAAGCGTTCGTTTTCTTTTGCAAACCTTTATTTTTCTCTTCTGCGTTTGAAGGCCTAATGCAGGCACTCGGCGCTGCAGAGAAAGTGTTCGAACTGATCGAACGCGAACCTCAAATCCGCACCACGGAAGGCACCGAAGAACCGCCGACGATTGAAGGTCGAGTCGAGTTCCAGAACGTGAGCTTCGCATATCCTACCCGAGAAAATCAGCCCATTTTAAAGGTGAGAAGTTGGTTATTTATTAGACGTGAAATGTAACTAGTTCCCTGCATGCTGTTGCCATGATAGCGGGGGG
>Ga0210059_1008770_pt1 | contig 15891 bp, 7 predicted proteins | sample Ectturendosymbi2_FD_188042 | JGI IMG/M metagenome (GOLD analysis project Ga0210059, IMG submission 188042) | Ecteinascidia turbinata endosymbiont from Florida, USA - Sample 2 (SPAdes) (version 2) | ecosystem: Host-associated > Tunicates > Ascidians > Unclassified | place: Key West, Florida... | reverse complement strand
ATCAGCAGTGTTTGAAAGCTAAGAAACGCCCCTGCTGCGGTGTGCTTGGATGCTGGATCCGATTTTTGGCTGAGCGATTTTCGACGTTTGGAAGTACGGTCCCGCGACAGATCTCCAAAAGCTTTATGCGCCGCCGACTTTATTTTTGTTTGGATACCTACCAATGCTTTTTTTCTATAGCACGTGTGTTGATTCTTGATGCTTGACACATTATAATTCAATAGAAATCATTGGAGCGGAACCGCATCGTCAAATGCATTGGACTGCGTCAACTATGCGCTCCGAAAACATTTCTGTATTTACAAACACTGTTAAAAACGATGAGTATCAACCCTCCATCTCCGGCATTTTGTGCAACCAGTGGTGATAGAGCTTTATGGTTAAGCTAAACGATCGTTTTGGTGACAACATTTTGATGACATGCGGTCATAGGCGTAGGGGGCCAAAAATCTGGGGAGGTGCAGCGTTTTGTCCGAAAAAGCATGTTCATGCCGAAGAAGTAGATTTTTCAGAAACTTTTACAATTTAACTTCTCTAAAGTAATGAAAAGACACATCCAATGCAATTATCACCCCGTTAATACCGGAAAACAGTTGAATTTACAAAACAATTTTTTTAAAGATTGCCGTTTCGGCAAATTATTATTTACAAAAGCAAGGATCTAATGATAGTGCAGCAAGCGTTCACAATTCTGCAGAAATGATATTGGAAGAACACTTACACCTCATTAAAGAGAAAATAATCCAAAAGGATTCTCTTATTCTTACAATTTTTTCTTTGTTTACAATTTTTCATTCTCCTTGCTTTCAAAAATAAATAAAATTCAATGTTTAGATACAAAAATATTTTTGTCATGTTTCAAATGATTTTTTCCCTAAAGTAAAATAGTCGGGGTGCTACAGGCCCTGTGCCTTCCCGCATTCTACGCCTATGCATAATGTACCTGATTTTTTCGACCAGGTGTCTGGCTACGCGTCTACTTAATCGTCGTAAATGTCATCAGTAGGGCAACCAAAAGTCAATAAAGTCAAATGTTTTCTGCCTTTTCTAAAGCTAATGAAACGTCCACAAACCAAATTTAATGCTCATACCATGAGGGAATCCCAAGTGATTAGGTCAAAAAAGTCAAAATTTATCATTAGGTCCATATTTATTGTTGGGTCAACTTTTCTTGGAACACAGTTTTTTTCTCTTTATCAACATTTTATTGAAACGACAACAACAGATATTGATATGCTTTTGCAAGTTTAGTTGCAATTCTGTAATAAAAATGGGTTTGTTGCAATTTCTGACGTAACGGTGTTGTTTTGCCCACTACTTGACCATTGAATGTCATGTAGGATAGGCGTGGTATGGCACGAAACGTGGTCTTACAATACTTGGTTTGGTAAATGCTCAATCTATTCTACATATAGTGTTTCATTTTCAACTTTATAACGTTCTCATACTTGACTCTGGACTTTACTATAGTTATTAATGTACTTATCAGTGTATCATGCCCAACGTTAACAAGCAATTTTTTTTTTAATTTCGAAGCATAGAGTGCATGAATGTGCTTCTGGGTTAACCTCAATACCTAAGGCTGAATATTTTGCAATTGCAAACGCAGAAAATTTATAGGTCAAAATAAAGTCTAAATGTTTTAATTATAAAGTCAAAATTTTAAGTTCTTAGGACAAAAAATTGGTTGCCCTAGTTATCATTTTATAATCAAAAAGCTTCTATTAAATGAAGCTGGAGAGTTTAATAGCCATAGAATAAAATGTTGTTGTTGTCCCGTAACGGCGTTAAAAATAAATATGATTTGCCTTAAATTTTAAATTACTTAAATAGTTACGTCACAAACGTCAGTTTCGTTCCAGCTCACGTAAAAATGAAATATGCCTCGCCATAATGTATACGCCGTTTCCTGGACCACTTACCCCTATACATGGATTGATAAGGCATAGTAAGAACCAGCATTGTTGTCTGCGGTCATCATTTGACTTCACCAAAACTTTTCTGTTCGATAAGGCTTGTGCACTATTTTTTGTTCGGCCTGAAGGAGTTTCGCCTTCTCGAATTCCAGTGGCACTCCTGCAGGCCCGTTCGGTCCCGGTCCCGGGTCGCATCACAATCACATAAACCAGACGCGGTCAAGCACTCTGCGTACAAAACCAAGGCCTCTCCTCTCTCACTAAGGGGCCTTGAAGTATAAATTAGCATGCCTGCCTGGTTCTCCGTCACTAGTTTTGTTCATTTCTCCGTACGCAGTCGCCTGAAATACAAACATGCGAGACATTTTTAAAATGTTTCGTACGCCTGCAGGTAAAAAGGCACTGTATCTTCTCTCCGTCTCAATCTTCATTCGATCTTCATTCGATACTGTGTCTCAATCTTCATTCGATACTGTGTGCTGGCTTTTTCAATAAAATTAAATCCATGTTGTAAAGTCAACTGCTCTGGCTGACTGCCAAAAATAATTGCCAAAAATAACTGTCAAAGTGCTGTTTACAGCTCAATCTTTGTTTAATTTGCCGGCCTGACGATTGACAAGCTCAAGCTTGCAATTAGTACGCTTACAAATCAATTATCTTGTTTGTTTCCTTCTTGTCTGAGCACAGAATGTTTGCCATAGCGTCCGTGGCGGAATTTCATTTTGGAGCCTGAGAACTTTCCTTGTGTTGTTGCCCCAATTTTATAGGATTGTAAACCGTGATGGAAAAACTGCAAGAAGATGCGCGAAATATAAGTCCACGTGGTAAAAAGAAGTTTTAACTTGGCCTTGTACGATTGCTAATTGTACTGCTGTTGACGATTTTGAGTTCATGAGCCGAGGTAATGATTTCTCGATACATAATATTTGTGCTGTAGTTGGTAACAGGCGATTTTTTACGTGTTTTTGACAATCAAGGAAGAATTAGGCGTAGGCTGTGCTAAAGAATGAGACACCTGAACACGTAAATTGTACCGATTTGCCTTAAGTTGCAAAATGTCTTATGGTCAATTTTCTTAGTTGGTATTTGAATAAGGACTGAGGATGCGTAATTTTACGTGAAATCGATTTCCTATTAAAAATTTGCTGATCGATTCCTTGCTTACACTCATCGTGGAAAATACATACTGTACTTGAATAGAGATATGTGCAAGTTTGAATCATCGCATAAAGATGAAAGCAGATGGCAGTCGACTGATTCCTCGAAAGCATACAGAAACACTAGTGCTTTTAAATGTACTTCAAACAAATGCGAAGTTCGTGCCGTCACAAATAGATCCGTTGTTCATACAGCCCAAATTAAGGCGATAGACGAGATATATTTACGGTATTTAAAAGGTACAAAGAGCAACTAATATAAATCTTTTTTACCATTTTTGATGCACAAAACTTTGTTTAGAACGTTTGCGTTGCCTAGGAGAGCTGCATGTACTGCTGAGGTAGGACTTAGTTAGGAATAGCTGCCGCGTTTTGTGTTGCTTTCGGTTTCTTTCAAATGTAACCAATTTTCAACCGTTTCAATTTCACGATCATTTGCTTGTCAGTTCTAAGTGATCCTGCAAAATGTTCATGTCATATATTATTTAAGAATTCCTAATTGAAAACCTTAAAATGCACTCTATATCAGCAGCAAAGTGACAGTTTCTTGCGCGTTCGATTTCACAGGCACCTCGCTCAACGCGGAAGGATACACACAAGTGGATGATGTTTTCTCTGTCCGGTCTCTCGCCTTTGACACGCTGCCGACAGCGAGTATGATTAATGAGATGGAAGCAGTGCGGCCAGCGCAAGAGGACTCTATGTCTGTCACAATCAATTGTGTCGTACGTCACATCCGCGAAAGCTTTGCGCGCTTTCTTTTTTCTTTGCCAATCAGCTGCTGGAACTGAGCACTGACCCCAGGCGAGCTGAACACTCCGTGATCATGGGCGTCGAAAAATTTTTTTCCAGAGGGGGGGGCAATAGTGAAATTTTCCAGGAATAGCCAAAAACATTTTTCAGGGTGGGACAAAAAAGTGGTGAAATTTTGTTTTACCTTCTCGAAACTAAAAGCACAATCTTTTTTTGCTAAAGATTTAATAGAAATATGTCAAATTTCAAAATCCAGGGGAGGCCAAAGCCATCCACCGCCCCCCTTCCGATGCCCATGTCGCTGATGTCTAGTTTTGGGACAAGTGCAAACAATGCGGGAGCTGGCTGGGCTGGAATAGATTCCTCAATACTGACAGAAGCGTCAAATATGTTGCAAGTGAAAAACGAAGCAGGTTAACAGACACAAGCCTTCTGCCAACAACAGTCAGTAATGTTGATTACCTGCACTTGGTGCGGCTATAATGGAAGTCGTGCGGTGATGTCTCTGGTTTGCAAGTGACGGCCCCAACCTTTGAACCGATTTGGTTTCCCAGTGACGTAAGCTCAGCACGATTCTTCGGCCTGGACACAATTATTACCATGTTCGATTTGCTTCATAAAAAAGAAAAAACAATCGACACACATTTAAAAACACATTTTCAAAGGCTCTCTAACGTGTACAGGAAAAACGTGGCTTCGTTTACAAACAGAACAGGAAGAGCGTCACATTCAAAACTATACAACGAAATGACTAAGCGTCGCAGCTGTAGTGTCAAACTCGTACACTTGTTTTCTTCATTGCCGGGCATCGTAATTCGCACGACATGACGCTGCATAAACTGAGGTAGTTTGTTTTTTCGTTTTAGCGTCAGACAGACTCACCACCTTTCGAAAATACAAAAGTTACTTCATGAAGATGCAGATCTTGACATATGCAATACAGGCTTCTTTCAAGGGCTTGTGCCCTTGAAAATGGTGGGTGCGCGAAAAACCAGTGAGGCGGGGGGTATATTTCGATTGTTGGATATCTGGAAACGAATCGGAAAAAAAATAACAAACTTAATCTCGGATGCACTGATCACTTCACACTAAGAGCCATTGGGCCCTGCTTTAACAACCACGACGTATGCTTTCTGTTTCATGTGCAGTGTTATTTTGCATAACATTCGGTGAAGTCAGTAAATCTGCTCCATCACACTTAACCCTCCCGGAAGTGCCTTTCAGCGCGAAGAGCGATTTCAACTGAGGGCTTAACATACAGTAGGAGGAGTAAACATGAGAGGATGTAGGAGGAATCAGGCGACGACTTGAAACCACATCCTTTTGGGACGAAATATACGATGAGCCTTGCCACCCGTTTTCTTTCATGCGGATATAAATGATAGACAAGCAAAAATGCTGCGAAACGAACTGACAAACCCACAAGTTGTTCACAAGAACATGTGCGTTCAAAGCTGCGCACAACTTGATTGTGAAGTTGCCAAGGCTTCGTTACTTTGTTTAACCCTGCTAGCAGGCAGAATTTGAATTCTACTGAAGTTCTGATGCCATCCGGTAGCTTGGACCTCATCAAACGGAAACTTTTAGTGGTGTTCCATACAGGTCATTCTATTCGAATCAAACTCAACCGGGTTGGCGCATAAAGTCTAAGGGTCTGAGACGAATTGAAGTAATGCTCATTGCCATCAGTGTCTCGCAGCAGTTTTCGCACTTTGTCTCTGGATAGTGTATTCAACCTGAGGATAGAAATTGTAAACAGCTAATTGCAGGGGTGACGGAACCGGGGAGGCCGCATAGGTCTAGGACCTCATCCTTTTTCTGGGGATGCTACCCTCCACTTTTACATTTAAAATTTACTTACATAATTTTAAGCAATACAATTAGTATTGGGTCCATTGTTAAAGACAATCACTTAATGAAAAAATTTTCCATAGTTTTTAACGTGCACTTGTTCCCACTCACTTTGAAAAAGGTTCCTCCACCACTGGTTAGTTGTGATAATGCTACTGATGACGGACGAAAATTATAATCTCAACTACAGCAACGGGTATTGTTTAGAAGAGAAAACGAAACACTTCTGGAAGTGGAGCGACGAATTTAATTTTGTGATAAAACAAATCCCGCAACAGTCCTACGTCATTTCCATCATTCCCCAAACCAGTGGTTCTCAATTCGGATTCGATCAAACCCCAGGAGTACAGTATGTCAGTTGCAAAGGTTAGGCGGCTTAGGTATGAAGGTATGAGTAGATAAGAAATGTATGTTGTGATGCCACATCTATTTTCCATCTTCTAGCACTCAGAGGCACAAATTCCGCAAAATTTCGGAAAAAATGAAAAATTAGTTTTGAAAACAACGCCAGACACAATCAGCGCATCAACCACACGAAAGCAAACTCACCCACAACTAATTTTATCTTTTAACTTTTTTTGTATCCATCAAGGATACATTTAAATTCTTTCCAAAATCATTGCCTGAATTTTTCCTCTAAGTGCTTCAAAGATGGAAAATAAATTTGGCATCACAACAATACATTTCTTATCTACTACTTTGTCTTTCATTCATCTCTCATTCGCATTCTCAGAGAAGCAATTGCTTATTTTAAATAATTGTTAAAACTTATAGCAATGTCAGCATTTGTTAGTAATTGTTAGCAATTGTTAAAACCTTTCAATAATTATCAACTTTTTGTCTTCCAAAAAACTGGAAGTGGCTTGCCACGCCTTTCTTTGAAATGGTTGACTGGGCACTATTTGGTCACCTTATTTTAAGATAGGTTAAGTGTTCTATTATTGGTGCCCTTCCATACCACGTTATAGCTCAGTGGTTCCTGTGCGATCACCACGATTGTGACACTGCCTCAATTGATCCAAATGTTTGAATTTTACCCAAATTTGAAAGACGTTGTTCTAGTTTAATACTTTTTGCATCAAATAAATAAATGCCCAAATACCGAAAAATTTTGCACGAATAATCACCAATTTTTAAGCTTTGAGGATGCAATCTTATCCGTTGCATCCCCATGTCCTCGGCTACGCTTATGGTCAGATCAAACAATCCAGTGTGTTAACTTTTTTAAGTTAACCGTGTGACCGTATTTGCTGATGATCCTATAGGCCAGGGGTTCCAAACTGTGGCCAAGGCCGGCCTTAAGCCGATGCAACCGGTGCAGCTGCATTGGGCCCCGCGCCTCTGGGGGCCCTGCGCCTCTGGAGGTCCTGCACCTCTGGGGGCCCCGCGCCATGGTGTTTGAGCAGAACCATGGTGCCATGTTTTTTGCCAGCTATTCCTGGCGCTCAAGAATTCAGTAGAAACGGTTCATGACCTCACTGCTAGCAAGCAATGCTCTCGTTTGAACGAACGATGAATTTCATCTAATTTAATAATCGAAAGTTATCCCACGATGTCCCATTCATTATCGATGGCACTTGTTTGCTAGTAATGCCAGTTGATACCGCAGTAAGCTTACAGCTGTTGCAAACAAGATGTGCAGTGATTCAACTCGCAATGAACAGGTCGAGACGAGTGTCTGTCGCATTCAGGGCTGTAGTGCTAAAAAAGAAGTGTAGGAATTCACCCAAAAGACAGCCACTTTCAAGTATAAGAAGTGTGAGAACGTGAAAGAAGAAGTGTAGGAACGCATAAAAAAACAGACATTTTCCGCAATTAAACAGTTATGCCACGCAAGAGATAGCTTGTCGTTTATTCTTTTACGCGACGTCTGGAGCTGCACACAGGAAATCTGAGTAAAAACACACATCTTCCAGTCAGGTTACTATGAGAAAAGTTGTCAGCTTAGTTTGATGAAAGTTCTGCTAATGCAACGTTTTTCAGTTCTCGAAAGATCCTTCTTTTTTGGATAGTTTCTGGCTGGTTGCGGGTCATATGTAATTTGACAATGGCAGACCTGTAACCAGCTTGGGACACCAGGAAGGGCGTAGAGTTTTCTAAGGGGGACCTAATTTTTTTTTTAATATCTCCAATATGTTTAATAGACTATGTCCAACAGATTTTTTCAGGGGGGAAACATTTTCCAGGGGACTTCACCCCCTGAGACCCCTAGTTACGGGCCTGGACAAAGGCCTGCAGTTTTGCTTCATCGCAGATTTTAACATACAGTAGATTACTTATTTAAATATTTTGCCAGAATAAAATTAACTCATCAATACTGACACGAAGTCACAAATGACAAAAGATGAAAGATTGAACCCGTAGAAGTAGACTTCCTGTGCGAGTCCGAAGACTCCAGCAGTTGACCATTCAACTAACACAGCAAATGTACTATTTTGCATTTATCGGCTTGGTCTGTAATTGACACTGAACCGTGTCAGTTTCTCTGGGAAGTTGGTCAATAGCTGTTGAGTAGCAACGCTAGTTTTGCCAAAACTATTGCTGGTTGTTATTCTGAAACAATTGCAAGCTGGGGCCTTGTCTTTGGGAAAAATGTATAATGCGCCACAATTTAGTTATAGACTTTATATTCACTGTGCCCCAAAACGTTTTCATTTGTGACAGCCCAAAACTCTTTCAAATCGCAACCTACATTAAACGGTTGTTGTGCCTCTGTGGATTACTGCTGGCGGCAATATTACCCTCCGGTCGGAAACTATAGCTTCTAGGAAGTTACCAAGACAAAGCTTGTAATCCCATCTGTACACGCATATGATGTTTAATGCCTTCAAACGCCAATCAAAACTGATGCAAACAAACTGCAAAATGGAAAGATTTTTTAATTGTGTTTGCTGTCTGGCGACTTTGTTGAAATAACTAAATATTGTTTATAGATACTTAGACCTTCCAGATTACAAAAAAAACGAAAAGAAAGCGTAACATAGATAGAGCCTATCGTATTGGCAATGAAAAGAGGAAGATAAAAGCAGCGAAGAAAGTTAACTAAAGCGGGTCAGCGGAGCAATAAAGAAATTTATCGTTAAGGAGAATATTACCGAGATCGAGGAATCAGATAGTGAGTCACCCCGTTGCTTGAAGGATCAAGATATGCGCAATCTTCCTGAGTCTCCTGTGCAACCTGCTGAACAAGCTACATCATCGTCTACCTTGGGCCAGCACTGTGAATTAGACTCTACAGTTATCGAAACTTGTGAGGATCCTGCACCTTGGCCCAAACGCCTTTCAACAGCTCAGCGACATTTTCTAACCGCGAAAAGCCCACATAAGTTAGATTTGAACTCTGGATTTCCTAAAGATGGAGCAGGTAGGAAATCTTTAAATTATTGGTATTTATAGGGTAAATTATCCAATGGAGAGGTGATGCCAATGATGCAACGGAAATGGTAGGTATACGCAGCTGGAAAAAATCGGATATTTCGCTTTTGTTGTAAGCTTTATTTTGATGTTAATGGCGCGCTATCCATTTATGGGTTTTTAGACTGACCCAGTGCTGGTGTGCGCTTAGCTGGACATGAAAAGTCCAGTTGTGACTTAAAAGTAAGTGTTCAATGGTTTGAGGCTGAGCAAAAATTATCGGAGAGTTGCACGATGGATACAATTCATCAGTAGTGAATCACAATGATGAAAAGTTAGTGTCTCCTTACTTTTGACAGAGCTTGAAGGGCACACATGAGCTATGCTCACTGCCCACGCCCCTTAAAATAAAAAGGAAACTTTTGTGATATAATGTACATACAGACCAACTCCAATAATTTGCCGTCTTTTTTATATTCATACAGGACCTAGGCAATTTGATAAAACATCTTCAACCAAAACGTCGTAACACGGTTGACTGATCACGATGACGTCTTTACATCACCTGCTCAGAGGGGTCCCGCGCCTAGGTCTTGCATTGGGCCCCGCACCTGCTAGGTCCTGCCCTGACTGGGGCGTCGCGGTTTTGACGTTGCATGAAGTTGCAAACTTGTATTCTGCTCAGATCCATTTTGCATCTAAAGAAGCTCTCCGGATTTTAATTTCATTTGCTACTTCGGACTTGTGCGAAGCTAGCTTTTCTGCGGTTGCCGTAATAAGACAAAGTATCGCGTGAAGATGAGCATCGAAACAGAAATGCACTCAGCTGTTTCAAACATAGCATCGCAGTTGTGTAACTACAAGGAACAAGGAAGCTAATGGATCGTATTAAATAACAATCTGTGAACATTTTTCGTGCGGTTCGTAATTTTATTTTATGCTTAGGATTAGTGCGTCGGGAGTTCATGCAAGTTGGGAACTACTGGTGTAGGCCAAAAATCATAGCAGTGCTTTGCTTCGGCATCAAACTAGTCCTAACTCGCATTTATTAGTCTCAGTTTCATACGTTTACAAAAGTCAAGTACTGCTGCTCTGTTTCCTAGCAGCTTGGTAACGAGCAACGCAGCGAATGTATCGGACTCTTCGGGCAAAGGCGGTGCACACCGCGAAACAACCTCGAGGAGTGTCTTTCTATAAAAACGTTTACACACCTTCTATAAATTCTAAGAAACATTTGTGAGCTCTGCTGATAAGCGTCGAGCACTCCGGGCCGGGGCAACAGCTTTCCAAGAGCCCAACCCATTCGAATAAATGTAAAGCAAATAATGTTGTGTTTGTGAACAGCAGTTGGCAAAAACTTTATACAGCCTAGCGCTTTGTTTACGTTGACGCACTTTCTTATCGCGTTGCAACATATTCCAATGTTTGCTAAAGTTCATTAAGAAAAGAGTCGGTGCGCTATGAGTGTTTCACCTACCTATTGCTAATATCAGTGAGGAGTCTTAGCAAAAAAGCAAGCCCAGGTTCATGTGTAAACGTTTTTGACCTTAAGGCGGCTTCACGCACAGAATCCAGTTACGGCTTAAGAACCGGCTTATAGCCAACGTCAGTCTTCCCACATGCAGCAAGAACACCATCGCCGACAACCACGGCAATCCGGCTTACTTAAAACAATTTTAACACAATTAAAATAATTTTAAGTAAGCCGGAAGCCGGTCGAAACCTAGAAAATTCTCCGGGACACGGCCAACGGAGCCTGAGTGAAGACTGCCGTTGGCCATAAACCGGATCGTAAGCCGTAACCGGATTCTATGTGAAGCCGCCTTTGTCATACCAAAAAGGTTCCATTTTTAGGCTGTAGTCTGGCGTAACGTATTATGTTTTATTTTGTCAGAGTTCGTGAAGTTTGTCAAACCGTAAACAGGAGCAGCAATGCCGGTGTCCACTGTAGAAGAATAGGCGTTTCCAAGATTAATTATTTGTTTTTTTGAGATGATGGAAAGCCATCGCAGTACCTGCACAAACATAAGCTTGGCACTATTACAGCACTCCTCAGGTGCATATCCGCAGGAAACAACGTCGATACTGACAAAAAATAAATTGCATTAAATCCAAACAAACCGATAAAACCTGTGAGACGACAAAAGCACGTTTTTAATCATGAAACATCAGCTTCAAAACAGTTTTATCAGCGTCTCAACTCTGCATTCTTCAAAGTTGGCGTTGTGACCATCTGTGGATTTGCCTCCGCATATTAACCTTTTCTCCATTGACACAAAATGTATTTTTGTGTATTCTTGCAATGAAATGCATATTTGCAAACAGTTCCGTTAGTGAGGCACTTGTTTTTTCAGTTGTGATTCATCTATTCATTTTCTTTTGTTGTCTTCTACATGGCTTTTCTGAGAGCACTTGATTTCTGCATCCTATCAATAGTTCATGTTATCCTAACTCGAATAACTTTTTATTGTGTAGGTATTATGTAGGTAGTGGTTCGTTACTGCTTCAATCAATTTTCTTACCAAGTTGGATTTATGAGGCTGAGAGGGGTCAAGCTAAGCTTTGATTCCTCCTTTATTATTCTTCGCGTGTTTTGCCATTGCTGTTTTGCTTTATTTTTACATTCATACATGCATTTTCGGAAATAAGGAAAAATATAGTAACTCTTGATAATCTACAATATGCTTGATTTAGGTTGGATTCATTGCCCACTGGTCAGATCAATAACCAATGTGCCGGTGGAAAGCAACGCTGTAGAAGCAAAACGAAGCTTTTGCCGATAACGCTTCAAAATCTTACATATGTTATTTTTTAATCCTGGTGTGTAACATCTATTCACCTGGAAAAGCGACGTTAATTGACGCATGTCCTAGACACAAGTTCAAACAGCTCGAATTACTTTAAATTGTATAAAATTGCTTTTTCTTTAATTCAAAACGAATACTGATCTTGTGCCAGCACATTAGTTTCCACAGCTTTACAATGTGTTGCCTGTTCTATTTGCTCGACACGCTCCTTGTATATAAGCCTGGCCCGCAGCCAGGTTTTAAGGTTTGGGGAGCAAAATACATTTTTAGGGGCGCAAGATTTTTGTTTTTGTTATATGTTTAAAACAATTTAACAACAAAATATTGGGGTTACAAAAAATTGGGGAGGGCACTGCCCCCAAATGCCCCTATGATTGCGTCCTGGCATAAGCTGCAACTAAGGTTTTTTCGAACCTGTCCCTATGGCATCGCCTTCGCCTCATGCGTTGTCAACAAAAAGAACACACGCCAGCCTGCCGTAGGAAGTGCACCCGCAACCGGAGTGCATTTTGGGGACAGCATGGTTTGGCAAACTCATCAACTTTCTTCTAGTGTTTAAATTAAACGGCAGCATCAGCTCACGAACGCGTAGGTTAATTGCCGGGCAGAAACGATTGAGCCCCCCAGCAACTAAATGCGTCCTTCCGACGAGAAGCGAGGCTGCGCGGATTCGTGCCGAAGTGAGGCTGTTCTGCATACGTTCTGGTGAAAGCCATCATGCTTTGTAGCTTAACGTGCCTGTAATCTTATATGCCTCACAGAAAACTCTTCTACAGTTGTTATCGCAGTTTGTGAGATTTCGTTTTGCGAAATGGGAACTAAACCTTTATTCGATCAGCTTCCCCGATTGCCGTGTGCCGGCTTGCCAAGGATAGGACGTTTAACTGTTTATAACCAGGCACTAGTGACTAGCGCCTATAGCGAGACTAGCGGCTAGTCGCAACACGCGACCGGGCATTTTTACGGAGCATACCGCTCAGTGGCGAATGCAGAAAATTTGCATGGGGGGTTTTAGTTCAAGGTCATATGGTGGTCATTTGTATTTGGTGTGCGCTGTTTGTGGCATCACAATTTGACGTCATTTCCACGTTTCCAAACTAACGTTTTGGCGAAGTTTGCTGACATAATATGCATGTTTTTGTACATCCACTCCCCTTATTTTATGTGTCATTGCACTGAATGTAAACTATCAGCGCTCCAAGTTTAGGCTATCGGAGAAAAACAAATTCAACGCCACGACACCTCAGTTCATAAAAGCAAAAATATCAGGCTGCGCGTTAAAACAGGGGAGTGAAATACGCTCATCACTACGTCAGAGCAATTTGCAACTGCAAAATCAGGCTGCACTAAGGTCTCGTCAAATACGAGCAGTTGAGCATTGAAGGTGTGCGGCTGGACTGGCTGGCGCACACCCTGGTTTGCAAGATCGAATTTTGCTAAACTACACAAGAACTGAGAATGCGGATAAAGTACGCAAGAAAATTTACGTTTTTTGTGATGAATAGAAGTCTACAGGCCCGTAACCAGAGGCGGCAAAGCCCCCCTAGAAACATTTTTCCCCCACAGGAAAATTGTGTTGGACGTATTTTGAAACTATTGGACATAGTTTGAAAGTTTTGTCCCCCTCTTAGAAAACTCTTTGCCCCCCCTGGTGTGGTGTCACAAGCTGGTTAAGAGCCTGGAGATCCAGCAAACGTTTAGTTTTCATTTTTCCCTGCTTCAACATGATCAAATTCCTGAATATTTCTATGTTAACAACTGCGGTTTTCGAGCTCGTGCAACAGTTTTAGCACGCTACAGAAATTGGTAATGCAGCCAGTGCGGTCAGTGCTTGCGCTGATCAGCCTTAGCAGCCAACATAAAGGCAATTGTTTCGGATAAAGTGAACTATCGCGGAACACAATCTTAAGCACGCGTAGTCCACGAAAGGTTCTGCAGAAAGTGGTGAAATAGTTTCTGGACGCAGACGATAATGGAGATTCCCTCCGAAATCTAATTATTAAGCTACTTTTTGGCCCATTTGCAATGTTCCTTGAAAATTGCAGGCAAATTCATTCCATGTCCGTGGTATTTGCATTACGTCGACAAATTAACAAGCAAAAAGTATGCAAAAACAATTAATCCCCTTTGCGCAGGTAATGAAGTTTTGTAAAATATCAAGCTCAAGGTGAGGGTTTAACCCCAAACCCCCCCTTGCGCACGCCCTTGCTTAATATAACCTACCAGCGCTCCCAGCTAGGATACCGGAGGAAAATACAATCAACACTACGACACAACAGTACTTAGTGCAAAAATATCAGGCTGCGCGTTAAAACAGGGGAGTATAACACTCATCACTGCGTCAGAGCAATTTACAGCTGCAAAATCAGGCTGCGCTGATGTCTTGTCGAACACGAGCAGTCGAGCACAGAAAGTGTGTGGCTAGACCGGCTGGCGCACACCCCCGGTTGCAAGATCGAATCTTGCAAAACTACACAAGAATTGAGAATGCGCATGAAGTACGTAAAAAAACTTTCAATTTTTTATTGTGCTAATAGTCCAGCAAACTTTTAGTTTTCATTTTTCCCTGCTGAGACATCATCAAATTCTTGAATGCTTCCATGAAAAAAAGCTCTTTTTGAGCTCGTGCAACAGTTCTATCATGCTACAGAAATTGCTGATGTAGCCATTGCGGTCAGCGCTTGCGCTGATCAGCCTTAGCAGACAAAATAAAGATAATTGTTTCGGATAAAGTGAACTATCGCGGAACACAATCTTAGACATGCGTAATGGATGGAGGGTCTGCAAAAAGTGGTGAGGTGGTTTCTGGACGCAGACGATAACCCAGATTTCCCACCAAAACACAATTATTACTTTTTGGCCCATTTACAATGTTCCTTGAAATTTGCATGCAAATTTATTCCGTGGTATTTGCATTAAGTCGACAAATTAACAAGCAAAAGTATGCGAAAACAATTAATCTCCTTTTCGCAGGTAATATGTTTTGTAAAATATCAAGCTCAAGAGGGGTTAACCCCAACCCCCTCCCTTGCGTACGCCCTTGATACCGCTCCTGCTTGCTTTGTTTTCGGAGAATTTTTTACGCCCCATGACATCGTTTTCTCTCTGTCCCCTCTCTGCTTCGTAAAAAAGTCTGGTCAAAATGTCTTTTTGTTTCAATTTTCTGTTTTCACTTTGGCGTCCAACGACTTGGAATTTTCATAAAATGCAACTCCTTTTTCATTTGAATGTTTCCTCGTCGAGAATTTTCGTCTGCGTGGTTAAACGTTTTTCTCAGCAATGGCAGTGCAAAGCGTTGAAGTACAAACTTTGATTACCATGAAATCCGGTTTCATAACAACCCCTCCCCAGTGCTTCTGCGCAATTTCGATAACGATTCGCAGAAACATGATTTGCATCGCGCATATTTCATCATGCTGTCATAGAATTGCCAGATGCATTTTGTTAAAATACCGACCATTTTGTCAACAGTGCCAGATCTAAGCTGTGTCCTAATTCGCAAGCAGCACAGGGAAAACAGAGACAATGAGTATTGTTAAGCCACAATTAATTTACCCGTATTTTGGCTGGCTCATTACATTTCGGTGTGTGTGTGACGTGACAATCGCACCAAGGATTGCGTTAACAGCAGCAATAAACTTACCTGAAGGAACTGTCCTGACAAGATTCACTACTAGAGTCACTATAATTTGAGAAATTTGGCGTTTGTTCTTTTCAAAGTTGCGGCAAATTATCTATTTTCAAAATACCGGTTTCGGGCACTGCTTATCAAAATCCTGACCTTTCACCGGCCTCTGCTAAATTAGCAGTAAAATACCGGCCTTCTGGCAACCCTATGCTGTCACCATCTGCATGTCAGCGCGTTCATTTTACTTTCCCGAATACAGACATCGATACGTGACAAACGTTTCCATGTTTCGTTTGCCTGTAGCCCTCGCCAACAGTCGTTCCAAATAAAGAATTAAATTTTAATTTTCTTTTCCAAAATAGTGCTGTGCTCCAAAGAGTACGGAAAAGTTTGAGTGGCGCGCAGTGGAGGGCGAGGCATAAATG
>Ga0210059_1008768_pt1 | contig 15893 bp, 7 predicted proteins | sample Ectturendosymbi2_FD_188042 | JGI IMG/M metagenome (GOLD analysis project Ga0210059, IMG submission 188042) | Ecteinascidia turbinata endosymbiont from Florida, USA - Sample 2 (SPAdes) (version 2) | ecosystem: Host-associated > Tunicates > Ascidians > Unclassified | place: Key West, Florida... | reverse complement strand
CCTTTAAAACAGCCTAGGGCCCTGCAAACGATGTAAAGTATTTGTATCAGGTTTGCTATTTTAGGGTATGTAGATTGCAAATACAGTATTAGCAAGTAGGCTATAGTATGAGGTGTTAAATTTAGACTACTCAAGTTGCATTGCCTGAATCACTTTCGGAGATTGTGCAAGTTGCCGTACGTAGCCTATAGCCTAACGCTTTTTGGTTGATTTTGAAACTGTGGTTTTCAGAATGTACCGTACATTTTTTGTATTTTTAAAATGTACAATACAGGGTGGGCCAAAAGTAGACGTGCTCTTGATTGCTTTTTTATATTTATGGCTGAAATTTTGGGAGGGTATTGACAGATTCTGGATCGTTCCGGTAAGAAAATTATTCTACTTTCACCACTGATTTAAACTGGTTTCTATGAAATAATAAACTTGTATTTATATACCCAATAACAAAGTTCGTGAAATTTCATCAAAGTTGTTAAAACATGTCGAATCTTTTTCCCAACGTTTTGAGATTTTGGCCAAATTTTTGCCAAATCAAAACCTTTGTGTGCACGCTTGCACCCCCATAGCTTGCACCCCCATAGCTCCTACACCACTGGTATGAAAAAATACCTTACTGTACCTTGTTAGTTACTATGATGCATCTGTCAAGATATACATTGTTCTTTCTCCATCTGATAAGATTTTACCTGTTGCGGCCTTGGCATATCTTTCATGGTTTGCCATCTTTTCTGGAAATCAGTTAAAGCCGATGACAACAAAAGTAAATAAATGTTTGATTGTAGATATATCGCTCTGAGACCGAACAAAAAATCAACAGACCCACTGTCATAAAAGTTCCGTCACCAGCAGCGTAAATGTCGTGCTGTGTCGCAATGTGTTTGGATCGCAAAAGGCGTCCGACTGTAAAAACTTCTTTACAAAAAATGTGTCTCCAGTATACCAGGAAGGTCATATCCCAAGTACTGCAACGTTGCTTTTTAAGCTGCAGCACAAATTCTAATAGGAGTTTAGTTGCTGCAGGATAATTAGCAAGTTCCACTAGTTTCATAAGCGCTTGGGCAAATTTCCCTCTTTTTCGCCAAGCCCTACTTCAGGCTTTTGGTTGGAAAAAAGAGAAACCTGGTCAGTTTGCGATTAGGTTTTATAAACAGAAAGTTTTTTTAGCTGGACACCAAGTAAATTGTTGTGGCGTATGACTATTTCGTCCCATAGGAGAAACGACTCCCGTTAGGAGTTTCGCTGCGGAGAAACTCTTTATGGGTTGAGTTTTAATTCAACGCTGATTTCAGGATTTGGATAAGATTTATGCTTTTCACCTTCAGATTAGAATTAGTTGTTAATTTCAAACCTTGAAAAACTTATTTTTCAACATAAATGCTCTAAGTCACATTTGGGAAATACTGCAAACCACATTCATTTCTCTGGGTAGCTTTGCCTAGAACCGCTGTTCACCAATGCGTGACGCCTGTACTGCCCTGACACCACCCTTGAAGCATATGATGCAATAACCGATGACGGTGTCTCAAGCACTGAGAGCGTGACTAACTTAGTCAGTCTACGTGTGAAGAGTTTTGAATGGTTTGATGTTGATCTGGTGGTAACACCACATCCAAACCATGGATAGGTCAGAGTATCACGCAAATTCATTTTGTTCAAGTTTATTGTCAATATCAGAGTTCTTCTGGCAGCTTCTTTCAATGCAGTAGTGGCCTCTTTATTTGCGAGCCGAGAAACTTTACGTAAGGTCACATGACCCGTATAAGCTCAGGCGAGGCTGGGGACCGAATGGTTTTTAAGTTTCTGTGTATGGAGGTTGTCAGACAGTAAATAAAAGCAAGACAAACTATGTAACAACTGCTCTCATAACGAAGTAATCCAAACAAACTTTCTTCGAGTTTCAGTAAAGTTGTTCATCAGTCGTAAGTGACAAAGAAGCCGCAGCAGGTTGCAGTAAACAGCCAATTCAACCCCTGGTTTCCTTTTATAGGGGTAGAAATTTTGACCACTTTTTGTTTTTTTGTGGTGTAATTTTTGATCCAGATATGCTAGAAAGTCAATCAAGGGCTCTAAAGACTCGTAGGATAGCCTAGTTTTTAACAAAAACTTGAGCGAAACAATTGGCTCATTGGATTGGCGTCCAGGGCCGCGTCAACTAGGCCTAAAGTAGGCCAGTAAAATGAAAATGACACCATCACTTGTGACGTCCTCCCCCAGAGAACCACAAACCCAAAACGAAAATTTTTTTTTCAATTTCAAGTAGCAGACGTGCTGAATGCGTAGATGGTTTGAACAGCTTTCTAGCTCAATCGGCTGGTAAGTTATAGCTTTGCAAACCCTGCGCCAAAATTTTGGCGATGCGCGGGATTGAAAGGGTTTTAAAACCTTTATTTTCTCCCACTTTGTAACGTATCACTGCCGTGCATTATGCGTTTTTCAGTGATTGTTTATTTTATAGTACTGACTGCCGGTACAAACTAGCACTTGCCCCATGTGGCGTTTATCGATTAAAGTTCTTCGGTTTTTTGTTCTACTACAGTACTACTAACCTTTGTGATGTGGACCGTGCAAAGTTGTAGGGGAACAAAAACGTTTGGGCACAAAACATTTTGTCCGAATTTTCGGATTTTTGTCCCAAAATGAAAGGAAAGGCTAAATTACTGCCAATGAACACAAAACACAAGTTGAAATTAGTATCTTCCAACACAAAAATCTCGATAGTAATCAAATCTTGAGGGGACACACAAATCACATCACCTTTTTAAGCGTATGCGCTATGCAGTATACAGGTTACAAGGTTGAACATTTATTTATTCACCAACAGCAAAAACGTGTTTGCAATAAACCTTACAGCCATTGTACTGGATCATAAAAATGTCATCACTGAATTTTTTCAACAATGTGAGAAAAATATTATTCTGTCAGATTTATAAGAGAATTTAGAAAAGATTTAAAATTTTTTGCCCAATTTTTGTCAACCTTGTGAGGTGTAGGAGTGCAACCGCACCCCCTTCACCTTCAGATTTGGATTTGTTTATGGAAAGCGTGAGGTTGAGCACTTTATTTACTATCAATTACTACCTGTGTAGACCCTCATGCAATGTGACACCTTTCAACCAGATAAAATGGCTGCATCAGCTTTACCTCCTTTCAGGAAATTATTGCTGTTTTCGGAGTTCCTTCTGCACCAAAGCAGTATTTTTCTGGTTAGCACTACAGGTCTGTTTCTTTATTGTTTCTATTTCATCTTCTAAGGAAGGGAAAACTGTAGGTCGGCCATACTTATAAGTAGTTCGCAGGTTTGTTGCAAAATCTGAAATAGCAACACTGGCACAATGGACAAATTATAAAATATTTATCTGTATCTTTTTGTCAGCTGAGGAAAAATACGACGAAATAGAAACTACTTTATCAGTTTACTTGTCATTCAAATCACATATTGGTGCAAATTGTTGGAGCTGTTAAATCCACACAACGTTTTAAAGACAGCGAAAGAACTTGAAACTTTTCGCCAATACTGTGTACGTTAAAAAATAGCCTAGATAATGAGCAACTGCAACATCCGTTCATTTAGACTAGTGGTATTCAACGGGGGAGAAATAGCCCCATGGGGTTGATTTTATGCGTTATGGGGGCGATTTTGTAATTTACCAGATTCGGGGAGTGATTTGAGTTTCCAGGGGGGGCGCATGGTTCGTAACAAAGGTTATAAAGTACAAAATACAGGACTGCCAATGTAAAAATCAACACAACATTGTTCTGTGTAACGCGTTACTGTACTAACTATCCAAAAGGGCTGCCAGAAGAAAACTTCAATGAGAAGCCGAACAGTGCTTGCAAAAGTCAGAAAAATGCTAAACCGATTATGTAAAGGCCAGAATAAAAGCCACACTTTATTTGTTGTATTGCTATTCCTTTGTAACAAAACTACACCAAAATTACAAGTATATCACAAGAAATTTTCCTCAAAATTTGGATTAAGTCTTGCCTGTCCTTTTACTGGAGCTCATTCTTGATGCTTTATTACAAGGACATATATTTCTTCACACATTGGGAACGATGATTCCACAGTTTGCATACTATATCCATCGGTAGCTTGCAGCACTCATCTGAAAGTCATTTCACAATCATTCTTGTACTTTTGAGCACGACAAGCATCATAAGAGCCTTCCACTTCTTAAACGTCATTGTCGCATTTCTATTGCAAGGACGTAGATCTGCCTCCAAGCGTTGGGACTGGATAGTGCTCATTGCTTACAGCACACTACACCAGTGTTTCCCAACTTTTTTAGGCTTACGGCACTCTACAGAAGGGAAATATAATTTGCGGCACCCAGTGGAAAGCCCATAGCAATTTGCTTCAGGGTGTGATGACATTTTGAAAATAGTATTTTTAATGATGCAATGAAAAACGCATTAGCTTGCGACACCCCTGAGTATCGCAAATGGCACCTCGGTTAGGAAATACTGTTTCCTGGTTAAAATAAATTGCGACTGAGTCGCTTGATGTGTGGCCGCTGCTGTGGTTTACTATTTTGCACTACACAGTTGACAAATTTCCAGTGATTGCGCAAAAAATTTTCGGTTTTTCGAATCTCTCTCATCCCTCAGATATTACCAACATCAGAACACGGGCATCGGTCTAATGTAGCATTTATTACGAAAATGCTGCAAAGGTGTTGCCAGAAAAAAACGGGATAGTAAATAATTTTATGCAGAGGAAAACTTTTTCAACGAAAAATAGTCAAAAGGCCAAATGAATTTTTTACGGTCAATCAACTTCAGACGAGGCCATGAACAGGCCAAAAAGCCAAATTATTTTTTTTAGGCCAACCAACTTGAAACAAGGCCAGGTATTTGAAACTTAGCCTAAAAAAGGCCAACCTCCTGCTGTCCATGGTCGCAGAGAGTGTTGCTGCTTAGGAGCCAAGCTCTGCGGTTCTGATGAATTTTCAAGTATATTGTTAAGTCTAATGTTTAAAACAAGATAAAATACTGGAGAAACTGTTGCAAAAGTAGTTTGGTAGTTTGTTGACCCAGATGATGCATGGGTTGCGTCAAATAAGGGACAACAGGCAATAATATTTGTAAGTCTGTAGCCATGTCAACACGCGCGGGATTTTGGACTTTTCTCGTATACAGCAGTGTGCCTTAGCTCGTTTTATTACGTATGTTGATTGAGAAAGCGACCAATACTGATAAATCTATCGGAAAATACTTAATCGGCCCAACTCTATTTTTTAAAGAGGAAAAACTTCAATTTTTTTGAAGATACTAAAGTTGGTCCAGCAATCATAACATTGCTATCACTAAATCATTACATCGACTTTCGCTGCGATTAAGAAGATTAATCAAAAGTTGTGATTAAGTTTAGCCTATTTTTGCCATGATCTGTCACAAATCCCTCCAACTGTATGTGTTATTATTAGAAAAATTGCCTTAAAACAAGACTTCATATAGACTTCGGTAGAGCATTGCTAAAACATTTAGTCCATTAGCACGTGTTTTATAAACTTTGTTTCGTAGCTTGAGTAAAACAGTGGAACTAAGTGTCTTCTATTGACTGAATACGTGGAAAATTGTTGCGAGACGATTTACGTAGCAATTAATTGCTAGTAAAATGAATTACAGTTAGCCGTAAGTTGTAAAACGTATTTATTATGTTTTTCAGTCAGTTCGAGTGTTTTACTGTGCTTGTGGATATAGCTGTACTGTGTTCATCTGACTAATGAAAGAGTATACCGGTACAGTAGGCTAGGGAAGGGATAACTAACTTAGATTGGTAAGTCCAACCCAGGAGCGGATCCAGGGAGGGACTATTGGAGCTGTCGCCCGCCCAAAACTTTAAAACCTAAGAAAGTAACTTTAATCACCATCTTCTTCGTCGTCATTTGAGCTATTTCTTCAATCCACTGCTTGGCCGCACTAGATCTCGGGACAGGTGCTGAGCAGCCATTCGATTGTCTCATCGTCCAGAACCGTCAGGCCGTGCAGTCCACGAGGAAGTCGATGGATTAGACATTGGAGGACGACATGGTCGACGGTTTGTTCTTCTGCGCCACACTCACAGGCCACAGAGGAGGCCATACCCCATTTGTACAAGCAGGAGCGGAACGTCCGACACCGGTGCGGAGGCGGTCAAGCCGGACCCAGGCTCTTCTTGGGAGGGTCATTCCTGGAGGGTGGGTACCGGTGTCGGGGATGGAAGTGCGGAGTCTCGTAAGGTTGTCCAATCATTCCGCCTTCCATTGGTGATCCGCGCAGTGCGCCGCACACATGTTGTTCTTGTCACATGAGTTTGATGAGTTGCTGTGCGGAAAGCACGGATGGGTGTCTCGATTTGAGACGCCGTGCATTCGCACCCGGTGGACAGGTGAGCGCTGAGTGGAGCAGGTTTAATCACCATGATTGAGTGAAAACAGTGCAACCAAAAATCATTTAACCACCATGATTTTGTAATTCCGAATAAGTCTTTGGTCATGTTCGAATGGTCTGATTGTTCACGACATAAGGCCATTATGTCGTCCATTGGTTTGTCACAGCAGTGTTGTGACGTGTAATTCATCGTACGCTTGACAGTAGCAAAGCTGTTATGAGAGTAGACCACCAAATATTACTGAAATCGCCTCCTCTAAAGTTACTAGCTGAATCCGCCCCTGTCCCAACCACCCACATCTTGGCTAAACTAAGAATTCCAAAAAATCGTTTTCGTCACCTTTAGTTGAGGCTTACTAAGACGTTTTTCGCTTGCGGAGATAATGCCGAAAGTAGGATTGCGTAGAAAGTGACAGAGTGAAGTGCCGTTTTGCCAGTTAACTAACATAAGAGGTTGCGATTCCACATCAAGGAACTTTTCATTGACTTCCAAAGCGATGATGAAGCCCGTGCCATATTTTATTAACACGGGTGGTAAGGTTTTTTCGATCGAGTGCAGTGAGCGTTTTCCGGAAGTTTGGGGAAAGGTTTAGCTGTTATTACTGCTGGTGTTTCCTACGACGTATGTTGCTGAGTAAGGTTTCAATCAAGAACTGCACATGCGCAGTAAATCCTGCAACCGTCTTGACATGACATGGACAAGACCGGTGGAAAGGCCGTACGACTGAGGCTGACCAATTTGCAACCTGCTTTAAAAAAACTTACAGATAAAAACCCAGAGGCAAAGTTCGCAGTAGTTGAAACCAACTGTTGTTGGAAATGAATAAATATGTTTCTACAAGGACAGTTGCATTCGTTTGGTTTGTTCATTGTTTGTACTAATTAGATTGTTCGTTTATTTCACTAGTATTGAAATATTTTCAAATTGAATTTGTATTTTAGCCAACGCTAAAATCACACGTTGGGGTTGATTTTTAAGCGAAGTTCCTGTAGGGGGACGATTGAACAAAAAAGGTTGAAGAGCACTGATTTAGACAAAACAGCAACAGACATACACTGCGATTGTGGAAATTAGAATTGTTTCCATAAATGAAGAACATTAAATCGACATACAACAAGTTACCTTTCCAAATGCCGTTGTGCTATACTATGGAAGGTGAATAAGCCTCATCAACAGGGACGCCGGAGAGCGGGGAATGGTGGGGTATTGTCTCCCTTGTCTTTTCAAATGGGGGCCACGGGAGCGGAGGTGCCTTTTCATAACAATATCCTAGGTAACCTCATGGTTTATCTAAACCAAGTTGCAACAAATTTATTGCAGCTATTTGCGCACCCAGAAATTTCAGATGGGTTTTCTATAATTTCTGTTAGTATTTTTGAGGTCAGCGTTATTGCTAAGCAGAAACAAGCATAATTGGCAACGATGTTTTGCTTTTTTATAAGTTTGCATTGCCCTCAACTCGTACCGACCCCCCCCCGCCCTGCCGCTGCTCAGGCGTCCCTACTCATCAAAAGTTCAATCGCGCACCTTCACCCTTTGCAACAATTGATCGACATCACACGCTTCCGGGCTGTAGTCACGGAGGATGGCACGGTTCCATGATCTTCACAAAATGTGCGAAAAGCAGACTTTTGGTAACTCTAAAAAGAAGACCAACCTGCGAAAAGTTTCTTGAAACCGAAAATTTACAGTAGGTGCAAATCACTTAGTGTTGCTACAACGCAAATGAACAATGCACACTGGAGGAAACGATTTATACACAGAATTTTGTTCAGAAAATTTGTTCTCAACCAAAAATCGTTATATTTAATGAAACGTATTGTCATGTAAAATGTCAATCTGGCAACTATTGAAGAAAACACTGATGCGTCAGAAAAAAGAAATAAGAACTAGCATTTAAACAAATTTCGGAAATACCAATACAAGCAGGGATCAAGAACTTCGGTGTTCAACCTTCTCTAAACTTGGTGCATATTCAGTCATGGCGCAATAGCATAACTTTCGTTGACGCACGACCGGTCATTTTCGGGAATTTCCCTGGGTAAAGTTAGATGTGCTTCCCCGTGAAAATGACTGAAAAGCGGCTATCTGATATATTTTCTCATTTCAGCGCGTTCGACGTGCAGTTGACAACTCTCACTAGGTCTACAGGCTGAGCGCAGTGGCTAGCCCTCGCTACTTCACTCAGTCTTCAAGCTCCTGTTGATGGCAGTTAAGTGGACTTTAGTTTTGGTTAACCTGGTTTAGAAAACGTTCAGGTGAAAAAGTCTAATACTTGATTTAATGTTAGGCAGAGTTGTGAAAAGCGGTGAAATTTCAGAACGACCCATATTGCAATGGCTAGTTAGGAGAATAGGCTTAGATCCTTTGCCTCAACACAAGGTACAAAAACGTACATTCTACGCAAGAATATGTTCTTTCACAACTTTTTGAAAACTAGAAGTTTGCGATATTTACGCACATACATTAGAATCAAAATAATCTTGTGTTGACAAATTGTAATTATGTGTTTAGTGGCTAAAAGTTGGCAACAAGCTTGGTAACTCATTCACCATGCTCTTTATCGATCATAACAATATTTTAAACCACTGCTGAAATATTTTAACAATTCAATAATTAAAACAGTTGTAAGCTTAACACATTATTTACAAGACTTGATTTTGATAGAATATTTTTCTGAAAGAACACCAATTGCATGACAGAATTTTATTGACACCGCCCACCACTCAAGCAAGTATTAAGGTTTTCAGTTGCCTGTACCTATCTCATAAGCCGCGGGAGAAATAAGCGCTTATCAGGGAAATTCCATCAAGCAGAATGAAGTTCGACTAAAATCGAAAGTTTCCTTTCAAACGGCACTTGTCTTTGTGGTTATATTGAAGTAAATTTTGGGGCTTCAACGGCAAAGCAATCATGACTTGTCTGAATAAATAAGGATTTCGTGGTATTTTTTGTTATAAAATATTTATTCTGTTGCCTGTACTATGTCGTGATTGAAAACGTGTAACACCTATCATCAGCCTCAGCCAGCAATAGCATAGAAGTTGGGGGTGCAGGGAGTGCAAGTGCACCCCCACAAAGTTTTGATTTCTAGCAAACTTTCAAAAAGATTTAGGCAAAGAAGTTCGACATTATAAAAAAAAACTATTAAAATTGTATTTCTTTGTTATTGAGTGTATAACTAAAAGTTTATTATGACGTGCAAAACACATTATATATATATATAAAATCAACAAACTGCTTTTAGTAACTTTGTTTCTTAGTATGGGAGAGTTGATAAGTAACCCCCTCACTTGAACGTTTGGGCAAAAAAAGGCCTTACACTTACGTGCTTTGTTAATTACACACTGTGGGAATCAAGTATGCTGCAGGGCACCTACTTCGTGGTAAAACAATTCATGCAAGGCAAGTACAGAAAAGGTGTGTTTTTCATTTTAAGCGCAGTTTTTGGATGAACAAATTTTGCCATACAGTATGCTGCATTTATGTCCTCAGCTAGGTATGAGGTTCCTTCCTGACAGCAACAGCTGGAATGTGAATGGAACGCCAAACCTCAGAACTGTGAAGCAGATGCTCACAGTACTGGGGCAGATGACTTCTGACAATGTTTTTACTCAGCTTAGTGTACTTTTTCAGTTGAGTTATTAAGAACAAATTTCAAGTATCAAATATTCAATTTTCATGTCTATGGCAACATGGTAGAGGAAAATCGAATGTAGTAACAGCTACAAAAAATTTGTAGGGCTAAAATTTGTCGCATAAGTTTTTTGGACCAATTTGGGATAATTCGGGCAAAATATCCTTTGCACCCCCAAAAAATTGCCTAGTCCTTCATCTATGTCAGCCAGCATTTAAAATTTTTAAAAAAAAACTTGCGAGTAAAAGATGTAGCAATGAATAAAGTCTTATGGCTGCTTTAAATCAGAAAAAGTTTATATATCTTCCATACTTTGAGAACTGTGCGACGATGCATTATAGAAAATGCAGTGCATCAAGAGCCAGTAGCGCCTAGACAGATGTTTAGTTAATCATTTATTTTAAAAGTGCTTCAATAGTTTAGCAAAACACATTTTTAAAAATTTAGTTCGGTTCGTGTCATACTCGGTTTCCGTACTCCTTTCGGAGTGTCACGAGTGGTCTGCGGTGCCCATTTCCGCTTGCTTGCGCCGTTGGTCACGCGGCTGTTTTCGTCGTGAATGCTGCACTACTGGCGAGTCAATGGCAGCACTCCGCACGTCCACTTTTCCTTGCAATCACCCTTCAACACAACTCTTCAGTATGACCCAACCGCGAATCGAACCCAGGCCACCAGCTTTCGTAGCGCGTACTAAGCCAATTGTCCCACTTATCCAGTTTATCATTTTGAAAACGCTTTACAAAACGTCCCAATCGGCTGAAAACTTAGTGGTTATAACCAGATAATGTTAATATTTGGCTTCATGTGATGTTGTACATAGATGCTGGTTTTCTCTGCAATGACAAAACAAAGAAAATCTATAATAATTGATTCAAATTGAATCAGGTTTATCCTCATATAACCTTGCTTTCAATGTTAGGTTGGTGGAACATATTTACAAATGCATGACATTTCCTTGCACTGAAAGAAGTATTGAGGAAAATCAAAATATTTACTGCAATATTGACTAAATAAATCATTCAAAGGTGAACAAAGAGGATTGCGTCGTCGTCTTTTCAGAAACCTATGGTATTTTTATGTCATAAAAAGTTTTTGCAAAGAAATAGTGCAGGAAAATACTCATTAAACAGTTTAGAATCATTTTAACAAAAACGCAAGTTTAGCGCTTTGGTGCTTTACAACGCAGTAGCATGTGTTTCTTTTAGAAATTACAGTATATGGCAGACAACAGTGATTTGTTGATATAAGTGCAGCAGTTGCCTTAGTATCTTTGTTTATATTTTCAGCATGTTAAATTCATCCTGATAAAATGTCTATAAATATGTTCCTTGGAAACCCATGTCTATTCATTAAAGCAATCCTGATAGCGATCCACGGTGCGAACGGATCCCAGAACGTTTCAATCTATGAACAATATGAAGTAATTTTATTTGTTTAAATGATCAACGTAATTGTTCCTCAAAAAGTTTGATTTTTTAGATGTGGTTTAGCAAGATATAACTGAGGATTTTTTGATAAGACTTGTATTTTGCTCAAAATATGCTAAATTTTTTGAAGCTTTCACATTGGAAACCAAAACAGAAACAGCTTTGTGCTGGCACAGCAGTGTTACATATTTACATTCCATTTCTGTTGTAAATGTTCAAAATGTTCAGGAAACCTTTTGGTGAACTGACAAATAACACTTTGAATAGAATGAAAAAGGATTATTCTATGCAACTAAATATCAAATGATCACTAAAATATCATTGGGACCTTTTAACATGCTTAGCCTTTGTGCAAAGAGTACTCTTTTTATGGTAATCACCCTTTTGTAAGTATGAGGTCATGACAGTGCAATGCTTCAAATCAATTTTACCTTAACAAATATCTTCCAGTAAAAATTATCATGATGGCAAATGATTTAAAAAAATCGAAATATGTTTGAACAGGTCTTAAACTCTTTAAAGGCCCGCAGAAGCCGCGATCGTGCCTTGTTGATATTTCCATAACTCGACAGCCGCTAGAGCTAGAGAGCTGTTCTAACCCTCTGAAAACACGGAAAGTCTTGTAGTTTCGATTAAATTAAAAATTGGGAAGTTTTGGATTTGAACGTTTTTGTGGATGACGTCACAATTGGGGTAGGTTTAGGATTTTTTGGTTGACGTCATTGAGCTTTGGGCTACAAACCCAAGAGGCAAATTTTTGTTTCTTTCTTTAAAATACAATTCGCGAAAATGCGCGTCTTCAGAGTTGTTGATTGGCCTTCTAGCGTTTGTAGTTCGAATGTTATGGCCAAAAACTCGATAATTTATTAATTCCCTTGGAGAGTAATGTTTGTAGCATTCAAATTTCCAATTATAAAACTTCGATTCTATTGCAGGAGTGTATGTATTTGATCTACGTCTATCCTTTCACGAGCATTTAGCTTTCTGTTAGTAAAAATTTGAACGATATCTGCAATTCATGCATCCGTAATATGGCAAGTCTGAAGTTCAGCTTGTAAAGAAAATTTGGACAACGTGCGCACATTTGAGCTTGTTTTTATTCAATACCTATCTACAAAACGATTGGCTTGTGAGCTTCAAGGATATATTTATTGTCCAGCTTTATAATGCTGAAAACCAAAAGAAAAGTAAACGCTTGTGTGAAATACTGTACGAAACAGGTGCTTTGTTTATGAAGTTTCCACATATTGATAGGAAATCTTAGTGAAACCAGAACGCGTATGGGCTACTTGATGTGGGCAAGCTTTTACTCTAGCAAATGTGGGATTTTCAGGTCACCTGAACGTTGTCATCGTGCTGAACCAAAACAACTGAAACGAAACGTGATGTTTGATGTCAGCAATAAATGCAATGCTTGCAAATTTGGCTTTTAACTTTTCGGCAAACTGAGGCGAAAAAATAAGTAAAACAGTTTTTTGCTTCCGTTCCTTTTGGACACTTTGAAAAACACAACAAACAATGCATGTTCTTTCTAGGATGTTCCTAACTGTGGTTTTGAAGGTCAAAGTTAAGTGGAAAGATTTGTTGCAATAAATATCTTTTGATTTTCAGCATGCTACGTTTGATTTTGCTAAACTGCAATAACAATGATACTTTCATTTTTGCAGCACAACGTATACGTCAGATTTATGGTAATCAACGAAGATTTGCTGTTGTATTTCAGTGCGAGAATCCGAAAGAAATACGCTACGGTAGCAGCGTAGTACTGGGATGCTGTCAGGTTAACGAACACTACAAACCTGGATCTCAATCTTGTGTAAGCTGTGCTCCTCGTTGGACAAACTGTGCCAAAAACACAGAAATTCAATGCTCACATCATTTGGTCTTTTGGTAAGTCAAAAACGTTTGTCTGTCATTTGAAATTGTTTCAATAAAAAGCAAATGAAACAAAAATAATTGCTTTCTCGTAATTACATTTTAATTTGTTTTAAATTTGTTTGATAATTATTTTATGCTTTTTCTGTTTATTTCGAAACATGTGGTTACACCAAAATTTATATTTGATTTTTATAAACCCGAGAAAGGTGTAATCGGTTGTAGAACCACTGAGAAAAAACAGTTTGGTGGTTCAGGAGAGGGGAATAAAAGAGATGATAACTTAATCATTGGTGATAAATGATTTGGGTAAATGGACCTTGTCTTAAAAACTAAACAGTTTTAACCCTATCTTTCTCTAAGGTCTACAGTAGTTATGCTTCAATAGATCTTCTAATAAGGTGGAGTCTGACATGTTTCAATCACACATTTTTAACTAATTCGGGATTATCAGGCAACCTCATAATCCAGGAAACTCGGAACTTTCTTAACTGGCTCAGTAAGTAATTTTGCTACCTGGATGAAATTTTCGAAACGTTTTATCAACACTTTTGCTGCAAGTTGCACATAAAAACAATTATTAATACGACATTAACTGCAGTAATTTTAGTACGAGACAAGTAACATAAATGTGACAAAAACTACTGTCCCTTTATAAAACTTTTTCAGTTGTTCATAATGTTGCAACCTCTCGGTTGGCGTTGCGTTGATGTACGCAAAGAACAGCACCCACATATATGTGGCGCTAACAAGCAATAAAAGAGTGTTCATGGAATGTCATCTCTATTGCTGCTTGCTGCCACAGTGTGAAGCTTTGCGCACTTGCCGCTCGGGCTTTCTGATCGCAACAATAACAATGCAAAAACTGGAGGGAAATGAAATTCCTCTTCTAAGTGGCAGCAAGACAGCAATGTTGATATGCAACCACTGCAAATCATTACAGTTTCATTTTCACATAAAAATAATGTTTGTAAAGTAATATTTTGAAAACTAGTGCATTTATGACAAAATGCCATTTAGTATTTCTATTCCTAAATGTGTAATACGATTAGAGATGTGGTGTTCGGTGTTTCCGTGTGGTTTAAAAAACAAATTGTGAGAAAGAGAGCGACATTTGTTAATATATCTATCACAAAATACATCTGCAATATCACAAGACATCCCAAGAACACAAATTAACAGCAGTTTTCCTCAAGGTAACAAGCAGTTCCTATAGCTATATTGATAAAAATGTGCTGAAATATTTGACAGACCCAAAATATCAGAAAAATACACACGCACACAAGAACGGCAAATTCAGTTAATTTTAGGCACCCAGCCTCCAACCTTTGCTGAAATTAGTTTTTGCAAACAAGACAACATTTACCCTTAAAAATGAAAGCGCGAGAATTTAGGAATAAAGGAAAATAAATGCAAAAAACGGCAGGCAGAGGTAACACCAGATTTTTGTACAGAGAATACTATAAATGAATAACCTGCTCAAAAGTGTACTTGTTTTGATCATACGAATTTTGCTGCACATACAAAGCGAAACTCGAAAAATCTTTTTAAAGGCCTTGCCCGCGGCAGTCAAGACTTACTACGACTGCTTGGGCGGAGCATTCTTTGCCGTCAACTGCCCCGACGTTCACTGAAAGTTCCCAAATTTCCCCAACGTCTGTAAGTTGTTACTGTAGATTTAATAAGTTGCTTAATATTGCACAAATTGTGATGTTATGAGCTAATCCGTTGTTTTATTTCTGTTTGTTCGGCTAGTCAGCGATTATAGAAAGCTTAATTAAACATATAAACAGTTTTCCAAACCCTAATACGCGTGCTTGGTTAAGACGTTTCTGTTTTGTTGCAGACAAAACGAACGCTTACCTCGACGGAAGGTGTCTCGGCATTTGACAGTTATACGACTTCAGAGAGTGCAGCCTTAACACCCGATGATCACCAGTCCCCTGATGCACATGATCGAAGAAAAGAATCAAGCAATACAAACTTAAAAAATGAACATAGTATCTTGCGCTTATTTCTTTTAGGTGCTAAGATTTTTGCTTGCATTGCAATCGTTCCTTTGTCGGCTGCTATTATGCAGTGCTACTGTTCAAGGCGAGAAAATCGAACTTGATCAGTAAAACTAGCTGCTATCAAAAGGTCATTCGAGATTGAACTTCTTTGCTTGCTGATTTTAGGACTTTTACGCTCTAGCTTATTCGATCTTAGGTATTGACTTTTTTGCGCCATATGCTAGAGTAAATCCACATCATTTCATAGTGATTAACGTGCTTGGCATTTTAAAACTCCTGAAACGTGATTGACGCCCAGGTTGCGTGACGGCGTTTTAAGCCAGGTACATAAAATGGATAATGCACTCTTGCATGTTTCGCACCTTTAAGCCGTATATAAGGTGTATATAAACGCTGCGCATTTAATGATTATTCAAGTAACTTCACTCCACAAGTGAAAGACGCAAGGAATCAATCACAAATTTTTAATAGTTAGCTAACAATAGTGTTAAGAATGTGTCTGTAACCCTATGGTTCTGTCTTCAATGCAGTTGCAAAAAGTGTCTGTAACCCTGTGATTCCACCGGCTT
>Ga0210059_1008767_pt1 | contig 15893 bp, 6 predicted proteins | sample Ectturendosymbi2_FD_188042 | JGI IMG/M metagenome (GOLD analysis project Ga0210059, IMG submission 188042) | Ecteinascidia turbinata endosymbiont from Florida, USA - Sample 2 (SPAdes) (version 2) | ecosystem: Host-associated > Tunicates > Ascidians > Unclassified | place: Key West, Florida... | reverse complement strand
TGTAGCCTCATTTATCATGTTTGGTTTCTTTATATCCAATATCAATAGATCAATAATCAGCAGCAAATTGCAAGTTGTTTGATACAGTATTAAGTTAGGTTATTACACACACTACTACAACACTATCCCCTGTCTTATTCAAATAGAATCAACGGTTCACACTGGAGAATGCACACACCAAAGAAGCACATGATTCTTAATCTTATAGCTTTTATTCATCACGACGTATATGTTCGAATAAAACAAAATGGTTCTCAATAAAGTATGACGCTTTTTAATATTCAAGCATTTCTCGACATGTTACAACACTCCCATAACTTTCATATCTTAATTCTGTTCCTTAAGATTTGCGATAAGGAGATCAGCAATCTATTCGGATCGGTTCTCCTATTCAAGCAGTTTGTTTATACCAGTCAGACTCAATTTTCTATGCCTCGATAGTCTTCAATTGGTGAAACTACTCGATTGTTTCAAATATACGTGTTATTAAATATTTCACTCAAGTGCGTAATACATTAAAATAACTACGCTCAGTGGGTGCGTATACATTTAATCTGCTGACGCTGAACTAATATCGTCATGCTCACGTTTTACTTCTAGCGAGTTGCGTTTTCGTTTTGTGAGGCAATAAATGATGGTTCAGGCGGAAATTTATCATTAATTAAAATTTTGAATGTTGCTGTTTTCAGTCGAAAGTAAGTTCAGTCAAGAGGGGTTGATTCGGAGAGGAATCAAAGTAGTTTTTAATGACCGCTGCCAAGCTGGGTTAGACCCAAGCGGATTGCAAAGAGATGCAATCGACATGCCGAACAGGAACGGGTGCACACCAAGATGGTACATGCGTGTTGAGAAGCAAGTGATTCTCACCCAAGTGTAGCTTGGCCACGGCGGCATAAAAAGGAGCATTGCTCACCTTATATACGGCATCCCGAGGTGGTAAGCGGAAGAAGGTAAACCCTTCAACGGCTGAAGAGAGTAAACCAATTGACTGGACTTGCACAGCAAATTAACGGAGGCAGGAATTGGCCATAGACACGTTTCAATCCTGAACAACTTGCCTGACAAAACTACGCTAGTACAGTACAGCACTCTTAAATCAAACTGACAAGACTTCACTTTCACAATATGACTTTCACAAAATAGTCTGCCAGTACTTCATTCGGACAAGCCACTTTCTGCGATCTAGCCTGACAGGGATTAACCCGGACAAGGTCAGATTTTACAGTCTGGTCTGACAGGGATTAACCCGGACAAGCCAGTTTTTCCTGACCATTACTGGCGCTTAGGCTACCGTAACGGCTTAACCGCAACCCCTGGTTGTCGGCGGAGTGAGTCTTGAAAAAGACTGACTTTTAGCCCAAATGTGGCCGTACTGATACTTGACGGTTGCTCCAGAGTTGATCACTCCTCTTTATCCTGCGTGTTCCTATTGGTTGCTTCTTGTTGAATCCTCTGGTGATTGGCTAATTTCAAAAGCTTGTGGTACCTTCGGGTGCTTGTAGGTGCTTTGGTTTTCACCCTCTAATCATTAATTAGTGCTCATTTCATACACTTCCTGTCGTAAGCATTTCCTCGGTCGTGTTTGGATTTTAGCTGATTGTCTCATGACTTCTGATGACGTTTGGTGACGTTTTCACTGGGGTGACTTGAGGTTAGTGTCCTAGGATAGCAGTTTTCAGTTAGGTCAGCTGAATAATAACCAATTTCGATTGGTTGTAGCCCATTTATCCTTGTTCTGGCTGCCTCAGGCTTGAGGGCCTTTCAGCAAGTTTATTTTCTGTACACAAATAAGTTGTTTCAGGCAAACTTGCCTGTAACAACTATACCTACTGATTACGAACCGAACAGCAGACGAGATCACTGAGTCGGTGTGCCAGAGTGGACTCCGGCCGAAGTATACGATTTTTTCCGGTGCAGGATCCGGAGTCGAGATTTTTAATAAAAACCGGATCCAGAGCAGGAGTGAAATTTTCAGTTTTTACAGGACCCGGAATATAGCTTTCATTAAATTTGAATTTTCTATGACAGGCTAATTGTTCGATTGATATCGTGGCTCTACTCTCTTGGTAAAATTATATTGGACAGTGAACGATTCGGTGCAGGCTGCTGAGGATGAGGCAGGGTGGCAGACTGGCGGGTTCTGCTGTGGCTAGCGCACAGCCAATGGTCAACTGCTGTATCATAGGAATAGTTTTATTGATTTGTGGATACTTCAGTCAGTGGAAATTGCGTTCTATCTTGTTTTAAGTGATATTCACAATTTGTTATTTTTAGTGAAATGTACAAGATAACTGTGTACGTATCTTTAAAATGCAACAACAGCAGTGCAGTTTCAACCATACCAGCAGAAATGCAGTTTGCTTCAGGCTATTCCTAAAAATTCAATTATTATCTTGCAAGTTTACAATGCAAGGGAGATAATTTAATTGTATGAATAAGGTTGTATAAAGTGTTTTCAATGCAGCATATGGCGCTTTATTTGTGCAGGCTAATAACTTAAGTGAAACGATAGCACTGTAGGTACGTTTCAATGTGCTTGTGCTTAAGGCACAAAGAGTTAACTGAAAAAGTCAAACACGATTTGGTTCAGGTGGGAGCTGAAAAACTAACTATTGCAAGATTTGTTTCTGGTGAGAAAAACATATGATTCTACTTCTTGGTTTCACGTTTGGTAGTGTCTATTTTGCCTCATGAGGAAAAAGCTAGTTGGGGTTATTTTGCCTTCAGTTGAATATGATTGGTTGAAGTGGTCGTGCGAAAAGTACGATACACAGAGACAACGGGTTATGGTTGGATTTAGGGTTAGGATTTAAGGTTAAGGCTTTCAGTTACAGCTAAGGTTTATCCTACAGTTAACGCAACCCAAACCTGAAGCCACTGAAAGCTTGCCAGTGCTGAAACCATGACAACACTCGTCCATCAGACTGAGGTGTTACAGACGTCACGGTCAACTAAGCAGGCCATGTTTACCAAACATGTCATGTGACCATTTCAACCAATCATTTTCGGCTAAAGGCAAAATAGCTCCAGCAGTGTTTTTGCATCATGACGCAAAATAGATATTGCCTTCAAGTTTTCGGAGAGTAAACAAGAGTCGGAGTGCAAATTTTCAATGAGTCTCGGAGCAGGAGCTGGAGTAACTTTTTTGGAACTTTTTTTCGTAAATGCTTCAGTGTAGTGAAGATATTTGCAATAGATTGCAATGAATCGTTCAAAAATCACGATCGAAGTGGTTGCTTCTAAAGTGGCACTACCCCAGGGGCGGATCCAAGGGGGGGCGATTGAGGCGATCGTCCCCCCTAAAACCTGCAAAAGTAACTTTATTCACCATGATTTTGAACAATTCGGAAAACATCATTCGCGATATAAGGCCATTTTGCCCTGATTTGTTCTGTCACAGCAGTATTGTGAAGTACACTTCATGTCTCTTAGAGTATAGCGAAGCCGTTATGTGACTTTATTGCCACATTTTACTGAAAATCGCCCCCTCCCTAACCTTACTGGCTGGATCCGCCACTGCACTACCCGTTAGCATAGCTCCGTTAGTTTTTGTTTCACACGGAAAGAGCTCACGGTTAGTGTCCACATGTTGCAACTTATGTGAAAACTTTTGGTTGTTTAGTGATGTAGTCTAAATAAATCTCAAATGGGGCGAAGCAAGTTTGCAAGCCCAGAAATTGTTTTTCGCATCCGCAATGGCGTCAACAAAACAAATATACATCCCAGACGCTGCAAACAAATCTTCTGTCCCAAACCGGCACAAATGTAGTGAACCTCACAAATTTTTTTTCTACCAAAACTGAAAAGTTTAGACAAGAATTGAAACAAAAGCTGGCATTATTCTGGACTGTCTTTTATTCGTAGCGAGTTACTGTTAAGATACTTGACACAGAAAACAGAAACGAAAACCTACACAGTACATGTGACCACTGCAAATGATCACTTGTTTAGGTGATGTAGGCTAATAACCCGTTTGTACTCCACTGAGAGCACCAGGCCCAGAAATAATCACGGAGCAGGAGTGGACTCCTGCCGGAGTTTGTATTTTATGCCGGAGAAGGAGCCGGAATCTGAGTTTTAAGTTCAACCCCTGGCAGGAGCCGGATCAGAAGTCAACGCTAAGGGCTGTCCTGGAGCCAATAAAATTTTTTATAGGGACTATAAAAATTTCTCCAGTAATCCTTGTTTTGGTCAAACAGAATGGAATTGATCTAACCAACGTCAGCATTGTCATCAGTCACTACATACTGTGACACGACGGGAAGCAGCGAGGATTTCACCGCTAAATGTGGTACTCTTTGAGATCCTCCTAACCAGGGGCGCAGCCAGGATTTTTCTAAGGGGGGCTGAAGTTATGAAAGCAAAAAGCCTTGAAAAGGAAAAATTGCTTGTGAGTACAATAGCCAAGGAAAGCACATAATTTGTGGATAAACAGTTGACTGTACTCACAACTAAAACTAGGGGTCCTTCCAACTGAACTACCTTCTTGTTTCTTCGATTAACTGTAAACCTACTCCACAGTGATCTCCTAAAAAGGTCAAGATAATTCGCAAGCTGTTAGCAAAGTGTAAGAGATACGCGTAAAGCAAATATTGCGATAATGCTCTAAGCAGCCTGGACCCTTCATGAAAACAAATAGGCTTGTACACAATCTAGATCCTGCTTGTGCAGATGATAAAAATCGCCTACAGAAGCCTAAGTAAAACTGTTGCAAAGTTCACATTTTTAAGAATGCAAGCAAGCAGAGTGGCACAGTATGAGCTCTGCACAATATATGCAGGAACTTCCATCCCACTCATCCCTAGGGCAGAGCGCTTCAAAGCATTACAAGTAAAACCTTCAGCCTCCGCAAACTACAGGTAAAGGGCTTAAAAATCACTGAATATGTTTTTAGCTGCGCAATCACTGTCAGTGCCATTACTAATTAAACACCAAAGTCTGATCGACGCCTTTCACGCACTGACATAAGTGCACTGTTGGTAGTTTAAATGTCAAGCTTGTTTCCACGCTGGCAGAGCAGGGTACATCCAGTTCTTGTTACAGATGGTAGCAAGAACGGATTTAGGGAGCGCGGGGCCATTGGCCACCTTAGTTTTTGGGCAAGTGTGACCTATTTGGCCGTTTGTCTGAAATGCGTGAAAGTATGCTCCTCTTATAAGTAGTGCCCCCTGAAAAACCTCTTGTGTTGTGCCAACTTTGGTTCTACAATTGCCTTAGATCTTCAACAGAAATTAAAGCCTTTCCTACATTCTTCTAAAGAACAAATGGCATTGCGATATATTCTTGGAATTTACAGCCTGTAGTTTTAAACGAAAAGAACTTTCATGTAGTTCAGAAGTTCTTTTCGTTTAATTTCCGTGATTGCTAGCGTTTTTAGTAGATTTGTTTTTCAGATATAGACATTTTCATGCGGGACCGTGTTGCCGCCCTCGAAAATATCGTCTAACTGTCGATCTGATTACCTGTACGTAAACTTCTTTTTTTATAGTAATAGTAACCCATATTTTATGAACCAAACAAACACAATCCATTCAATGGACACAGGGCTTATTTATGCCGTTCTGAAGTTGTCATTTTCCAAGCAATACAAAATATAGTGTTTTAATCCTCTATGCCAGGGGTGTCAAAATCATTTTCACTGAGGGCCATATCAGCATTATGGTTGCCCTCAAAGGCCCGTTGTAACAGAATTAGCCACAATCATCTACGCTAATGCAAGAGCGTCACTCAGACGTAATAATGATATTATGTTACAGTGAAAGGAGCGTTAAAACTGAATAACCTTTTTGAAGTGAGACCTTAGGTCAGCAAGAAAGGTGCTTCAATATTTCTCAAAACTCGAAAATTCATAACCGCCTGGTTTGATAACAAATATGTTTCTACGCCTTGTGGTAGTGCCGAAGGGTATTCTGCAATGCACCCCATCTCGACTTCAATGTTGGTGAAAAATTAAAAAAGTAAACATCAATATTGTGATGGCTAAGGGGGGCTTGAGCCCCTTCAGCCCCCCCTGGCTGCGCCTTTGCTTCTAGCCTGCTGTTTAAGTTGACTGTGGCAATAGGTTATGAACATTTTCATAAATATTTTGCATTTTAGAGAAAATACTATAACAAGGTAATTCCTTTGTTTATTTTTATGAAAACCATTTACAAAGTAAATTTCCAGATGCACTGTTGTTTTTTGTTAACTTAATTATTAGCTTTCCATGTTTGTACATTTTCCCCTCTTAATTTGTCATCTTTATGGTTTAGAATAAATAACAGCCTGGTGAAATACACATGTAAAATCAGACTTTGTGCTGTGTTAAAAGAACTTTTCACAAAAAAATCTAAAACTGCATTTGTAGAACCCATGGTACCGAAAATATATGTTTGATATGAGTTACTTGGAAGACTTCGGAGTGTAAGCAGGAGTCGATGTTGTTGTTTTCAAAATTTTTGGAGACGGAGCAGGAGTCTTCAAATAAAAGGCAGGAGCGGAGTCGGAGTCTAAAAATGGGGTTTCTGATCCGCTTGTCTCTGCCAGGCCTCTAGCTCTCTATAGAAAAAACTACTTACTTAAAATTGAATAGTGGTTAAAACCGTCTTTCCTTTGACAGCCGTGATAAAGGTTTCGCGCCACCGGCAATGTTCCTTCTAAGAAAATTTTATATAGTGATCACATGTTTATATTACTGAGCATGAATATTTTATCGCTGAGATAACAGAGTTCTAAAAGATTTGCAAACTTTATGAATTATTAGAATAAGTATAAAATCTTATCAAAATACGAACAAAGTACACATTTTATCCAAATAGCTTCTTGTCGTGCTTTTCCAATGTTTGGAATGTTGCAAGTGCGCGAGAATGAGATTTCACTATGCGCACCTTAGCTTAAGGGGAGCATTGACTGCCAAATTCCCTGGTCAGCAGGTGGAGGTTTATGCGAATATAAGCAAGTTTGTGCGATTTGATACTGTTGCATACAAACAAGTCACGTTTGAGTATGCTGCAGAAATCTTTTTGATGTACAGCTGTTGCCACCAGGCCTTTTCTATTATACGTTCATTCACGGGTTCTTGGATACAATGAGAGTTCTCTCCGAAAATCACTACGAAACCTTCGTTTCTCTGCAAAATTTGTTAAACTAAAAAATAAAAAGGTCATGAGTATCTGGCATGCTCTAATAAAATTTTAGGAAGTTTTTTGAGTACACCACAAACTTTCAGAGAAAGGTGTTTTTGTTGGAATTAGGTCCTACCCCAGTCCGCCAAAGTGGGATACTCGAAAAGACTTGGCTCTTCACTGAGCTCGTTGTGTAAAGTGTAGGTGCAATCTAAACTCGGTGTAGCGCTTAGAAATTATAAAACTTCCTGGATCGGCAGGGCGGATGCACGGACAATGCAGGCTAACTGCTGTAAATGGATTGGCTATGAAACGTTATCATTAGGCTTACGCAAATGCCCTGATTTTGTGAAGAGGTTTGGTAATGGAGGAACGATTTTAATGACCGTGTGATCCCAAATGTTTCTGCAACGAGATTTCACATGATGTAGCTGTAATTTTAGGGCAGATATCTCAATATCTGTGGTTAATGCACTTTAAACAACTTTTTGATATCACGACATCTTTTATCATTTCTTTTCCTTCATTGTAAAGCACCACAAAAACCGAACCGTTTTCTTCCCTAAACGTGTGACGTCATGCATGAATGAACCTGATGATAAATGGGACAAACTTCTTTAAAAGTCTTTTTCTATCCAATGAAACTTTGAAGAATTTCGACATTAAAAAAATATATCTATTCTTACGTCACACAGACTTCCGACTTTATTACGGACATCAATGCTGCATCATCTGGCTTATTCAAAATTACTGTGCGGTGTAGCCTACATCGAATTTATGAAAAAAAATCTTGCTGTTACCGTTCCTTTAACTCACGCTTGTTTTTTATTCAGAACATCACCATAGGATTTCGCATCTTTGACACCTGCAACTCACAGTCTGTAGCTCTGGCCCGAACAATGTCCGTGCTACCTCATTGCACGAATTGCACACACTACCCGATCTGCTTTCCGTAAGTAGAGCTGAGCATGTAGATATGTTGTGTAATTACGACTTTTTGATGGTTTGCTTTTTGCATTTTCGTGCAAATATTTTGATATTATTAACATTGTTCATGTTTGGTGTTTCTCAATTATTGTTTGGTATTTTTTCTCAAAAAAAGTAAAAAGAAGTAAAACATGTACGTTTGACGCCAGATTGTTCGTCACAATGTTGTTTGGTTAGAAACGCTCTTTAGCATTTCTTGGAAAATTTTTCGTTATTTCCCAGCATTTTGTTTTCTCCGGAGATGTGGTCAAGACTCAAATCATGTTTTTGAGGTTGATTCAAATGCGTACTTTGAATTTTTACTTCCCAAACAGGGAGTGCCCTCCAATCGTTACCGGGATTGTTGGTCCGGAATCAAGCTCCAACACGCTGCTTGCAGCGCATTCTGCCAATCTCGCCCTAACCCCGATCATCAGCTACTTCGCCACCTCGTTAGAGCTTCAAGATCAAACTATGTTTCCCACTCTCTTCACCACTGTCCCGTCCGATGACCATCAAGTAAGCACAAAAAAGGCGTTACAGGGCATGAACAACGAAGGAAGGTATGGGACCTACAGGAATGAGATGATGGTCAGGTCTGCTATGGTAGTGGCTCCCAAACTTGTAAAGCGAGACCCAAATCTGAGTTTAATGAACATCTCACGGCCAAAGCCTGAAACATCGAAAAAATGTTTTTTACGTGTTTAGGAAGCGAAACTGTTACAAACTATACTCTACTACAACGTAGCTAAACCTTCGTACTACCAATCCGTACTATCAACGCTGATACTCCACTGACCTATTTACTGGACTATTCAGCTCCAAAATACTTCCGTAATCAAAGGATCTTAACTTATCAGCTAGTTACGGCCAGTAGCTGCGCTGCCATTAAAACCCTTGGGAAACCACTTATGATGCAGTAATTCAGTTTTACTAAGACGAAGCTAAATGAAATGCGCATGATGCAACAATTCAGTCTATGACGGAATTGAAAGAACTTGAAAAATGAAAAGAAAAAAGTTCGTTTTGACAGATTTGAATCACCGTGGCGCGACCCATTTTTCGACCCTTTGCGGCCCATGTTTGGGTCGCGACCCATACTTTGGGAACCGCTGTGCTATGGGAAGGGATGAAGGTTCTTCTTCGGTTTTTGGCCCAAACGTCGTCTAGATGCCGAAAAATATAAAAAGTAAAATAACTAAATCCTTACTATAAAACAAGTGGCACCTTTCATAATCGTAAACAAACTGAAAGAAATGAGTGTTCATACATACAGAAACGTTTTCAAAGCACTCGACCGCTGCTTTCGCGATTCTTTTGTAATATATGCTGTAGTGTCGTGTGCCGACATGGGCTTATTTGGTACTACAATAATTGAGACATTGGGTTTGGTTGCTAGCTATATTTAATGAAGTATTTGTTGGAGTGAAGAACCCTAAGAGCTGAGTTCATCTTTGGGCCCAGTATATAGCTTTCACTGCGATGTTTGCGAGTAGCTGTGAAGTGCACATACATAATACCTGCGAATATACAATGGCCTGCAAGCTTTATATCAGTTAACAGTGCTAACGAATCCTTAACATTTAAAAGCGATTCGACCATAAGATCATGGGCAACTGAAGGATTTTTTCCAGAGCGGGCCAGTAGTGAGGAAATTTCATTTTAACAATTCGAAACTAAAAGAACAATGCTTTTTTAGTGAAAATTTAGTAGGAAAATATTAAATTTTAAAATCCAGAGGGACCAAGGCTCCCCCTGGCCCCCTTCCGACGCCCATGCACAAGATACTTTGTTTTGTTAGAAATTTAACAACCACTTTCAAAGCTATTAAATCTTACACATTTTATTGGACAGGTGAACGCCATGCTCGACTTGCTTGAACACTTTGGGTGGTCATACTTCTCTGTTGTGCACACGGACGACAGGTACCTTGCAATGCATCAACACAACATCGCGCTTTCTATTAACTCAAAATGTTACTGCCTTTACAACAGCACCTTATTGCTTTCAAGCAAGCACCTTTCATTTTTTCGCTTAAGCACCATTTTTTATAAGCATGTTGTAGTTTTATTTCCTTGAGTGTTCGAACTTCTTTTGCATAAACATGTTCTGCATTTCTTTGGGAACAACGGAGCTTGCCTTCGTTTATTATAAAGAGACAAATTGCGCAGTCACTCACAGGCTATTTTAAGCTTCGACCTTGGTGACCGCTAAGACATTATAAGAGACCGCCAACTATTTCATTTAAATTCCGAGGTTGTCTTAAAGCGGGGTTTTGGCATAGTTTGGTGGTAGTTATTCAGCGAGGTTCTACTGTATTTTGAGAGACCGTTGAAAAAGTCTGAGAGACCGTTTCGGTCTCTCAAAACATCTTAAAAAACACTCCTCACTAATTCCATCTCCCAGCATTTATAAATTTTTGCAATATCAACATTTGAAAAGACATAACGCAATTTGCGATGAGTTACCATACAGACCTGTATCGTACATAAGCAACAAAGCTGGTACAAGAACATTGTAAGAAAGCGAACATCTACAGAAAAGTTTCAACTGTATAGAAATATGTGCACTGAACAGTGTGTGCAATAGAGAGACAGACACAAAAACATGGTAAAACTTGATAGAAGTTTTGCTACACTAAGTCTTATAAGGAAAAACAATGCAAATACCATTTGTTCTAGCGAAAACATGTTGCACGTTTCGAAATCATCTGTTTTCATGGCAAGCAAAGCGCAATGAATGAAGCGTAAATGGTCCACCACAAACCATGCGGGTGTGGCATACACAAAAATAAATAACGTGTATATGTCAGTCACAGTGGCGGATCCAGATCAGGCGTTTGGGGGAGGGATTCAAATAGGGGCCGCCGAAAAGGTGTTAATAGTCAAGGTTGTCTGCGACAATCCGCGGGAACGACACAAAAGCTGTTACCTTTTGTAGTCCAAGAAAGTGGCTATTTTTGTTGGTCAAAGTATGCGATCTTTCATGAAATATACACACATTGAAAGCGCTTTAAATCATTAATTCAGAAATCGTTTGCAGCGGGTTCAAAAAGGTGGGCCCGTTTTCCACAAGCTACGCATAACTGAGAAGACTGTTGGTGTCCCAAACAATCTTTTATGTCTAAAAAATTATTTAAGGATATACCCTAAAGCAGCGGTCTCCAAGCTACAGCCCGCGGGCCAAATCCGGCCCGCGAAGCCATTTTCATCCGGCCGCAAAGACATTAATATATTTACAAAAAACTTGTTGATTTAGTAGAATGTAACATATCCCGAAACCATCACATTACGTAGGATGTCCGGTCCTCGAACTGTTGTGTAATAGATTTTCTGTTTCACATTTCACATATGTAAGATGTCAGCTGTGGCCATGGGTGGCGGAACCTTTTTCAAATTGGGGTGCACAACTAGCACAAGTGCACGTCAAAAAAGCTTTAGAAAATTTTTGCGGTTTGAATTGGCAACTGTGACTTCACAAGTATTGAAATATGACGTCATTACCTATACACCATATGAAGATCTACATTACACTATTTTAGACAAAGTTACACCACTATGAAAACGTATCGGTGAACCACCTGAAATTGAAATAGGATGTTACAAAGGCGACCCAAGTCAACAGCATCACTTGGGCTCATCATACGATTTTTTCTAACTAGATAAAACCGTTCGATGGTTGCGTCACTGAAATTTCCATTTGCTCTCATTTTGGCTGGTATTATTGTTGCTTTGTGACGTTGGTTACATAATAATCAATGAGAAGTTCTTATGACATCTTGTCGATTGTTGCGTAACGAACGCCACAGAGCAATGACAACGCCAGTAAGTCCTCTGCTTACTAGGCTTATTCATATTAGCCCGAGTTACTCGACAACTTATTGTTCGTTTGAAATTATTCTCGAAACAGAAGCTGTTCATTGGATTGGACTTCAAATCCAATGTTCTATACAAATCCATTGCTTCAAAAAACACTCAGTCCGATATGAATTATATTTTTAAAAATACTTAATTGCATTGGGCACCTCGGGCTCTAATGGATGAGCGAAGTCGAGAGAACGCCTGCTACGAACGATATTGTTTTATTCAGGTCACCTGCAACATGACCGCGAGAGGCCAGACATGGAACGAAAATATATAAACAGTGACAAGGCCCATAGAAAAGAGCTCGGGTTAACAATTTAGGGAAGTGGGACAAATATATCAAGCACGCTCGCGTTTTCCAGTATGAATCGTAATCGAAGACTCGGGCTAAGCCAGAGGAGCCCGTGTGCTGGAGTCGCCACTGGACTGAAACCTAAAAACACCAAGAATACAGCTTGAAAAACAGGCAAAAAATGACACAGCGTTGATACCTGTCTTAAACACGTTCAAAATTACAACCTTTCAACATCTTGAACACAGAAGTAACATAACTGAATACTCATTCTACAACTGCATGAGATACCGGAATGCAAAGACGAGACAAAGCATGTGCAGCAACTAGCAAGTTGTCTGTAAGGATGCCAATTGTGTTGCCAATGCACAAATAAAGTATAGCTATTTAGTGTTGCCAATGCATAAAAAAAACAATTGAAATTGGCCTGTCAAATATTTCATTTTGCGTATGAGATTCAGCAAAATTTCACTATTTAAAATGGTGTTGAAACGCTCGAAATCACACCAATTTTTAATGGTGTGGCACGAACTTTTTCCTACACACAAGCATGGGTGTCGGAAGGAGGGTAGGAATCTGAATATTTCAGCAAAAAAGGTTGCTTTCTTTGTTTCGAGTGGTAAAAAGCAAATTTCACCACTTTTGCACCCCCATAGAAAAACTTTCGGAAAAATCCAGTAGCGCCCCCCGTGGAAAAATCCTTCCGACGCCCATGCACACAAGCATGAAAAGTTACACCATTTTTCTAAAAAATTGTGTTGTATTTCACCATCTGGCAACACTGTTCAACAACGCCAATGCGGTAAGCAAACCATAGCGGGGTGATAGACTGTGCACGGTGTATTCTGCCAAACAATTACTAAATCCTGCCAAATTACAAATAATATTACAAATGATATTGGGTTGCTGTTCTTATATCAGAAGTGTCTCCTTAATTAATAATTCGTGGTAGTTAAATAACTTAAAAACAGAAGCCAAGATTTCTCGATTTAACTCCTGTACACTTGGTCTTTGGGTATTTTATGAGACCTTGCAAACCGAGTGCTTTAGACCTAACTATTGCTGATACATGGGTTCGCTCTAGCAGTTAAGTCAGGGGGGACACTCATAATTCTCAGATTACTTAGTCTCCCCAAGCTTCTGATCTTTCCAAAGAAAACTTACTCAAAACAACTTTAATAAAAGTTTCTAGATAAGCCTTTTATTTCACAGGATTACGCATATGAAAGAGCAATGCACTCACCAGTGAATCATTATGGTGGCATAAGAATAGCTTCTCCCATTCCCGACACAATCCAACAGAAACGCAAGGGAACAAATGACCAACAACAGTTTGACAAGTACTCAAATTAACTAAACACTCAAACTGACGGAATCCTCAGCCAGTATCAAGCTTTTATATTTTCGATTCAACTATCATTTCATATCCCGTTCTTGAGGCAACTGCCTTTAAGACAGGATGTTAGGATGGGACGAATGCCTTCTTCAGCAATTTCCTGCGCGAGTTTTCGAGTTGGTTTTGATTGACGCGACAGTTAGAGGTAGGGCGATTGTTATTCATGGGTTTTGCGTGACATAAATTGACCGTGATTGTAGGCAGGTTTTTCACTTCATGAAAACGTTTATCATCGAGTTTTTGTTTCAATTTCATTAATAACCCAATTTATTAGGGAAGTTCCAAACAAGAATATCTCGTAAAACAGAATAACAATTATTTACGAAACAGGGTGTCAGAGCTTCGCCTTACTCTGGTTTTTGCGGAACAGAGTGTCAGAGCTTCGCCTTACTCTGGTTTTACGAAGCAGAGTGTCAGAGCTTCGCCTTACTCTGGTTTTACGAAGCAGAGTGTCAGAGCTTCGCCTTACTCTGGTTTTTGCGGAACAGAGCGTCAGAGCTTCGCCTTACTCTGGTTTTACGAAGCAGAGCGTCAGAGCTTCGACTTACTCTGGTTTTACGAAGCAGAGTGTCAGAGCTTCGCCTTCGAGGGTCAGCAATCCACTAGGACTGAGCAAGACAATAGATTGTCTTTTGACCATATCAGTCCAGGTGGCCCCTAGTATACTGTATTCCACTAGGACTGAGCAAGACAATAGATTGTCTTTTGACCATATCAGTCCAGGTGGCAGCACTCCAGGGGGACAAGCCACTTCTGTACACTAAAAACGAACCTAGCTTCGTTTTTAGGTTGAAGAACGCAAGCTGCACGCCCGGCCTTTGGTTGGGCGTTGCGTACAGCACTTACCACATACGTTCCGAGCCTCGGCATGTGATAAGGCAGAGCCTTCGAGTTTTATCTCCAATGGCTGACTAAAGGAGGCAGACCACCAGAGAGGGAACAAAGCCAACTGTTGTTAGCAACGTTCTGACCTGGACGTGCAGATCTCGCCCTTTTTATAAGAAAAAGTCACGCCTTGAGCGTATGACTTAACTTAAATAATCTAACAACCATTGTCAAGGTGGTGCGCGTGATCAGAACATGAGTTTGCACTTTCTGTCCCGCCCACGCAACATTGTCATGCTTGTTTATCAGTCTGTCAGTTTAGTCGCTTTAGCAGTCTGTACCTGCCTCTGGCGCCCTGCACAGTCCATCGCCCCCGGACTTCTTTGGTTAAATTCGCTGTATTTTCATCTTTTCAGTAGCTGTCCAGCAGCCTTCCAGTAACTGCTCAATCTAGCAGTTGTTTGGTAGTTTTCTTACTTTAGTCTCCAGCTTGTCTTTCAAGTTCTGTTGTTGTGACTTTAAGTTCTTTGACATGTAGAGAACAATATAATTGTTCTGCTACACTCCATTGTTTGCTTTCCTAGCTTTTTACACGCTGCATTATGGTTCAATAATGGGCATTAGTTCCGTCAAGAAACTCATTCACTTACCTTCATGTTGCAAAACTTCGATGCAGAAATACTGCGAACTCACAGACTGCACTGACAACAGTCCTGAAGCTGTTTTTTCGCATTGGAGGCTTCTAAAATCTTGAGTCAGTTGTAAGGTTTACATACTGCATTCCTATTTTTGCTACTGCCTTTCCTTTCAGGGCCACCGTGAGGCATCAAAAAATAAACTTGTAGTTTAAAAAGCAAACCAACTTTGCACAGCCCACCGGCAAATCGAGAACTGTGCTAGCAAAAGCGACCGCGTTTGTGATTACCTAACCTCAGTAAGGCTGGATAGCAGTGTTGCCAGATTTCAAAGTGCTTTACAGCCAAACTGCACAAAAATATTAGCCAAAAGTAGCCAAAATTGGCAAAAACCTATAGCCAAAAATAGTCAACTCTAAAAACTAACAAAAAACATTAAAAGTCACTAAAAAGTGCAATTTTTCGGTTCTGTGGATTGCAAAAAGTTACTCTCTGGCGCATATGGGAACCATGCAATCTTTGCAAAGCCAGTTTGTAAAGACAGTGTAGCAGCGCAAAATTAATGCGTGCTACAACTTAATAAACAAATATTAAAGCTACGCAGATTTGCGTTCTAATATTCAGAAAACAAAAATAAAACTAGTCCAAGAGGGAGAATCTCAACGCATTGAAGCGTGAACGAACGTCAAGATTCAAACCTAGAGAGAACTAAGACAATGGGTCATCACAAGGTCATAGAAAAGAGCATGACAGGGTTATGGAAAGAAGCATGACAAGGCTATGGGAAAAAAGGCACGACAAAATTGTGGAAAG
>Ga0210059_1008766_pt1 | contig 15894 bp, 8 predicted proteins | sample Ectturendosymbi2_FD_188042 | JGI IMG/M metagenome (GOLD analysis project Ga0210059, IMG submission 188042) | Ecteinascidia turbinata endosymbiont from Florida, USA - Sample 2 (SPAdes) (version 2) | ecosystem: Host-associated > Tunicates > Ascidians > Unclassified | place: Key West, Florida... | reverse complement strand
GCCATCACCAGCAATCGGGCCCTGGACAGCATGAAATCAGCAACTGTCCACGCTATGGCATGCCAATTCTACACTATTGTTCGCAATACCACCTTACAAACAACACAAACACCTGTTCTTATTGGCATCCTCCGAACAGCAAAAATCTACGTTGATAAACACTAGCTCAAACATTTATACTGTCAGTGCTTTTCAACCATGAGCTCGCGACCTTTGTGGAGGTCGCCAGCCTTTCTGAGGCGTCTCAAATAAGGATGGGCAAGCTCTTGAGTTACGCCTACAAGAAAACAGTCCTAACATATTTACTGCGATTGGACGATGAAAGCCATGGACAGGGGTATTTAGGTTATATTGGGTTGCTTTATTGAGTCGGGGTACAAAAAAGACTGAAAACCTTGCTGTGTATCTGACCATTTGGTAACGCACTTCGAAGATTAGAAAGTAAAGCGATCGTCTGAGGTTGGTAACTGTTTGGCAGGTGAACATTCAAAACGCACCACCGTGAGTAGTAGAAGGCAATATGCTTATTTGCGTAACCCCTATGACGTCCCTTTGCAAGACTGAGCGAAGAAAAATGTGAATGTGCATCTTGCTCGATGACTTCAGCCCAGCATTGGTGTGAATGTGTTCCTACACCACAGGATGGTTTCAATCCACCTGTGGGACTGCACAGCTGGTTCGATCTTTTTGTGCAAATAACCTGAAGTAGAAGCGGGAAGAAAAAATAGTCTTTTTCTGCGTTACTTGGAACGCCAAAGGTGGGCGATGCTTCGCTTGTTTTCAGTGGTGGAGGATCCTTTTTCAAAGTGGAAGCACAAGTGCACGTCAAAACAAGTATGGAAAAATTTTTTCATTAAGCGATTTATACTTTAACAATGGACCAATACTAATTATGTTGCTTAAACTTACTGAAGCAAAATTCTAAATTTAAAAGTGGAGGGCCAGACCCCCTCTGAATAAAAAGTGGGCGGGCCTAGGTCCATGCGGCCTCCCCGGTTCCGCCAGCTCTGCTTGTTTTTGAACCTACCAAAAACTTGACGAGCCTATTGAAACCACCAGGTCTCTGAAAATTTTGGTCTAAGATATCGTATTCAATAAAAATCTTGTTTTCCATTGAAAATTCAATTCCGAAGACCTTCGATAAGTTTTACATGCTGATATTATCACTTTGTGTGAAGAAACGCAATTTAAGTCCATGGTTGTACTCAAGCTATACTACGTGACTTCCGCAATGTGCATTTATTTTTCGGGCCTCCTATCACCATATGGCAGAGAACACAGTTTTTTTTAATGTGGTGGTAGAGCTATAGAGTTTACATTCTGCATAAGCGAACGATTTTGTCAGCTGGAGAGCGTGCAATAGTGAATGCTTCATAGAGTGCTCATTTGTCAATTTTTTTCTGCAAGACGGCTACAAACATGATTTGAAGCTTTTGTGGTAGAAGTAAATATTTTGGTGAAAATTAGTAAAACATTTTTTTGTTTTTTATCTAGAAGAAAGTAGTGACAGCATGAGAAACTAAAGTCGACAAGATCTCTGTTGAGAGATAGCTCGTGACCCAAACAATATTAAAGACCAAAAACAAGTTCACCAGAGAATTGTCAAGATATCAGACTGTGCTACAAATGATTGCAAAGTGTCAAAGCAAAAATAAAACTCCAGATACGCTGCACCTCCAAATTATGATCATAAAAATAAGTGAAAATTCTGAGGCAGTGAGCATTGGCATTTGTTCTTGTATCTTTGTGTCTTGATGCGCAGCGAATGGTTAAACGTTTTTAATAAAGACTAAATCGCAATAGCTTATCCTGATTTTCTTTAGTAGACTGATATAAAGGAACGTTCATCAACTAAGTTCCAGAGTGCCTGAAGCATCTCTTATGGAGTAGATAATTTTGGAAATATAACAAGTAAAGTTGGTTTGCTTCAACCAGATCAAACAATTAACTCAGACTTTTTTCGAACCTTTGGCGACTCTCTTGTGAACGTTGGAGTTATACTCAGCAGCCTAATTCATTGTTGAGTTTTATTAATGAGTTGCATGCGAATATCGAGTGCCACTGCTAACAAATAAATATCCTAAATTCACAAAAATAAAAATTTGTTCAGCTCAAACTTCAAACCATATAATCGTTTTTGCTCAGAGGTATTTGTCTGCGTCGAAACTTAAATATTCATGACGAAGTTGTACCAAATTTAAAAACTTGTCTTGACAGAATTTTTATCAAGTGGGTTCCAAACAAACACCGATCACAAGTGCTTACTGTAGATTAGGCAGTGGTTTTCAACCTTTTTTGTTCTATGACCCAAGCAACCAACTAAAGCCCATCAAAAAGCCAACAACCCCCATCAAAAACTCGAATAAAGTAAATCTAATGCAGCTGTGTACATAAAATATCTACTCGCGATCTCTCCAAAAATCGTTCACAACCTTGCTGGGTGTCGCGACACCAGGTTGAAAACCACTGCTACTGAGTAAGAGGATTTGTGTCCGAAAGACCTTTTAGTTGTTTTAAAAATAGTTATAGTTTGTTGCAAAAAAGCAGGGTAGACCGATACGCTTTATCAGCACGAGCAAAGCCTCTTCAAAGTCTTAGTTCGGGACATCTCGCATCCCTTTGAATCCATATTCAGTCACAAATAAATGAACGATAGGTCTGTGTGAGAATGCAAAAATAAGACTACAAGATATCAGAAAACTTCAAAGGACGTAAAACAAGTTGAAAAGTAAAACTAAGGCTCTCAATAAGGTATTGCCACAAACGAATTATTTTGTAATAAAACTATAACTGTCGATGAGATTTTGCCATAAACAAAAGCTTTTGTAATTAAATAAAGCTATAGTCAGTAAAACATTGCCACAAAGGAAATATTTTATAAGTGCGGGTTTACACACATTTTGTTCGTAAAAAGTTCCCAGAAGAAAGTTTTTTTGTCATCTGCATATTGTAAAACAATTGTACAAACATTAACAATCATAAGACAGCCTGAAAATGGCAGTCAATGATTTCCCGTAAATCGTGCAGAAAATTCTGTAAGTCCACAAGTATATGAAAATGTATGCTGCAAAATGGCTGCAACGTTACAACTGATATATTAAAAAGGTTTAGGTGGAAGATTCTCCTTTGCTGATTTCGAAGTTCTGCTCTTGTATTAACAGCGGCTCTTTGATTAACATTGGTTTTAACCGCCTTTTACTGGAAAATAGGCAAGTGCTCGGCATGACGTTAAACTGCAACGGGCAATAGGGCTGTAATTTAGGAGTTCTGTATATTTGGGGAACTGGATTACTCTTTAGCCATCCTCACTCTCAGGTCCACTCCGGCCTGGATGGCGCTGCGTTAAACAAAATGAACAGCATTTGGAACCCATTTAAGCTCTTCGTCATCAAGCAAACAATTTTGTGGGAATGCACAGTAAACGCAAATCTGTATATGAGTAATTTTGTTTGCTTGCGATCATGGCCCTTACAATAGATGGAAACGTGCTACTTATCAGAAAAATAGATAGTAAACAAATTCACCGCTGCTTTTCAAATTTTTTTTGTGCAAGTAGGATATTTAAAGACGAAATCATTGATATTTCCTTTGTTGCGATTCGGCAATTGGTTATGTGCTAGACTTTGCTAAAAAGCTTAAAACTAGATTACAACTGAAGGTAAATTAACTCGCACAAAAGTATGGGTATTCCTATATTTACCTATCAGTTGAACCAGGCAATGTGCTTTTGTGGTTCTGAACAACCGTAAAGTACTGCAGAAGCAGTAGCTTTCCGTGTCTGTGCGTAAACCACTGGTGAGAACAGAAATCAGAAGCTCAAGAATTTAAGTTCGTGGACATAACACTTTTTCCTTGCAATCGGCATGAATTGATTTAGAACGCCGTGTTGCTTCGTTGCAGATTTACCACGCGTGGAGCTTTACTCTGCTCAAATTGCTGCCTGTCAGGTGTGAAAGCATACTCTTTGCTTTCTATCAACAGCGTCAGTTAAACACAGATTTGCAGTTTTGTGACCAGGTCTTGATAATTTTTTTAAAGTGTTTTTCTCTTCTCACAGGCCAACTTCTTCGTCTTTTTCTTCTATTTCCAGATGAATCTCTGTGTTTTTCTCCTTATGCTTCATATCTGTGTGGCTTATGAGCTACGTTTAGTTTTCCTTGGGAAAGCAGTAGCGGTTTCTTTGCATTTTGTTAATTATTTTTTGCCAGTGGACGCTCATGCGTTTGGCTTTGACACTCGAAACACAGGCAGGTGAGTAGAGAAAGTTATGGTACAACAGATTTAAAGGAGAAATAAATGTTTTTCCACTGTAATCAGAAGTTGCTCACGTATTAGTAAAAAGGAAGTTAACATGTGACAGTTAGAGAGTGCATGCAGTGAGGAACCTCGTACGGCATTTGTGACGTGACGAGAACTCACTTTATTTGATGCGTAAAGGCGTAACAAGGTATATTTTCGGTTATGAAAACGCCTGTGGTACGGAGTCAATTGGAGACATTATCGACGTCACGTTGTTGACGTTACCAAAACGTAAGGGCTTTGCCTAAAATGCGCGTATGTTAGGAATTTATTAAACGTTTGACTAACTTTGATTGGAGTGATGTACACATTTCCAACCAAAATTTGCATAGAATTAAAGACAAACGTACAGTGCGATGAAAAATGCTATGATTTTAATAAAATTAATCACGTCTCTTAATCTTGCGCAAAAAACTAGCAGAAAGTTAATGAGAAAGCAGTGAAGAAGTATATGCGCTAAAATTTTACTTTTGCTGTTTGCTCGTTTCGTTTTTGAAACAGTTTGGTAATAAACAAATGATATAGCTGGTCATTTCTATTCTAACAATGCAAACTGCTAATTTTTAATTATTTTCCAAACCATTTCTCATGCACCAGAAAATATTGGCAGTAGTTGCGTTTTCTTATTACAGCTTGCGATTTACTCGGACACGAAAGGCGTGGGCCCCAGGCTATGAGGACAAATTTTCATCATGTGAAGAAATATCAGATGAGGACTTTGTCATAGAAAGTTTGAGGTAAGACGTGTTTTCATGGACTTAAGCGGTAATGGACTTTAACATCTCAACACCATTTGTAAGTTCCTTGCCAACGTTATGGATAAAAAAAACATCAGATCTAACGTTTGGCTCAAGTTAATGGCTAACGTCCTTACCCACAAACACTAAGAAGGAATAATTTGTGCGGAACTTGGAGATAAAATCTTACAATGAATGATAAATACTTGCGCTTGTGAATCAGAATAGAAACATCAAGGTGATCGTATATTTTTCACGGCGGGTCCCAAACAGCTATCATCACCCGTTGCACTCTAAAGGCAGCATGCTGGCTCTTGCTGGGGTGCTGGGACAACAACGTTGCGAACAGTCACCTTAGCCCTGGTGCATTCAACAACAGAGTACTGCGCTCCTGCCTGGTGCTGCAGTGCTCACACTCGCATCATTGACCCTGTCATTACGACACCTTGCGAAAAGTGAGGCTGGATGCCTGCGTCCTACACCAGCGGACAATCTTCCTATCCTCGCGCGCATCCAACCTGCTGAGATTCGTCACATATGGAGCTTCACTGTGGATCCTGGATCTCTGCTCCAATCAGCGCTCATCTGTCCCTGTAGCGCAGCCAGAATGAGGCCGAAGAGGCTATGCCTCCCCCTCCCCGAAACAAATTTGTTAAGATTTTTCGCTGGTCCTTTATATCAATTTGAACTGTTCGAAAATAAATGGAAGGAACAGTCGGACTCAAGCAGCGACTAGTAAATCTGTCGTTCTCTCATCAAACACGGTGTAACGTGATCTTTTGCGATTAGATGCGAAAATATGCGACTAAAGCATGCAACTTTATTTGCAAAGTTGCCCTATATTGTGGACAACACGAACCGAGGTGCAACCTGAATGAAACGCAAGCATTCAGCTTTCTTGCAAAGGAGTTTAAATTCAGATCAGACATTTTTGAGAGAATTCTTTGCATGAAGTACTGTATTTCCGAACCAAATAGAAACTTTTGGTCAAGACATGATCAACCCCAAGCGCACCACCCAGGCCCGGATTAAATGAACGCGAGGCCCCGGGCAAAGTCGTGACCGCGATGCCCCTAAACGCTTAGAGTAACTGCGTAGGGTTTCACATGCCCTCGTTTCAACTTTGCGGAAGCACCGTCAAATTAAAAACATCAAAACTGATACCATTTGACAGTCTACACTTTAGAGACAATTGGGGGTGACCAGGTACGGCGGTTTGCATGTGGCTAATTTGTTCCAACAGAAAGTTCTATCACAAAAAAGATATTTTTGCTACCGTGACCATGCACAACAATCTTTTTTGTCATAGACTCTCTGATCATCTTCACTGCACAAATCGTCCATTCACATATGTATTGAGGAAATATATGTCTACACTTTTTCGCAGATTAAAATGTGCACCGTTTAGAAAAAATCTTCTCAATGTCATGACACGCAAAAGCAACTTGAACACTACCACTTGACTGACGTTTTGCGACGGGAGCTTTACAATAATCATAGCAATGAACTCTTCCGTGACCTAGTGGACAACAGCGCTTCGTTTGATTCAGAACAGGGATGGGGAACCTATTTCCTATCACGGGCCGCATTAAATGTAGAACATCGTTGCCGGGCCGCAAAAATTTTTCATTTTATCTTAAAATTTTACTTTTATCTTCCAAAGGAAAATATAGAGAGAAAACTACGTCAAGGAGCAATAGATTTTTTTCTTACTGTCTATGTGTCTGCGTGTCACTGAGTTTCGTTTTGACGTGATGTTGTGTTCTAACGTGGGTAAAGGAAATGCTGATGCGGGCCATATTAAATGTTCACGCGGGCCGCCTTTGGCCCGCGGGCAGCAGGTTTTCCACTCGTGATCTAGACTGATACCCTCACGATCACGAAAACCACTTCGCAACTAATTATTACGTCAGCCCATTATACAGTAACTGCAAAGGCGTTAGATTGCGAAGAATACTTAGTAACGAACTTGTTGAAGTGACCCACGGTCTCTGTCACTCGGTCAATGTGTGTTTCTGAAAAAAGTCGGCAACGAAAAACTTCACGACGCCGCATTTTTTGCACGCGAAATCGTTGATGATTGTCTCCAGGTCCGTATCCCCAAGAATCCCGTACTCCATGCCACGTCTTTTTTGTTAAGGTTTAGTTCTGACTTCTTAGTGAGCACTAAGTGCAAAGCTATATTTGCTGTGGCGAATTTTCGTAATTCATCTGCTCAGTTTTTGAAGCTTGAGGGGTGTTCCAACTTTAGTAAGTTATCCGATAGTCTTGTCAGCATATAATAGTTCTACTGCTCAACTGAGACTCAACCAGCACAGACTAATGGCGTAGAATAGGCAAAGCGTTTTGTGAACGTCCATTTGCATTGCATTGTCAGCAGCCTGACAACAATAAGTAATATTTCGACGTTACTCCCTCCTTGGAAAAATTTCTGCGGACGCCCATGGATGCGCTAATTTCGATCTAATTTTTGGGTCATAAAGGGTGGTGCTGTTAGGTTCAATTCTTTGCAGTCACTCTAAATTGATAAATGCCAAAGTTGTCCGTTTCCTTAACATATACACAAAGCGCAGTGTAACATCGCGAAATCTCTTCAAGCGGGCATTACCTGTCTCGTGGCACATACAGTAGATTAATCTGGCATGGCCGAGTTCCGTAACAGCCATTTCGGGCTTCAGTAGTTGTGCCATTATCATTTTTGGCGAACCTGGCCCAGTACGAACAGCTATAAACCGAACGTTGGGCTCCTATGTTTGAACTAGCTCTAAGTATGCGCTATTCGCATGTGCTGTAATAAACTCAAGGTTACACAAAGCTAGAGTATTCAGGTAGTCGAAGACGGCGCGTTTGAAGGGCCAGGCCGAATTTTCCTTGCAGCGTCAAGCCCCCATAATCGTGGCGGTCCGGGTATTTGCCAGGTTTGCCCAATGGTTAATCCGGCCCTGGCACCACCCAACGGAGTATTATGCAACAACGCAATGTTTCCCGCAGCACGGTTGGCATTCTGGCTAGTGGGTATGCGATGTCAAGTAGTGATATAGGGGTTTCAAGTTTGAAATGTATAGCAAGTCACTGTCAACGCAGCACACGAACTTTGTTAATATCACATCACACTTCTAACAATTTCAGAGCGCAAATTTAAAAAATCATTAGCAGACAAACCATTACTATTCGCCAATCAGCCATGGTGATGAAAGCTGTCACAATCACTTGACCATCACACTCACGACTTTTGAATTCCACATTGCTGATCAGTTGGATGTCGATATCAAACTTCCAAGGCGCATTGGGCACCATGTATGTCGAGAAAATCATGAAACATCTTGTCCTGCGGAGTTCTACAAAAAAAAAACGTTTTTATTCCTCTTTTGGAGAATATGATTCATCAAATTGAGGCTCGGTTTTGTTTCTCTTCCTGCAACTTTGTTTGAAGTTTTAGTATTTGATTCCTGGTTTCCTAACTTGGCAGTTTTTTACTCTTCAAGACAATGGGCCATGTACAGCTGTGACGTTGACTCTTCTTCGTCAATCCTGAAAGCAGAATATCATAGATGGACGTTTTTCACTGATCCACTGTCCCAAAGTCTGAGCTACCGGCAAACATTATGGAGACAATGGCCGTTTGTGAGCCTTTCTCTTTCCCAAACATTCGCACAGTGTTGCACTTATTTGCAACGTTACCAATCACAACAGTAACATGTTAACGTTCCTTTTCAACACTGGGACAGCTGCTAGCCTATCTACGCAGGACTATGGAACAAGTCACAAGACCGACTTAATGGATTAGCTCTTTTGATGATTAATCATGATGTGGCAGTTGCTCCTCACATGGTTATTGACGAGTTGTCCCAAAAACGCAGACTGAATTTCATCTTGTAATGGTGCTCGCAGCTACTGTATTTTATAAAATCAAAATTAAGCTATTGGCATCCTCCGATTTTTTCTATGAATCCACGTACGTAGTTTTGGTTGACTTTGAATTGTTAAATAGGCATAATCAGTGACATTCTCGAGGACCGCCATACATGGCGCTTCACTTTCTGCTAGTCTAAAGCTGGATGCACACGGCATGCATCCTATGCGTTTTGTGAGCGCATGCGTCTGATTTCGTGACGTCACCTCCTTTTCTGAAGCGTCTGGTATAGTCTGCGTTCGAGTAGGAACCTGTTTCTATATTGACGTATCAGACTCATTGCTCTGACTCACTTTTAGTCGAACGCAGACCATACCAGACGCATCAGTAAAGGACGTGACGTCGCGAAATTAGACGCATCCGGACAAAAAACGCACAGGACGCATGCCGTGTGCATCCAGCTTTAATGTTCATTGAAAATTGTTTAGTTATAACAACTGCTTGATAATGATCATTGATCACTGTTAAAGCAAATATTTGCTTGTCAATGCCGACTGGTAGAAGATATTTGACGTCATATCCTGTTGCAATAGACCAGAAATTGAGCTGTGACATCGAAATAATCTTTGCGTAAAATAGCTAAAAATTCAACTCTGACGACGGCAGTGACTGGCCCCTCCCGAAAAAAATTCTTGGCGGCGCCACTGCGTCCTGTCCATGGAGTGGAAATGCATAGCATCGCAAATCGAGACACCCATTTGCACCCGTAGCACAACAACTCATCAGTTCATATGACGAAGACCACAACAGAAGTGCGCCGCTCTGTATGCATCACCAATGGAATGCAAACGGGTTGGAGAACTTTACGAGACTCAGTACTTTAATCCCCGACATCGGCACGCACCCTCCAGGAATAGTACTGCCAAGAGCAGCTTCGGTGCGGCTTAACCGCCTCCTCACTGGTGTCGGACGTTTCAAATTGGGTATGACCCCTTCTGCGCCTTGTGAGTGCGGCGCAGAAGAACAGACCGATGACCAGGTTGTTCTTCATTCTCCTATCCATCCACCTCCATATGGAGCACAAGGCCTCAGGATTCTGGATTACCAAACGACGAAACAATCGAATAGCTCTTAACAACTGCCCCGAGATGTAGTACGGCAAAGCAGTGGATTGAAAGAACTCGCTCAAACGAAGAAGCTTTTTGCGAAGTGACTCGACGTGTCGGCGATATGTGAGCATCCTGTCAAACGTTACTGCAAGTATTTGGGCTCGGAGCAGGGCCGAGTTTCGTCATTGAAGTTGGCTTTCAGCTCACGTTTAGCTACCTTGTTGTTGAGATGGAAGATTGCCGACAACGTTACTGTAGTGCTGAGCTTTACCTTCCAGGTCTGGAAATGTGTGGATTCCCTATATCAGTGTTTATCAGACTTTTTCCGATTGCGTACCAACCATTTGTTTTTTACTGCACTGCGTACCAACTGACTCCGGAATAAATTATTTTGCTAAAATCTACAAGTATTTATTATACCATAACACCAATACATAAAAAACAACACAATTTAATGCGATTGATGTAACTGTTTCTTCTGCACAAGCTGGTCTATTCGGGGCATGACCGTACTAACAGCGCATCTGAAATCATGTCCAGGCTCAGTTAGACAATTTCGGCTCTTCGATTTAATGGCCATTAAGGCCGAGAACCCTTGCTCACATTCCCATGTAGAAGGGAAAACCAGTAGTTGACGAATAGCATTTCGGGCCAACGTTGGATAAGTATAAGTGGAACCCATGATTAGCCAGACATCTATGGGAGAGCATTACTTCTGCTTTGCTTTTGCTGTGTCGTCAGCTTGAATATCAATGATCTCTTCTTGTTCTCCGGTTCCTACGGGTAGAAAAGCTGGATCGATGCAGAATGGATTGACAGCGTAGGTGCAACTTACTAAATCCGGAAAGTAATGCATCATTTCCGTTCGGAGCAGCTTGAGGTGATCCTCAATTTCTTGAGATAATTTATCATTGGACTCGATTAAAAGCGTGGTAAGAAGTTGGAACATTCCAACTGTTTGCTCTTTACGTTTTTGTTCCAGACATCTAGCTTGCGAATAAATGCTTCCAGCATTGAAATAAATCTGCAATGTTGCTGTTCGATCCTTGGAACGAACGATTTATAAGGTTGAAAGCCTGGAAAATATCCGACAAGTAGGCCAGCCGTGAGATAAACTCATCGTTCTCCAAATCATCTTTAAATTCATGGTTATTCTCTTTGAAAAATGTGAATAATTCATGCCTAAGTTCAAAGACTCTCCTTGTCATATTCCCGCGGGAAAGCCACCGAACCTCTGTGTGGAAAAGGAGACACTTATGTTCAGAACAGACATCCTCACAGAGACTTGCAAAAAGCCGAGAATTCAGAGCTGAGGTTTTTATGAAATTCACAATTTTAGTGATTTTGTTCAAGCATGACATTAACTCCGAAGGGAGCACTTTGGTGCAAAGTGCAAATCTATGGATAAAACTGTGGACGAAAGTCGCGTTTGCTGCTACATTTTTCACATATGCTTGAAATCCTGATTTTCGCCCAAGCATTGCTGGAGCACCGTCTGTCGTGCATCCAACCAACATACTCCAATCTAGATCATTCTGTTTAAAGAAATCCGCCAAAACATTCAATACATCTTTCCCTTTTGTTGTAGCAGCCAGCTCTTGACTCAACATTAACTCTGTTTTCACCGTGTTGTTTTGTATAAAGCGGACATAAACTAACAATTGGCTACACTTGGCGACATCTGTCGACTCATCGATTTGAATGGCAAACCCGAACTTTGAGTTTTTACTCCAGCGATTACTTGTTCAGCAACATCACCAGATATTTCTTTAATACGGCGTTTTACAGTGTCATTGGAAAGGGACACACTTTCCAATTTAACCGCTTCCTCGTCTCCAATCAGGTTCCTAACTAGTGCCTTTGCTGCTGGCAAAACAAGGGATTCTGCGATTGTGTGAGCTTTCATGTTCTGAGCAACCGGAAGAGAGACGTCATATGATGCTTTTACTACTCCAACCTTCTTTTGGCGAAATTGGCCTGTCTTGTCTGGGCGCTGTCTTTTTGCGTTCTCCCCTAGCCGCTCAAAGTAACTTTGATTTTTGTTCTTTTTTTCTGCATGGTTCGATTCAAGGTGCCGTTTTAACAAGCTGGGCTGCATGGTTGCATTAGAGAGGGTTTTCATGCAAAGCGCACACTGTGGCAAACGTTCTCCTCCGTGCTCGATAGCGATGAAACCACATTTAATGTATTCTGGATCATACTTTCGTTTTGATATAGCTAAAAATTATTTTGCTAACTTACTGATAAATTTGCTTCAACCTTTAGTCTGGTACAAGTGATCTGACAAGCACACAGAAAATGTAAGAAGATGTGACGTAATAATACCGATGTAGAATTTATGCTGATTAATTTAGAAACTGTATTTGTGACGTAATAACGCGTATTGTAACGTCTGACGAAGATTCAAAAGTTAAAACATCAGCTCAAACGAAGAAAAATCTAAAAACAAAATGCACAACTGAATTTATTGTCACATCATGGTCACCAGGCATTGTAAATACCGTCAGCCAATAACTTCGCGTACCACTTAAAAAGCTCTCGCGTACCGCTAGTGGTACGCCTACCACAGTTTGAGAACCACTGCCCTATATAGTCACCATGACTCCTTCCACTGCTTGCCATCTCCATCAGCACACATGGCTGCTAGGTCGTCAGCGTATGCATTCCTTTCTGGAGATGGTGATTGGCCAATCAAAGTTGAAGATGTTGACTAAAGCCTGCTTTAACACAAATATGCATGTCGAGTAACTATCGAGTAACTAAAAACTCTTTCATAAGAAAACTACGTCCTGAATTTATGCTTATCATCCGAAGATCTTTTCGTATTTTCAGATAAAATGAATTTGGTTTGAAGCTCCTGTTCATGCAAAAGTGTTGTTGCTCATTCTTTTAAAAAATATTCTAACAGCTTAAATTTCTTAACGCAATGGCAAGCGATGAGACGTCGCTCATCTTAATGTTCTTTTCGCTAGAACTTGCAGTCGCGCCATATGTTCAGAAAGTATGTCAGATTCTTATTTTCCGGAGCAAAACAAGCGTGCAACTCGTCACTTTGTGCACTATGTTGGAGCATCAAGTGTTAGGCAGCAAATAACTGTATAGGAAAAGGGTGTTATGCTGGTCTGCGCATGGCTGACTGATTTGGACAAACGCAGCATCAAAATAGAGAGTGTGGCAAGCACACCAGTGTAAACACTTAGACAAAGGAAACCTCTTTTCAAATTTCAAACCTTGACTTGACTTACACTCAGAGCCGTATCAGCCTCCCTTCATACCTCCCACTAGGGGCGCCCATGCTATCACAGGGGACCCGAAATTCAGCCCCGTCGTCATGGGGGCTTGTGTGGGCTTAACCCCCCAAATTGAAATGTGAAACACTAGAAATTAGTGAAGTTTGTGTCAGTCCGTATTCTATTCTGTCCTGTAATTTATAGATGGAGCAGTACCTGCTGTTGTTACCTACAACAGTGTTTTCAACCGGGGTTCCGCGGAATCTCAGGGTTCCACGAGTGCGTGCCATTGGTTCCACCGAAACAGACCGAAATTGCCTGGGACGAAATTTGCAACCGCAGTTCTACGCGGTTTGTAGCAATGCGACTGTTTCTCAGTGTCTTTGCCACTATAAACAATATTGAAAACTCTATTTATCAGCTGCTTTGAATTACTGCACCTTTGTATTACGTCACATGCAGAAATCGTCAAGCACAAGTTTCGCAGTTTTGAATTATTGCAGTCAGTGGCGGAAATAGAGGTTTGAGCCAAGGGTAAAACTTAGCTAAAAGGGGCCCACTGGCCAACGGGGGCCACTAGCCAATACTCAGAAAAAAATTTTAGAAATAGTAGTGAATCCGGGTGATGTGAATGTCTGTATCTAGCTAAAAAACGAAAACATCCGGAAAAACACAACCTACAGAATATCTAAACAATGCTGAATATCAAAATGTAAGCAAAGGGGGGGCGGTTTTTACATTTAGCTTACTAGATTGGGCGTCTAGCCCCCCTGTCCCCCCGTCAGTTACGCCGCTGATTGTAGTGTAATGGTAACTGTAATATTATGAAACATTATTCAACTGAAGCTGCAGTTCTTGTACTCGGTACAAATATCAAGAGTGATCCCAACTCTTGTTCTTGATCGAGGAGAACTTTCAATTTCTTGTAAAATGCACATGATCTTTAATCGCTAATATCGATTAATGATCCCAGAACGAAATCACGAATTTTGATGATTTCATGATAAAACATAGATGCGACATTTCTACACATATGGTTTATTACAGGAAGTAGGATAGACACTTGGATCGCTGCATAGAGTTCCATGAGCAACGCAAAGATTCCGCTGCAGCAAAACGTTTAAAAAATACTGACCTAGAATAACATCGCCTGATCATTTTTGATACGTTTGTGAGGTAATGAGCGTATTTGAGGCTTGAGCGTAAAGCGTCAGCATTCATTGCTTATAGTAAGTTAAATACTGCATTGGTTACAAATAGATAATTGAATGTTCCACCAGGTTAAAATGAACAGAGAGTTAGTTTCTATTGCATTTTTGTGTGGTGTGACGGCGCACTGCGTCACATGCCTGAGCGCTCGATCGGGAAATAGGCCTAATTCAAATATGTGGTGTCGCGCAAGCAACAGTATAGGCCGAGCGTTAACCTGGTCGAGGGGGGAATCTCTATTGCCCCTCGCCCGTTGCACTTGCAGACTTGGCGTTGTTTCGTTGCGCGTTCGCATCTCCCGTAAGGAGTCGCACCATTGGTGATAGGTAACGATCCGCTAGCCGTTTGAAATATGGGTCTGCCTCCTACGTAAGCCACAGCCTAAACCACGCACGTTTGCTAGGCATAAATCTAGGTGGCAAAAATACTGCTCCAAAAGCAGAACAACCAAATAAGCATGATTTTCCCCTTTGAAAGTTTAATAGGAAATAAAAACTCACTTCGTTGATTACAGTTTTAAAGATAATGAGTGCAGGTCTATGTGGCCTACTGCAATAAAGTATGTGCAGATTTTTCTACAACATTCCATTACCAGAGACAAACCATTCTTTGCAACTAATTACGACGAACGTTTGCGTTTATTTTATTTCTAGTGGTCTGTCCCAAATGTAGGTACAGGTGAATCACCAGTGGTGATCACTGTACAACATGTTTTGGGCCATGAAATGCACTTGAATCACTTGGCATGTTCTTTATAAACTGGGAGCGCTAAATGCGAGTTTGAGTTTAGTTTTTTTTATGTACACTTCAGGCGTCTGAAAAAAAACGTTTGAAATTTTAGATATTATGTCAGGAAATGCTATGTATCGAACAAATTTCACATCGGTAAACAACACATGTATCCAGTCCACAAACGGCCCCAAATAAGGTTTCTTACTGTTGTCGGACACTTTTGACATGTTCACGTCTAATCTGCTTCCGTCAACGGCTTGCAAGTTGCAAGTGTGACGCTCAGGAACATGCCGCAGATCATGTTGTCTGGAGTTTCCCAAACAACGACTTTCTAATGGGGCATGCGGTTTTGTAATGACGAAAGCATACATTGGCTGCTCAATATATGCCCCACTAATTTAACTGAGTGATTTAAGTTCAAAGATAGACTTACGAGACACCGCGACGAGATTCCTATTCATAAAAATGTAAATGTTTTTTTTTTGGATAGATAATGAGGAAGGGCCGAGCCATACCTTTCGATTTGGTGGCACTGAGGCAGCAATCACATCGCAAGAGGGTCTGGTATGATTGTCCGAAAAGATTTTGAACTCTTCGTCTTCATGGTATAATGTATAACCAACGTAACACAAATGCTACACGGTGGGTGGGTTTTTAAGGGACATTTTATGGTCTTTTTCACATTCCAAATTCGTTGTTGGTAACATATTAGTCTTATTTAGGGA
>Ga0210059_1008765_pt1 | contig 15894 bp, 6 predicted proteins | sample Ectturendosymbi2_FD_188042 | JGI IMG/M metagenome (GOLD analysis project Ga0210059, IMG submission 188042) | Ecteinascidia turbinata endosymbiont from Florida, USA - Sample 2 (SPAdes) (version 2) | ecosystem: Host-associated > Tunicates > Ascidians > Unclassified | place: Key West, Florida... | reverse complement strand
CTTTTTACTGCAATTCATAATAATAGGCCAATAGCGTATGGGGGGCCCCACGTGAAATTTCGGGGGGGGCCTCACTTACCCTTGCCACGGCACTGGTTAGACCTGAGAGCAGAATACGTCAGATGGATATTTACGTGGTGCAGAGAGCCAGTATAGGGCCTCCAAGAGAAGTTTTTTAGGCGGAACAAAACCAATTTGGGATCTCTAAGACTTCAAAATTATTTTTGATTTAAGTAAAAATTACGTATAATTAACGTGCATCATACCTCAACAAGAAGTGCTCGTTTGTTGATCATATGAAACATTACGTTAAATCACAGCATTACTCAAGAAATGTGACCATATTGCCATTTTTCAAAAATGACATTTAAGTGTTCATAGTAAAATCGAATCAAGGAAAAAATCAGAAAAAAAAATCATTTAACTATTATATAAGGGATTGTCTGGTATTCTTGTTCGCAAAATTTCTAATAACACTATCAAAATCAACTTGTCTGGCAATGCTAGACTCAGTATTTAATCTTGCTAGGTCAACACATCGAGTTTGTGAGATAGCAGACCGCAAATAATTTTTTACAAGTTTAAGTTTGCTGTAAAATCTTTAAGCAGATGCTATTGTAGCTGGAATTGTCAAGAATATTCTCAAGCTAATTTCACACAAGCCACAAGGCGGCGACCATTGCTTTAAAGCATTGTCGAAATACATGTTTCGAAATCTTCAGATTTTTGGGTATGTCCGCCAATCATAAACTCACATGCGATTCGACCCTGTATCAGCTTGCGGCGCAATTTTAACAATCAGCAAAGTGCACAGCACACCTTCTCGGTGCTGGTGCATTATAAACACTTGCGTCCTGCTCTGGAGTTATTTGCTAATTTTAAACTTTTCAGTTATTATCTTACACATATGCGCAACATTCGAGGGCTACTGCTGTTAGATTAGATTGTATTATGAACTGGCATGTTTCCAATCAAATTTCATTTGAAGTATCTCTTAGTTTAAAACTCTTGGTTTATTAGAGAGAGTTTTTATTGAAGATTTGTTTGAAAATGTTTAAAAATGAAAGACGTAAAGGATTATTCAGTTAAATGGACAAACTGGGACAGTAATCGTGAATGTCTTAAATTCGACAAAGTAGGCAAACCTTCCAAGTTCAACAATAATTACTGCTAATAATTATCAATACATCGTATCAGGAAAATGCACTGCCAGCAATTCACATGAAAATACATCACACTTCTTACCAAATCCTTTAGGCCAAACCAGTTTTATCACCGGGCGGGATTAATTTCGCTACATCATTCCGAGTGTGTTAGTAACAAACACTCAATCGTTCCTTCAGCAGGTCCGTGAACAGGGGGGCAGCAGGGGGCGAAGGCCCCCCTGGAAAAATGTGCTGGACAAAGTTAAAAGCTATTGGACATAGTTAAAAAAACTGCGCCCTCTCAAAAAATTATTCGCCCCCTTGGTGTCTCAAGCTGGTTACGGGCCTGTCCTGTCTCAGGTCCCTCCGTAGCTTTCGGGCCCCGGAACAATGTAACTACTGTACTCCGCTCTCACAGCCCCGGAGCCAGTAACCCAAACTCTGAGCTGCGAGTTAAACCTTATAGAGACACTCCAATTGTCTTTTTCTCAAACATTCACACACTGTTGCACTTATTTGCAACGTTGCCAGTAACAACAGCAACAAATGAACGTTCATTTTCAACTGTTGCTAGCCTATCTGCGTAGCACTATGGGGCAAAACCAATTTGGTTACTAGCTAGAAGAATTTTTGACCTCCCTGTAAAAATGTGTTGGACATACTTTAAAACTATTGGACACAGGCCCTTAACCAAAGGGGAAGATGGGCGAAGCCTCCCCTTCAAACCTTTTCACCCCCTCTGGAACAATCTGTTTGGCGTGGTTGAAAACTGTTGGACATAGTTTGAAAAATTTGTACCCCTCTCAGAAAACTCTTCACCCTACCTGGTGTCCCAAGCTGGTTACGGGCCTGGGCAAAACCGTCTAATGGGATTGGCTTTTGTGACGAATAATCGTGATGTGACCTTGATCCTGAAATGGTTATCGACGAGTCGTTCAAAAAGAAACGCAGACTGAATTTTATCTTCTAATTGTGCTCGCAAGTATTTTGTAAAGTCAAAATTTGGCTATTGGCATCCTCTGATTTATTCCTATGAATCCACTTACATACTTTTACAGTAGTTGATTTTGACTTATTCAATAGGCACAATCAGCGATATTCTCGAGGACAACATTACACGGCGCTTCGCTTTCCGCTACTCTTGATGTTCATTGAAAACTGTTTGGTTAACTGCTTGATAATGATCACTGCGAAAGCAAACGTTTTCTTGTTTTTGTTAAAATTTATCAATGCCGACTGGCAGAAGATATTTGACGTCACATCCTGTTGTAATGGACCAGAAATTGACCGGTGACATCAAAATGATCTTTGTGCAAAATAGCTAAAGTTTGAAATCTAATGACGTCAGTGACTGGCTCCTCCCGAGCAAAAATCCTGGTTGCGCCCCTGCTGTATATCCAAAAAAATATCTTAAAAATTTGTCAGATTTTAACGAAAATTAGTTTACCAATCTAAGGCAAATCTGTGTTTGTAATATTCTTTTGAACAAACGCTTCCGTCAAATGAAATTTAAACGGGAATTCTCGAAAGAGCATGGTGATCCTGTATTCGTTTTGAGATACGTAAATAAAGAGTAGGCCTGTTGCAAACATTCTAACTGGCGAATATGCTTTAATCTTTAAATATGCATAACTGTTCACCAGTGTTCCCTCTAAGAAAATTTTACTGAGCAAATGTTTGCTTGCTTAGTAAGCATGAATGTTTTGAGGCTGAGTTAGCAAAATTCTAAATGAATTACACATTTTGTGAATTATTAGAATATGGTCAGTATAAAATCTTAACAAAATACGAAGTACATATTTCAGTCACATAGCTTCTTATTTTCGTGCTTTTCCAATGTTCTGAAACGTTGCAAGTGCGCGAGAACGAGATTTCACTGCGAAAATGGTCTGGTGGCACTGCGCACCTCAGAGGGAACACTGCTGTTCACGACGCCAGTGCACGCAACGACTTGAGAAAGCTAACGTTATCCATAAGCCCATGGCCTTTTCTTTATTTTTGACGTTGAAGTTCGCATTACCGGGAGGAATTGTAGAATCATGTTGAAAAACGCAAGCACGCCACATACAAACAAACACGTTTTACGCAAACTAGAATGTGGCGTGCCTGTGATCACACGTAACCAAAATTGCTATGTAACCAACATGTGTTTTCAACGCCAAGATCAAAATTTTTATTGGGTCGATGGTGCAACGACGGTAACTTTTGTAGCAAATAAACGAAAAAACTTTATAATGAACCAACACGATGCTCCTAAAGTGCATTAAAACCGACCAATTTTGTACCAAGTTACAATAAAAACACGTCATGAGGAAGGACAAATTAACTTCAATTATTTGTTCCAGTGCCAGGCAGAGTTTTTCAGACCATTAATGTTTGAGGGCAAGACGGGCACCAGGTTAGAAACTTCGAGTCGGTTTGGATAGTTTCAAAACATTTAAAGATTTTATCAACGGCACTGTGGACTGTGTCTTCAAATGGCAACTTTGCACAACAGCTCAAGTGGCCCTAGATTGATCGTTTCAAAAATGCCTGGTGTGGTTTGGGCAACAGCGTATCTCAAAAATCAATCGATCGTGTTGGTGACTCAAGAGAAATGACTGTTGCGGAAATACATGCGGAATTTCATCAAACAACGACCACGTTTTTGCACCTCGACTTAAAGCTGTCATCCTACTTTACGAATGAAACCTGCAAGTGATGTTTTACAAACAAACCCGTAACTGAATGCCTTTCACAGTAGAAAACCATGATACACCACCTTCGTAAAAACGTCAAATTTGAAACACCACAAAAAGTCGGTTGTTTTTCGGAAAACCACCACATCAAGCAGGACCAAACCTGCTTGCAAAAACTCTTGTGTCAGTTCAAAGAAAGCGATTCGCGTATGAGCTATTTAAAATTAGATGCTATAAACATAAAGCATCACTATATTACGCCAACATACACTACTTAAGACAATATAAATCTTTCTTTTTTTCTATCTTATTCAGCAAAACATCAATTCGGTTTTTCATTACTGGTTGCCCTTTAGATGTTCTTGCATTCATCTTTTTGTGAACCTCATAACGTTCTTTTCGTTTCAGGTCTTTTTTACCGTCTTCTTCTCTTCTTTCTTTATGCTGTCGTTTTTTTTCTTCTTGTACTAGTAGTGATTTATGGTAAGCCTTCATTATGCTATTTGTAGCTTTAGTCTTGCGGTGAAATTTAGAAGTTTTAAGTGGTCCATCATTTAGTTTATGCGTGCTCTTCTCTTTTTTCAATACTTTTTTATATTGGCGTAAGGCTCTGGATTGGTGCACTTGTAACATACTCCTTTTAGTTTTCATGTTTGGCACAGTACAAATAGCCCTGAACACCTAAAATGTTATGTCAAAACTTCCATGAAAAAATCACTTTTGAGTATAGTAAAACAAACAAAACCATCATCAATGCTAAATATTCATTATAAAAGATAAAAAATAAAAAAAACTCATTAAATAACAAAACCTTATGCATGTTGTAAATGCCAGCATATAGTTCAGTTAGCACCTATACATGATGTACATTATGCATCCTGTACAAGAAAACAAAGATGAAATCAATGCAAAGCAACATTGATCTTAAACATGCCAGGTTTGAGATCAAGTGTAATCACTGAGTTGCAGTTGGCACTTTCCAGCATGCAGTTGAATGGCTGCTACAGACAGCAGCTACTGCAATTGTGAATTATGGAGATAGCCACAACACTGACTCTATTCCAACAATTTTATCACCAAAGTTGTTCTGCACTACCCAACATTACTGGTGGGATATGCTCTTGACTTGAGCATTTGATATGGCCCTCATCAGAATTTTCGTTATGAAGTTCGAGTACAAAATCACATCAAAACGAAGCTCCATGATAAGCAGGTTCTTAGACAGTAAATCAAGAGAAATTACTCTTCCTTATAGTTAAAAGTGGAATTTTAAGATAATTTAATTGATTTTGCAGCCCGCCAGTGATAATGCACAATTCATACAGCCCATGATAGTAGTTAGGTTCCCCACCCTTGACCTAAACGCTTCACCACAAAGCTTTAGGCCTACACCCTAAAGCAAAACCCAATACTTTTCAAAAAGGTACACAAAAGTGCTCCTATCAGAAGTGTCATTACAACTAGGAAAGCCAAAGCAACAATGGTTAGAGTTGAACGGACAACCGCTTGCACAGCAGGCATTGGCACTTCCCCTGGACTAGGTTCACCACACTGAACTCAGCCTTATAAGGGGACAAAGCTGGATACAGTTCAAACAGCAAAACAGTCCCAGCACAGCTTTTGCCACGATTTTTCCACTCGACGAAAATAGATATCACCTAGAGTTATACCTAGTGGTGGGATTCAAGTTGTTCAAGAACAGGTTCTCTCACTCCAGGCCTCACTAACAACAGGTCTACGAGAGGTTTGCCAAAAATAAGTTATAAGTGAAAGGTGTTCATGGGGGAAAATTGAAAATCCCTGACTTAAGCCAACAATTGGTTCTCGGGATTAAAGAAATTCCAAGAGCAGGTTCTTGCGAACCAGTCAAATCCTATCACTGGTTATACCTTGCTAAACGCAAGAACAATGAAACTCATTAATCAATCATGTACTTACGATTCATTAAAAGTGGCTTGGCATGGACGATGTCTTAACATTTTACAGTACGTACAATGATATATGATTTATTTTGTCACAGATGCATGGTCCATATTATGAGCACAATCGAATAATGCAAGAGCAACAAATGGCTACTCATTGCGCATTACAGAGTAGATGATACCACACAATCAACACTGAGAGGCACAAAAACACTTTTACAGTGCCCAAACTATAATGTCATTTGCTCATCATTATAAGGATCTGGCAGTAGGAGAGAAATATCTAGATATAAGTTCATCAACTCTAGCCATGGTAATTCTCTATGCAGCACACTATGTGCAGTGCAGTGAAAATAGGTTAAACAAACTAGGATAAAATTGGTTGCATCACACAAATGAAGTGATTTAATACAACAGTGAAGTGTATAATGATTAGCTTGCCGTGATCATAACCACACTTAGTTGTGCTTCAGCTAAGGTACCCTATGCTGTACCTTTACTTAATACATGAAACTGAGGACTGTTCTGTAGGGACAAATAGTTATTAATAGAATTGACCAAAATGTTTGCTGAATTTTTTGATTCAGACGACCTCTGAGTCTGTCAAACCCAGGTTTCCATCGAACCACTGCTCTACAAATTGAGTTGAGATACTATGACAAAAGCTAAACTCAGCCTGAGTTACTCAGGCTCACGGCTTGGTAAGACATAAACCAGATTAGTCATTTGAAAGACAATTCTGTACAATTTATTATGTTACTTTCAAGAGCATGTGACAGCTATTACAACCAACCACTCATACAAAAAGATCAATGCCACTAGTGACCACTGACCATGAACTACCTAACCTACTCTAAAGAAAAGCACACAAGAACAAATGTATGCAAAACAGTGCAAACAAAAAAACATTCAACACAACTATATACAGTAACTGATAGGCTACTAAACAAGATAATGATAAAAATTACAAATGCTGTGTGAACATGCAAATGGTTTGTAGTTTGTAACTAACCGGAATGGTCATGTTGGTTCCAATCTGTAGGCTTACCTGTCCATGTTAATTGGGCCACTAGCCTCATAGACTCAGAAACAAAACCAAACTGAAAGAACACAATTCAACTAAGTTTCTGTGTCGATCCCATAAAACATTAAAAGCTGACTATAATCCTTAATCCACACTGTTACAGTGGAGGCTTTCACGACAACACTATTATAGTGGACATTTTCAAGACTTCAAGGTCAGTGATTATCAACAAATGCAATGAGATGCTCAGCTATAAAGTGTAGGTTATCAAATCAGACAAAAAAATTTACCAGGTACAGTACACGGCACAAACGAATCATTAGCACTAGGCTTCACATATATAAAACACTGTACTGCAATGATTATGGGTCAAGAAAAGAGATGGAATCAAGAAAAGTCACACAAATTCCTTTACTTTGATGACACGATACATAAGAGAGCAGGCTTGTACCTTGCATCACTGGATAGTATGTCAATGCCAGGGTTGCCAAGTCTTCCTATAATGAATATACCAAATCTTACATATAAATATACCAAATATATCTGTAATAAAAAACAAAATTCAACGTTGCATTTTCCATGCTTTTTTACAACTTCATTCAGATAATCAAAAGTTGCTGTTGAACCACTGAACAGTGGCATCAAAGACAATTTGATTGCTCAAATGCGACTTTTCCTAACTTCTGCAATGACAGATATTTTAAATTTTTAATGCTGGAAAATTCAAACTTACAACACTTGCAACTGCATTATCATTTCTTTTGTGGTCCTCCACATTATTTTGTATAATAACTGCATTATTTGCAGTTGGCATTTTTTTTGCACAGTTTGCAGAAGGGATACAAAGCACCAGCAGAATCCTGCTTTGCAAGCCACGCAAAGTGTATCAATCACTCTTCACTAAACCTTCCTACATTTATACACAACTTTCCAACCTTTGGATGGATTGACTGACTAAAAGTGCATACCTAGAGCTAAGTTCAATTTTTCTCAGAACTTCTCAGCGCTCTTCTAGTTTCGCTTTCCACTTAAAGTACATCCTGACTCCCATGTTATGCAAAATCAGTAAAGTTTTTATATTAGCTTTCATGCTTACTACGGTTTTTCTGTTAACACTTTGCAATAGAAAACAAGATCAAAATTGACCCTGATAACAGTCATTTTCAAACCCAGATTGGGCAACAATCCAACTTTCTGCAACACACAAAATCTCGGCTCAGTGTTGTGGCTCGAGCACCAATCCACGATTTGTCTGATCCAGGATTGGATCGCACATTCTGAAAGGAAATCACAGATTGAATACTGGGTTAGCCTTGATCCGAGATTCAATCCAGCTTTCTGAACACCAGTGTAAGATCTTACCAAGTACATACCAGTACTTCGCCTACTAAGGCATCATCAGCTCTAAATGCTCCACTGTTTCTGGAGTGTCACATTCATCAAACAAAACATCGGAATGGAGACCTATTGGAAGTAAATGGAAAATAAACCTGCAATGTCCTGTACATAGAATATTTTAGTGGGAATCAGCGTCTTGAATTAAGCTGTGTCCAAACCTGGGCAAAACAGCTCGTAAGTTAAAAGTGTACTGGTGTTGATGTACTGCTTGTTCCACAACTGCAAGCAGTGATGAGAGATCAAGTAACAAGACTCATAGCAGCAAAGGTGGATACAAGCGATTTCATACACTACCTTGAGGTGAATAGAAGAGAGCATGGTGGAAAGTTTTCCTACAGAGTCAGCAGTGTCATTGCCAGGAATTCCTTGATGGGTCAGTATTCACATAAACTGGACCTTGATTCCCCTGCACAGATGCTTATGATGCACTGTTTTGTTAACATGTCCATGTTTTCTTCAGTCAGCTTTGTTAATGGATTGTGACGCTCTAAATTAGTCCATTAGGACGACGGCCTTACATACACTAGCTGTGGTAAGCCAATAAAGGGCATTGTGAACACCATATAGCTTTCCATTAAGTATGGATAACCAACAGTTTATGAGTATTTCAAATGTTGGTTTTATATTGCACTGCTATATCTTTAGTATGCTGTGTGTTTTCAGCTGTTTTGGAATGCTTCATACACACAAAATCAGGATAGTTTTTATGTAGATGAGAAAAAGCAATTGAAGACCTTCAAACAAAAAGTGCTTAAGTCACATTTTCGGGTAAACGGAGTTAGACAGTGGAAATTTTTCCCAAGCCCTTCTTAACCTACTCTCCAAAAATCTAGCATTGAAAAAGTGGCTAAAGTGCAAATCTGCACAACCACATTCTGCCTCATCTCATCGTTTTCAGTCGTAGAAGTCCTTAGGTCCGCTGCTTATGAATTCATCCAATCAGAAGCTCTCATTTCAGTGACGTGTGAGCCTGCTCATGCGTTGCTGCACAGGTTGTTGATATAACCAGGCTGGACGAGAAGGTAAACCTTGCAGAAAAGAGTGACTGTGAAAGGTTATTTATTATAGGATGAAGGTGAGTTTGATGCGTAATTAGGTTTTAGCAATTTCTAAATTTACTGCACGCTAAAAGTATCTGAGCATTTTACCTCTCTATGGTACAGGAGACCCACTAATATTTATGAAACATAGTGAACAATAGATGTGTTCTACAGGACACCCCCTGTTATTTTACTGAAAATATATCTGGTTGTTAAATCGTCTGGTTTAACTCTGCTTCATATAAAGCTGTTTCATGACGGAATTTTGATCTGCCAAAAGCAAAACAAGTTCAACAATCAGTATGCATTTAAAGTGTGAAAGTTCTAGTGTAACATATTTTTTTATCTGTGGAAACAGGCTGCATGACTTCAATGTCCAGAGATATCTAGCAGTTCATATTCATTTGCAGATCAGTTTTTGCTGTCTTAGTAATGTATTCCAGTAAACCTATTGAATCATGTGATACTGTTGGTCATGAACAAGATTTTAGTCCTCCAAAGAAAAGGAAATTGAATCCATAAGTGTGGAAGGCCAACAGAGTAAAAAAGCCAAGGTCCAAGGTGAGCTTTTGTGTAGGTCTATGAGGTTTTCTTGTAGCATTTAGTTTATGCAGATAACAAGTCTGCATGTTTTCTGGCTTTACAATAATACATCAGATGTGTAGGCTATGTGCTTTTGAAGCTGTTAAGTTGTGCAAATGACTAACTCCATCATGCATTGGATGGCAAGTTTTTCAATTAAGATGGTAGATGCTATTTTTGATTAATGTAAACTGGTGGTGATGGTCTGATGTCATCCAATGTCTGTTTCACTAAACAAGTCAGTTACTGAGTAAACACAACTACTACGTAAGGAGTCTAACCTGGTTTTGAAATCTCTTCAAGTTGAGGTTAGGTTAGGGATAGACAAGTAAAGTGAATCTAGGCCAAAGAAAAAATTAATTCCACAAACCTGGAAGGCCAACAAAATAGGAAAAGCTCAGAGCCAAGGTAAACTGTGTAGGCTACAGGCCTACAGTTGTTTTGTAGCATTTAATTTATGCAAATGAGAAATCTCTGCATGTGGGGCTTTAAAATAATATATGTGATTGAGTTGTAGACATGCTTTGAAGCTTTTAAGTTGTGCAAATGACTAGTTGCACACATTTGATGGCAAGACTTTAAATAAAGATAATAGATGTTATGTTTGGTTACTGTCAACTGGTGTTAGTTGTCACTGATCAGATGTCATCCAATGTTTAGTAGGCAACTCAGTCACCGAGCAAACATAAAAACTACGAAGTCAGTAGTCTAACCTAGTTTTTTAATCCCTTGAAGTTGGTGTTAGGTTATGTTTGAGTAAGGTTCGGGGAATAAACAACTGTGATAGACATGCAATTTGTAACACTTCTTGCAACCAAGTGAGAGGATATCTCAACCAAAACTTGGTATGTTGGGAAACATACTTTTTTATTTCCTTGGTCAAGATTTACTGTCGTGCATTTCTCTTCAACTTTTATAGTTTGTTTCAGGTACACCTCACAAAACCTATTCTGGGAATGAAGTTGCAGAAAGAACCCAACCAGCTGTGTCATGTTGCTGTAACTGCTATGCTGTGTTTAGTGAAGAGGAACGTCATCATATATTCCAGTCATTCTGTGGTTTACACGATCATGTGACCCAAAACACGTATTTATGTGGCTGCATAGCAGCACATACCTACAGAGGGATGAAAATAAAATCACTGGTCAGTGCCATTGATCCAGCACTGCTAAGAGATGCGTATATAACATTTCTCCCTGTAAAAGAGGCAAACCTCTCTGATGTCAATTATCTGCTTGCACATGTGTTTTTTCCTGAACATGTAATGTTTTATTCGGTGCTTACTTGTGCAACCAAAGATGCTGACTCAGATAAAGAGGACGTGGAGTAGCTTATGAACACATGGACACAGCTTCATAAACAATAAGGTGTTTCGATGCAGAAACACCATCAGCGTTGCCAGCAAGGAGACCCATTGACTCAGGCCCCCCATTTAAAATAATCATGTCTGCCACTTCGCGTCTAGCAGATCTTAATACAGGCATAAGGTTTGACTCCTTGCGATGTTTTCTTCCTCTTCGGAATTATTTACTGGCACCGCACCTGTGAAAATATTTTTTGTGTGATGCTGTCTTGTAAATACAAGTTTTGTCAATGTGTGTGTGAAATATGTTGAGGGTGACTGCAAAGCTGTACTGCAGGCAGGTCGTTAGCCACGGGAGGAATTCGGGAGCAATGCCCCCCAAATTTTTTGCCCACAATTTTTCTTCCCCTCCTAAATATGTATTTGCCCCCAAACTTTTAAACCTGGCTACAGGCTTGGGCGCCAGAAGAATTTTTTGAAGAGGGGGGCAATAGTGAGCGTTTCTGAAGGTAGTCAAAAAGATTTTTCCAAGGGGAGGCCAGACGTGGTAAATTTCATTTTTCTCTCTCAAAAGTTAGAAAGCAACCATTTTTTGCCAAAAATGTAATAGAAAAATGTCACGTTTCCAACTCCAGGAGCAAAAACCCTTGGACTGTAACTCCATTTCTTTGTTTGTTAATTATATAAATATATTGTCGATGGTAACAGGAAATTTCTTTTCTGTGATGCAAAGAAACACTACGCTATCCCACTACTGCAAACCTAATATGATCTGAAAATTCGAATGTATAGGTATTTTATTTGCAAATTGAAAACTTTAACAACTGTTTTCCCAAAACTGGTATTTTGTTACTTAAGCACTTTTTGTTAGAGGGTCTTCAATTATTTTCATTCTTTCCAAGTTTGCGATTAACATATGTGGGCTTATGAGAACTATGGTAGTCTTGCAGAAAACCCATGGCGCCATATTGGAGACTTTGATAAGATCAATATTATACTTATCTGGGAAGACGATGCTTTGGCAGCCATGTTGAAACTTTGAAAGCTTGAGTTATCTAGACAAAGCGCATGCCATGAAAATACAATCAGCCCCAAGGCAGGATGGGCATAAAACATTAAGAAGTGTGCTTTACATTTTAAATAGAGCAATTTATGTTGGAGGTGAAGTGGTATTTCACCACTAGCTTATAGTACTCGAATCGTAGGAGTATTTCTCATTGCTATCATGTACAAACATCATGCCTTGTACTTTTTTGAGGGGTTTATTAACTAATGATTTGATCAGAAGAAAAATGCTTTCATGGCGTACTCCATCATAGAGCATGTAGATGGCTAGTAGCAGCTGTTTTGCTGCACCCTGATTACTGGTCATCAGTCACATAACATTCAGTCATTTCAGATATTTACCATGGATTTGGTGAACAGGAAGTTGTAACTGACAATCGTTTAGAAGTTTACTGCCAGGAATTTTTGTTCAGTCTTTACAGGAATAATTTCATGATATATTTAACTGATTTGTTGTTCTTTGCACTTACTGATTTTTGCATGTTGTAATGAGTTCATGTTCAAGTTTGACACAGCTACTAAACAGAAACAATACTGAGAGCCATCGCACAAAAAGAAACCAGTTATTTGTGGTAATCAGAATTAATGAAAACACAATGGCAAAATAGCTGATTAACGTCCACATGAGCGTCACTGTGCCACATAGAAGTGTTTGAAGGACCACGCCAGTCATCTAGTCAACCAAACTGGTTTATCACTTTTTGCATAGTGTTAAAAAACAATGGTTGGAAATTAAATATGTGCAGTTCGAAAAACAAACAAACACATATATGGTGAAGTAAATTTACAGATGAAGAGAGCATGCGTATGTACACAAAGGAATGGGTCAAATTAAATTGAGGAAATTTGGTGTGGTAAAAAAGCATGTTCAAACAAAGTATAAAAAGTAAAAAAAATCGACGATGTATAAAAGCAAGACAAAACAAAATAGTATGGATTATAATTTCATGTCAAAAAATGGGATGTGCACAGGAAAGAACAAGAAATCAAAGGTGAAGATACACAGAAAATCAAACAATATTACAGTTTCCAATACATTATTCAAATTACTGAAACTCTGTTTAGTTCTTGATAAGTGAATGAGGTATTTCTTAAGTTCCAGATATAGGTCAAAGTGGCAGACAACTTAATACAGTCTGGTATTAAGACTACACCTTTGGGCCAACAAATGTAAGGGAACATTTTCCTGAAGAAGAGTTGACTCTAGGTCAGTGGTTCTTAAACTGGGTTCAATTGAACCCCTAGGGATCAACGGAGCTGTTTCAATTCCATTTGAATAAGAGTGATTTAGTATTGCTTTCACTGCTCTGTCTGTTCTATACTGATTTTCTATCCAAAAACACCTGCTTTCTTCATCGGTTTGAACTGGTTGGCTTCTGATTTGTAATACTGTACATCTCAACCTGAATGCTGCTGAGAAGCATGGATGCTCCTGCAACGAAAGTTGATGTCAAAAATATCAATGGCAAACTTGACAAGATGTTAAAAATTCTTGTCGAGAACAACAGCACCCTTGTCCAGTTGATAGAGGAGATGAGGGAGATTCGAAGGCAGTTCTTGTCCAACCAGTACGAGGAGATGAAGAAACATCTTCACTCTACAGATGTGGAGGTAAAGACCCTGCGCATTGAGACCTAGGACCTTAAACATCATGTCCGCTAACTTGAGGCTGAGTCTGGCCAAATGCAAGAGGATATTAACAACCTTGAGCAGTATGGCTGCTGTGAATGCCTTGAGTTTCAAGGACTGTCCTGGGAGGAAAGTGAGAACACTGATCAACTGGTAACAGGTGTTTCCAAGCTTTTGTAGGTAGACCTAACTGCCAAAGATATCAGTGTCTCACACATACCGTCTCCAGCCTCTGAGAATAACCGGCAACCCACCATCATTGCATGGTTTTGCTCAAGGAGATTCAGTCTTCAACAACCGACATCAATTGTGTGATCATAACAAGGACCATCCCAAAGCACGGATTTTTATCAACAAAAGTCTCACTAAAATTAACCGTCGTCGCTTCAAGCAATGCTTACGTTTCAAAAGGAGAACAACCTCAAGTTCATATGGACAAAGAATGGAATAACATACTTACGGAAGGATGAAGGAACCCCAGCTTTCACAATCAAAACTGAAGCAGATTTGTTGAGACATGGTATTCATATGCAGATCAAGGGGGGGCTAAAGCCCCCCAAAATTTTTTCAGATACGTTTTTTGATCAATTGTTTCTGAAACAGAAACATCTATTGGGGTGAATTTTGTTTGGATAACCTTCCAAGAAACCATTTCTTGTGAAGAGATAAGGACAAAATATTAAATGTAAAGCTTATTTTGCTCAATTTGGGTAGTCCGAAGGTATTTATTTCACTATAAATGAAAGTTCATGTTTTTATATTAAAAAATATGGTCCCAATGTTATATAAATACCTAAGTGTTTACACGAAGTATTTACATTACATATACATTATACAAACCACACATACATAGGTGTCGCCGGGGGGGGGGGGCAGGGGGCCATGGCCCTTCCAAAATTTTTAGAATATTAGTGATTTTGTGCTTAAGAGGCAGTATCTCAAACAAAATACTATTTCTCGCCTAAAATCAAACATTTTGACCCACCCAAAACTTTGGGCTGGCCATGCCACTGCGCACGTTAAGAATTTAAATTCTTGTTTCATTTGGGGAAGATTGGGCTTCTTGTGGGCAAAAGATGAATAAGCAGCAGACTCAGAACCGTCGCTAGAAAGTTTTCAATAGGGGAGCTTTGCGTTTGTGCGGGGAGGGCTTGATATTCTAAAAATTGACAAAAACTCAACTGATTTAGTGTTTCACGTTTTAATTTGGGAGGCTTAGAGCTTTGTTTGGGGTTTCAAGTCTACCAAAGCCCCCCGTTGGCGATGGGACTGAGAAGACTGTGGACAAAAGTTGAATAAGCTGCATATCATACTATCTTTTCTGTAACCTTTTATGAATGAGTGCAGCTCATGTTGTTACTGTAGTTAAGCAAAGGCATTACAATTACGCTACAACGAACTTACAATGCAGTTAACTACAGGCTAGATTAGAGCGCTCAGTGGCTGTGTAAATTCCAAAACAGCAAGCCTAATCGTAAAACATAGCTTACATGTCAGTTAGGCTTAAAATGAACCGCACTAGATCAGCTGTAGGCTATGCTAAAGATGACTACTGATTAGCATCAGACCTGCCAGCAGGGGTATAGTGGGGTGGGAATGACGTTACCACAGCTTTTTGCACTAGCTACTTGAAGATTTAGATTTTTCATTTCAATTTCTACGTGTGGCGCCTGGAGCAGCATAAATGAATAAATGGAAAGTTATTTCATGTATAGCGCTAAAGTGAAACATTAAGAGCCAGTGTGAACATTCTTGTAGGCGAATCAATCTTCCTTTGTTTGGTGTGGAACACCTGTTTTTTTAGCAATACATTCTTGCCTGCCAGCAACAATTCTTGGACAAACGTTCAGCTCAGCACAGGATCAGCTGCTTTATACCGACAAATATTCTGCTGTCTATAAAATTTTGTTTTTAACTTGCCGTATGGTATTTCTAAAATTACATTACCGCGATGTAGTCACATTTCGTACAAAAAATTGAATGGATGAGTTTGGTCATTGACTCACTGCAAACTTCACGTTTCCCGCTGTGACGTGGAAAAATATTGTCTGATCATTTTCAATGCCCTTGTGATGCAATAAACACCTTCCAGGGCAAAGTGCCAGCAT
>Ga0210059_1008764_pt1 | contig 15895 bp, 12 predicted proteins | sample Ectturendosymbi2_FD_188042 | JGI IMG/M metagenome (GOLD analysis project Ga0210059, IMG submission 188042) | Ecteinascidia turbinata endosymbiont from Florida, USA - Sample 2 (SPAdes) (version 2) | ecosystem: Host-associated > Tunicates > Ascidians > Unclassified | place: Key West, Florida... | reverse complement strand
CTCTTGTTGAAGCGTCAAGCTGCCTAAATTGCCAAGTGTGACGCTTACGCACGTTTGTGGCAAAAACAGTCACAATTGGTGAGCAAAAGGTCTGCCCGGAGTCGGGGTCGGAGTCGTTAAAATTTTCTACGACTCCGACTCCGTCTCCTCAGGTTGAAAATCCTTCCGACTCCGACTCCGACTTCTCGACTCCGACTCCACAGCCCTGGTGACAACCATCTGGCAACACTGGGTGATTGACTATCTTAGTAACCCATGTTTGTGCAGAATTCCATGGTATACGCTTCTTCATTGCATTGAAGTATTGTCTTTCAAGTTTGATTTGAGTGTTGCAAATTATCGACGTCGGTTATCGGCAATGAAAAATAAAAAATATCGGTATCGGCCCAAAAAGGCCTTATCGATCGAGCTCTACCTAAAATCCAATCAATCAAGCTTGATTACTAGGGCTAGTAGCCTAGCGCAACTAACTATTCAGAGTGGATAGTGTTATTGACCTCATTGTCGAAACACACAAGGAAAGATTTCCAAATTATCATTGCTTTTGGTCACAGCGCATATATTACATCACAATCGACATTTGTTCTCACGACCATGGTGCTGAAAAGATACTTAGTTTATCGAACATTCAGCAAATGTCAGCCATACAGCAATGAGAACTGTTTATCCATACGTACATATACTTATAAAATCGAAGCTGACAATCAGCTGCACAACTGCGTCTGTGGAGCGCTGTCTATCAAAGATGGCGTTGTTATAAATATACACACTTGCGAAATCACTGCGGAGAGGAACGATTGAGTTGCAAATGCTCTGATGATTGTACATCGTAATGTAAAAGTGGCTTACTCCAAACCAGTGTAGGACATTTTGCGCAGAAAGCAACATGGTCAACTGCTCAATTCATCGTCAACTGCTCAATAAGGTACACACACAGATAAAAGTGAAGATGAACAGACACGAAAAGAATGCATCAGAAACTACTGCATTCAGTCATTCTCATGAACACTTACATTCCTGCGGGTATGTAGTGCAAACTACGATATGAGTTGTTGTGTGCAACTCGGAGGCGCTTATTACCAGACCAGGCCCGTAACCAGGGGGGGCGAAGACCCCCTAGAAAAGTTTTCGCCCACCTGGAAGAACGTGTTGGACACAGTTTAAAAATATTGAACATACTTCAAAAATTTTTGGCCCCTCTCGGAAAACTCTTTCCCCCTCATGGTGACCCAAGCTGGTTACGGGCCTGTACCAGACTGTGTGTTTTCGCACCACAGTTGGCAGGCATGCGTTGCAAAACAATAAGCACGAAACAGGGTGTCATAACTGCAGTAGAGCACTGACCAAATGTGCCTTTGAATTTGTTTGCTGCACAACAAAGTATCTTCACTTGACTGTGAATGTCATTGTCATTCTTTAATGAGGCACAAACCAATAAACCAAGATAATTTACTTGCTCAGAAAACTTAACACCTACTACGCCATTCAGGCATACACCTGCTGTAACGCACTGTTTATTTGTTTTGGGAGGATACACTAATCTGACTGCCTTTTTGCAATTGCAGAAAAGACAATTTTATGTTCAGCAGCATATTCACAAGAAATATTCAGACGGCGTTGAAGTCCATTGACACTCAGATCAGATCAAACGCACAAATATATGATTCAGACGCGCATGCTCGTTTTAGGATCTGGTTCACTGCAAACATGACAACAGAGTCTGTTTTCGTTTATGTACAGTATAAGTAATTTTTGTCATCTTAGTGATAGGGACATCAGTGTCGTTTAAACCAGGCTTCAAAACTATAAGTGAAACAGGTTTGGAACAGGCTAAAGCTGACGATAACCCGGCCTTAAAGTAATTGACCTGAGATGTTTCCTGTTAATTCGAATTACTACTCTGATGATTTCCACTACCATGCACAAGAAAGCAACACAAACGTATCGCTTTGAAGAAAGCACACGTTAGAATGAAAAAATCTGCCATTGCTCAGAATGATATGTAGTAACTGCATTGTACATCGCATTTGCAATAATATTTGTAGTCTGTAACGAAATTATAGGGAGAGCTGTGCCAATAGTTGCTGAAACTACAGTACGTGAATCCTGACGTGTCACCTGCCAACCCCAAAAATACATGAGAAACGCCAAAAAGTGTCGACAACTTTGCTTGATTAGGAAGAGAGCACACGGTACAGAGTATGTTGCATGTGACAGTCGTTTGCATGCTGCGCGTGGCGAACAAGCTCATCCTGAGAAACTATTTAAATGTTGATATCCACTGGCACTTTTCCAGGCAGAAGATAAGTGTAAGGATATTTGAGTGTTTTGTTTCTTTCGGCAAATTTTACTCCAAGCTTGTTTAAGTCTTCCTTGAAGGCCGTTTGCATGGCGCGGATCTCTTGTTCCGCAAACAGTTCTTCGACGACATCTCCAAGGAAAACCTACATCAATAAACGTAGTTCAAATTAGCCTTGACCCATTCATTGTCAATATTTTGCCGAAATGTCCAATCTTGTATTTTCGCAAATTGAACCAAGACCGATAGTTTGCAAATTAGAGCAGAAACATGTTGAGAGCGTGGTTTTTCGATGGATTGGATTCCACAGTTCTTAGGATAAACAAGCTAGCTGAGTTCCGTGAAACTGAAATATATGTTTTAAAGCAGTTTGTATGGATTTTATTAAAAATTTGCATATTTGGGCAAGCTTCTTTTAGGAATTACGTCAACTAAATGCACGTATTTAGGGAGTATAACCTTTAAGACCTACACCGGCCGCATATCTTGTATTGTCATGGTCACGCTGTCACAACACGCTCTGAACGCGTGAACGCGTTGTGAATGTGCGTTCGGTTGCTTGATCCAAAACTAAATAACTCGAAGAGTTCTTGCTCGATTGGGCTCAAATTTTCCGGAAAAGCGCATTGCAATGCGCAGAACATTTGTGCACAAGTTTGGTGCAAAAGACTAAGTACAAAAAAGTAATCGTGTTTTGCGCAGCAACTAACAGCACCTTACTGTATTGGATAAAGTGTTGTAGCCTGTGTGCCGCAGAGGATATTCGATGAAAAATTACATACGTCAGAGAGTACTAGCTCAATTGACCTCAAATTTTCAGGGTTAATGCGTCCATGTATGAAGAATATTCGTGTAAATTTGCATTGCGAAAAACGGAGAACGAAAAAAGTAACGGGCGTTTGAATGCAGGGTCGAATACCTTCGGATGCCGTATCGGTGATATACAAATTACTGCGCAAAAACACGAACATATTCGCGCACCGGTGTAGAACGTGAAGTTACTAAATCCACGCAATCGCCAAGTTGTTTGGCGATCGCGCTACGATTTCTGAAACCGTTTCCGTTCATACAGTACCTCATCCTGAGTGAACGTAGATAAGCTGTAGGAAAACGAGATGATCATTGTTGATATTGCCCAACCAGGCAATGTGTCCATGACTCGTTGAAAACTGCCCTGAATATAATGCAATTGTTGTCACGGCCACAATGACATGTTAAAGCGCTGAAGAGATTCACTCTGTGTTCTGTAAAATGTAATCAATGCCTAACTCTTTTTACCAAGGCCTTGGGATTTTGTTTTCGAGGTAAATCATAGTGTTGAATGTGCGAGTAATTCCTTTTATTTCATAGTAAGGAACAGGCGTTTATTTTACAGCGAAGCAGTCAAATTCGATCTAAGACTACTTTTTGGTCTTTCGTGATATTTACATTTCGTGTTGGTTGATTGATTGCGGCCCAAGTGTTTATCGATTTCCATAGTAACGTAAGTTTGTACCAAACAAACGTAAAATCAGCTATTGAAGCAGCACTTACTTCACCCTTTTTGTGCACAGGCAGAAGCATGCAAGAAGGTGCATTCGGAATAAATTGATAGGTTTCCATTTGACCAAAGTTAACCGCTGCGTGCTGGGCACTGCTTGTAAAAATCACCATGGTGCAAATGTGGATCTGTACAAAATATACTTTGGAATTTACGCTGTGAAGCACGTATTTATTAATTGTATTTTAAAGTTGCCCCCTTGCTCGCAGCAAATATACCGACCATCCCCACACGCATAGAGATATGATAACCCGAGACACGACATTTTTTCTTCGTCAAATGCGACATTCGGTCGACATACTATAATACGGACCATCTAACATCACCCTGTCACGCAGGATTAATGTTAAAAAGACTTTTACGTCACAAAATTTGGTGTTGAAGAGTTGTCGAGTCAACGAATGCTGTCGGGAAGGTTTATGCCACTAACGGTCATGTGGCCTAAAAATAACACTGTCGAGTTTACATGCAAAATAATTGATTGTCGACGAGATGTTTCCGAACTGCCATTTGTGGTGGATGATAAAGCTGAGAACGTTTGTTCTTCGTTCGCAGAGTTGGGTATTTCAAACGTGCGCTGTCTGAACGTTTAGAAAAATAATCTTAGGAATGATCGCAAGCGGAGTGTGGTCTGAAATTACATTGCAGTATCTGATAAATTTGTTTATAATTTTGTGGAGTACTTCTTGTGCAATTTACGTTGTGCTTGAATGTCAAAAGTGGCATAATTGTTTCCACTTTGCGTATCTTCAAAATCTTGACTGAGCATGCTGATTATTGAAAGAGCAATCAACAAGTTCGTCTTGATTGTCACATAACATTTTAGTTCAATTAAGGGGCAGGTTTGCTGTAAGCTTCGAGAAACCAGCTGATGGGTTCTGTTTTCTTCACTTTGTGATGATCCAAACTTGCACATATCCGTATCCAAGTAACTAGGAAATCGACTTCAAGTAATACTACCCATCTTCAGTCTTGAAGTCAGCAAGAAATGCTTACGGGTGAAAAGCTGAATGGCTAAAGCAAGAGCAAAGAAAGCAAGCAAAATCAAGACTAAAATGAATAAATTAAAACTCAAACTGCAGCAAGTAAAAAGCTGGATAATGCGTTGTTCCAAATTATTGCTTGCACTGAAACTAAAAACTGTCTGACGCCAATATTATTGAGAGAAGCAACAAACCCACATTGACGGCAATAGGCGCTATGACTCAAAATATAGCGTTGGTGCAATGCGTAAGCACGATTGCTTTCTTAAGGTTGGCACACTTGTTTTAAGGGGATCCTTCAAGATTAAATGCTAAACACTGTGGAGGGACGCAACTACGTGGGTGGGGCTGGGAAAGGTCTTTTCACCCACGTAAGCATTCCTAACAGAATTCAGGACTGCCTGTGATGTTGTTGCGTGAAAAATTCGTATTTAAACGGTTGACGTTTTACTAGTTAGCAATTCAACTACATAGCAGTCACCCATAGGCACTTTTGCTGGTGTTTATGCAACAAAAAACACATGTTGTTTTGTTGCAGATTTCAAGATGTTTTACTTCTCTTACCAAATTGTCCACAGTCAAAATTTTATCAGGCATTCCTCTGGTGTTTCCATCCTGCCAGGCAAGGCATTCATGGGCTACGTCACTCGCCCAAGCCTGAAGTTCCGTGTCACCTGCAACATCCTGAAGCAAAAGCAGTCAGCGCTTTTCGCGTTCGCAATTTCTAAAAACTATAGAAAACGCGATATTTGGTGTGCTTGCTCGACAGTCGCCTTCGCTTATATGTATGCAACAAGGTGTGTGAGATTTGTGCTCTTCGTTTCAACAAAACACTGTAGAATGTGTTGTGAATAAGGCATCTTGATATTTTTTTTAAGCAAACTGCTTTTTTCAATATTGGGATATCAGGAAAACATTCTATTTTAAAGCACGTTTCATCAAATGATGTTGATGAAAAGGTGCAAATGTTAATTGTTAACTAAGATGAAACGGTTCGCCGATGGGGTTTTGTCTCCCGCACCTTGCCATAACCGCCTCCACGTGCAGTGGTGAAGGCACGACCAACGGAGACAAGAGGGTATGCGCATCATCAGTATTTCAGCGGATCAGAAGACACATGTGTGGCTACCGCGATCACCCCGATCAGGGGTTCTTAACCTGGGGTCCGTGAACCACTAAGGGGTTCGTGGAGGTAGTTTGAGGGTCCGTGAATGTGATTTACTGTAAAGGGTTAATAGGCCTTAACAGGCTTTACAAACATTTCGATTACTGTTTCATCAACACTAAAAAAGCCTTCAAAAAACTATACATTTTTATTTTGAGACGTTTCGGATTATTCCTAAATCCATCTTCAGTCAAAAAATAAAGCAACACTTGGCAATGCTAGCAATTCAAAACCAAAAGACTGTGACGCAAGAAATAACAGTGTGACGCAAAAGACGTCAAAACCAAAACCAAGACCGCCAACCCTGTCAAATTCGCTAACAGTGAAAGCAGGACCAACAGGTATGCAGAAGGTGCTAAAACAAAACCTACATAAGATCGTAATTTACGTAAATAAGCCAAGACCAGCAGCAAAAGACTATTCACAGAGCACTGCAAACGAAGGATGCAAAAATTTTGTTTAATATTTTCAAGTTCAACAATCAGCACGATATGCCTACGTCAGCACCAACAGCAATGCACGCAATATGTATTAACATAAGAACTGAGCATCAACCAATTATCTGACATAAAATCTACTTATTGAAGAGGTATAAAGGGGTGGATAATTGTTTACATTAATCTCGGGCTGCTGTTCTTGTATCAGAACTGTCTCTTTTGTTAAAAGTTTTCTGCATGAGTGACCGTAAGTTTTCTGCATGAATGACAGTATTCTATGCAATGTGGACATAACAGTCTTAAGAAGTTTGTGTCTTTCATTCACGTTCCTCTTTCGATTACTACTATGATTATCAAGATCAAATTTGAAGTATTCATTGCAGTGTTTCTTCTTGAGGGGTCCGTTACCTTTGTTAGGATGTGCTAGGGGTGCGGGACCCACAAATATTTACGAAATGGTGATATAGTCGAATCAATGAATCGCGAATGGACTTTGTACCCGAAAAGAACAGCCAACAACCTGCGCGTGAACTTTGTGCGACCTTCTTGCCGGGACGGCTAAGGTGAACGCTCTTACCCAAGGAGCACTTTAGTGATTCACTCAGTGGTCATAGATCGAACACATAACCTTTCAGTTGGGAGGTGGACACTTTACCACTGAACTACTACCGCCCCCTTAGCTCTTTAAACCCTAATGCCTTGCGCAGCCCATGAATCAGCGTCACAGTTTCAAGGGTTTCAGCTGTCACAGTTTCAAGGGTTTCAGCCTTTGGGTTTGAGTACCTATCGACCCACAGTCGTCGCACTGTCTTTGAGCCTGCGTGGTAAATGGCGCTGTTGTCATCTTCCTTCGTCTCAATCAAAAGGTATCACGATTAATCTTCGCACGGAAGTGAAGCTTGAGTGAAAAATGGCGCTGTTGTTGTCTCGCTTGACGGAAGTGCGTTGATTTAACCAGTTTCACGGGATGTTTGTCGCTGATCTATGGAGGTGCTTGCTGCACTTTATGCTATGTATAGGCACCCGCATCCTTCAGCTGGATTTCTACAGTATTCTATGCAATGTGGACATAACAATCTTAATCTTAAGAAGTTTGTGTCTTTCATTTACGTTCCTCTCCACAACATGCATACGAGTACAAATCACTATTCCTTTTTTTGTCTTTTTCTCCTGGGCATAAATACAACGAGTTCGAACTTACGAATACGTTTCGCTTAGCGCTCTGAGGATACATTCATGAACGATCCACATATCCTATGCCTGAATTCCTTGTCTCATTAATAAATGCCCTGTTTCTATCATGTATCATGTATTCTATGTAGCCTATTATATCCAGTATCTGTCATTGCGTAGGTGTAACCTTGCAGTGCACACGAATAAAAAGTCTAGCTACGGTGGTTCAACCTTAGATTGCTCACTTTGACGTGCTTAAGTCGGTTAAAAAAACGGTTGCAAATTGTCAAGCCAAACGGAGGTAAAGACCTGCACAGGTTACAGAAAAAAGTACCACTTTCAAAATGAAACTCCAAAATGCATTTCAGGTTCCACTGTGGTTAGTGGAAACTGCTGATGTTTTCCGAGAAAATATGTTTCAAAGTAAGTCAACAAAGTAACCGGCCGTGTCGGTTAATACATCTGAACTAATATTTGCACTTTATCGTATGTTCTTGTTGCACTATTCGTGTTTCGGCCTGTTTCTGATAGTGGCGAATTGAAATTGCCAACTATATGGCATTTCACTAAAAGTTGGTGCTAAAGTTTGAGCCATTTGAGTTTTTTAGTTTGGTTTATTATGGAGTGCATGTGTCCATTAAATTCCAACTAGTCTTAAGTATATTAGAGATACAAATTGCTGGAAAACTTGCGCTGACTTTGATGAAAGACACAGAGTGTGAAACAGTGAATTCATTTAAATGATTACCTCATCACTTTTGTAGAAATATCTGATGACGTTGCTGACGTACTTTTCAATCGCATTCCACATATCTAAAGCGTCGTCTCTGTATGGATAGTTGGGCAAAACGTTCTTGTCGTCTAGGCCTATGCACAAGAAAACCTGAGAGTTTTTTTAAGTAAAACCACACGTTTGACACAAAAGGTTGCAAAATCGAAAACACATTTTTGTTTAAATTATCTGCAGTGGTTGCTAACGTAGAGCACAAACACACAAGGTTAAGGTTGCATTTTCAAATTTAATCGTGAAACGTATGTTTCATTAATGCACTGAGGAGGAGGGGTTTCCTGACGATACATTTTTCAGTGGTTTTATGTGGAATTAAATCTGTGTTACGTAACCCGCGTAAACTGCGATTCACAGAATATATTAGGATTTTTCTTGGACTCTTGCAATGCAGGAGTTTAATATTCAGCGCAAGCATGTGGCCAAGCGATGTTTCTATGATTGGGTCGACTTCTGCGGAAGTGTTTGTCCTTGAATGAACAATAAATGAAAAAATTTTCACACGAATTTCGACAGTCTGATTGGAGAAGCCTTTCGTTGTAAAAAATGCATACTAAGATTTTTAAGCACTTTTTAATAATTAATCTTTTATCACGTAAATGTTGCAGTGTACCTATTACAACATAAGAGAAAAGCTCAAAATTTGTCACAAAACTTACGATCAGCCTGCTGAGTGCTAACCAGAGTCTCAGACAGATTGTTTACTGTGATTTTTCTCAACTAAATCTTAAAGCACTTAAAATCGACCAGTTGAGTGGCAATTCGCATTATCAGATTGGAATGTAAGGAGGGGTCAGGCATTGTGTTACCAACAACCCACTACCATTGCAAGAGTCCCTGCACAAACATGCGCTTTGGCGCATGGCACTGAGAGTGCTACGATTGATGTAGGGCCGGTTCAAGTCAACATAATGAAAATGTCCTTTTCTATAACTTTTTTTCTTTTCAGAATTTTACAAAACTTTCTGAGCGCAAACATATTTTTTGACAGATTCGTTTTTGTTTATGATGCGATTACAACCAATGAGTTTTAGTTGCGTTTGTGCGAAGAGTTATGGTAATTTTAAACTCATTTGTCTATAAGTTCTTGTGAATCTATAACAAATTAAAGATTTTTTACAGGATACTGGTTTCATTTTACCTCGTGCTTTTATCTGATAAGGTATGTCCAGATCTGACAAATCAAATATTTTGTAGAAATGCTTCAGGGTGTCTGCAGAATCTGTGTCATAAAAACAAGAAACTCTTCATAATAATCTCATTTTTACAGAAAAGTACAAGGTGAGGTGAAAACGTGGCAGTCATTTCCCATGGCAGTGTCAGTTATAGAAAACTAAAGTTTAATATTTTTACTAAATTCACGTCAAAAGGTTTTAATGTTTGGAAAAACACTACTTCCGCAAATTATCCAGGTGTGCAAATCAAACCATCGGCTAAAAATACAAAATTATATTCTTACTTAAACCGACAATCTTGTTTCCCAGAGCCGAAGGAGGCAGTAAACGTGGCCGGCCGTTGTTGTTGATGAAACACACTGACCGAAGGTGAAGACGTAGCAGCTTGTAAAGAGGATGGCAGCGAGGGAACTCACGGAACATTGCTACTGCAAAGGCTTCTGACAACCCGTGTGTGAAGTAATAATGATAAATCCACTGTAGAGAAGCAGTAAATTCAAGATTTTTGAATCGTTTTCACCCCAAGAGTGATAAAGGTCGAATTTATTTCGCAAGAAACAAAGAAATATTCAAGGGAGGGGTATCTTGAAGTTCTTCAACAAGTCCATTCGTATCTGGCTTTAATGACACGTCCTTTTTCGGCATGCCCGGTACAAGAATCCATTAACCCGCTTGCTTGTAGAACACACAGCAGGCAACTGTCGAACACGGGTATGGGGAACGTGAGAATTTATGCAAATGGCTTGAAGATTAAACCGAGTGCAAAACAGAAAGTGCACAAAATCTTCCCAAAAAACTTTGCACATTTTCTGTAAAGTTAAACTCGAATCACCCAGATTTTTTAAGTCTGACCAGGTCTTTGGAATTTGGGGCGAGATTTGCTGGGTCTTATTTTCGTCTGATCGCCAAATGCGGAAGAATGGACCCAAATGCTTCACAGGCTTGTCGAAGATCATGTAAATCATAAATGCAACATACATCGTCAACGCCACGACAAGTGACACTTGGCCATCTTCTCAGCGAAAATATTACCTTTAAGTTACTTTGAGATTTTAGTAAAAAAGTATAAAAGCTTTCAAAATTTGGCGTCGAGTTTCGTGGTTACCAAACGGCTTTTGCGAAATCATGCAACTCTAAATTTTTAGCTTTCCGGCCCTCGAATCACAGTACAAGTACTGTAACGATTAGAAGCAGTGCTGTGGTGTGTAATATCTAGGGCAACCAAGTTTTTGACCTAAAAATTTAAAGTTTTGACTTTATTATTGACAAATTTTGACTTTATTTTAACCTATCAATTTTCTGCGTTTTCAGTTGAAATAGGGAATACAAAGCATTTGATATAAAGTATTAGACAAATGAAACAAAAATCTGTTGAAATGAAACAAAAACTAGTTTATCTGCAAAATCTGGTATAGCATGTTTTAAAATGTCTGGCATCTTTCAGTTTCATGAAACGAACCTCGTTGATGCTTTGCACTGTGGCGATGCGCTTCCACCATAAACCTTTTCGCACTTTTCACTTCCTAAGCAGTCACATAATTTGCAAAATATTTCACCTTCAGGTGCTGAGGTAAACTCAGAAGCATATTCATGCAGCATAGCCTACTTCGAACTTTTGCAGAATTTGGTTGTTTAACCTTAGGAATGGTATGTTGATAAGTACATTAATAACTATAGTAGAGTCAAATCTCAGAATATCATAAAGTTGAAACACTGTACGAGTATATGCGTAAATGGATTGAGCATATGCCAAACCAAGTACAGTAAAACCATATTTCTTGCATTGCCATGCCTAGTTTACTAAAAAAATTTAAACATCCAGTAGTGGGCTAAGCAACATTATTACGTCAGAAATCGCAACAAACCCATTACTATTTTGGAATTGCAGCTAAACTTGCAAAAACATATCAGAATCTGTTGTTGTAAATTCAATAAAAAATCGACAACGAGAAAAAACTCTGCTGCAAGAAAATTTTGACCTAACGATAAATTTTGACCTAATGATAAATTTTGACTTTTTTTGACCTAATAACTTTGGAATGGTTCATGGTATCAGTGTCAAATTTGGTTTGTGGACGTTTGATAAACTTTTGAAATAGCAGAAAAATCTTGACTGTATTGATTTTCGGTTGCCCTAGTAATATCACACTTTTCAGTTTAGTGCCTATAAAAGGCGCTGAACCCTCTGACGCAAGTCTACTTTCATACTAGAATAATCGCACAGTGGTTTATGTTTGTGTTCCAAAGCCGTTCCAACACATTGTTTTGTTGGAACAATTTATAGGACTTTGTGTTATGGGAAACATTTTAAAAACTATTTACCTTTTTCATTTGGCAAGCTTACCACCTACTACCTTCTAAACGTTGCATGCATGGTTTTAATAACGTGGTTACGTAATGTATAATGGAAAATGCTTTCGCATACTGATTTCAGGCGTGCTTATTAGCTTTCTTCAGCACCTACTTCTGCGTAACCTGCTTTAATTTATCCAAACATTTTCGTCACTGCAAACATTACTCGGTCTTGTCAAAGAAAAGTCAGCTTTTGCTGTTAACTCACCTCGTGAATTGAAGACTGGGTCGAGCGGAAATACATTTTCGCTAACAGCCAATCGTACTTAGCATCATGAGGTGTAAAGACAGAGTCTTTGTCATTTGGGACGAGTTGAATAGCAATGGGAAGCAAATCCCCGTTTTCTGCAGCGTAGAACAATGCTACGCAATTGGCAACGTAGTAATGTTGCTTGCTGCTCGTAAAAGGAATAGTGTTTCTTTTCAATGGAGCAGCCGTGCTGTAATCTCCAATATAGATTCTTCCGGCCTGCGATCGCAGCAGTCAAAACAGCATATCTTCAATTCACTTCTAGTGCAACTGGCTTCCACAACAACGTACATTTGAAGAAAATGTTGTGCAAGACCGATTTCTGTTGTGCAAGACCGATGCCAGTAGAGACACGAATGCTTCATTTATTTCAAACAAACCAGACGTATTTTCCTCATAGCTGACGTATCATTCTTATTTTGTGCTTTTATATTCGCACTGATATTTTTACAAAACTTTTTCGTCATCTATGGACCTTAATTTTTGATATCGTCTAAAATTAATGAAATTGTGTGACATCATCTGTAAATAGGCAAAAAAGAAATAGGGCTTCAGTTTTAAATTTCTACAATGTACATCAATAGACAAAAATGACTGCTTTTTTCCACTGCCTACAGACCATGCCACATTTGGTTTACATGTCGCCACCATCTTCTCGAAAGTTGCAACTAATGCTAATACAGTTAGTTAGACCAGCACGCTTTGGGAACAATATCGTGGAAAATATTGGGAGTTTAACAGCTTGCAAAATATTCGGAAACTATTCCAATGCGCCCTCGTCAGTTAACAGATTGCAGTGGGATCAGCTGCAAAATATTTACGCATGCGAGGGTATTGAATGCTCTAGGCTTGTTGCAAGCTTTCGAGGAATCAACCGACTGGCTTCTGCTTTCATGAGTTTGCGACGATTCGGATGTGCCTATATCTGTGTTCAGGTAGCTGGGCTCCGCAAAGCCACGCGAGGTTATATATCCACGACAAAGTTAAAGAAAACATCAAGTAAATGGTCTCTCCAAAGAAGCACACAAAGTGTTTCGAGAAATCGCCTTATTGGTTTCGTGAAAAGTGTGTCAACCACAAAAACTTTTACGCATAATTTGCTTTCAGGTGACAGGTTGCAAAAGTGTACGGAACAGTTCTTGCCCCCGATAATCTTCTGCGTCCCCTGTTGGGTATAGCTGCATTTGGGGAGGTGAAGTGAAAAATCACAGACAGCGTTTGAAACAGGAGCTTAGAAAACTAAAAAAGTCAACTTTGCGAAACCACCACTGATCTGTATTTGATGCTAGCAAAATGGCAGGACATGCGTGAAAAGTTGTGAGAAATCCTGGTGGTTCTGCTTACGTCATGAATGTATAGGAGATAAGCTTTCAAAAAGAGAGAAATATGCAAGGAGACCCCAAGTTAAAAGCCTATACCTTATCGGACGAGACAAAGCTGATAATATCGGCAACTTATTTGAATTTGAATAATTTTTGCAAAAATCTCGCTATCTTTTGAAATTATTCCAAGACTGCTTCAGTCAATGTTATCAAGTTTGTTCGCGATTAACATGGGATTCCGTTACTAAGAAAGTCGTTACTAAGCAACTTTACACTTTTCAACGAATTGTATATAGGTGTTTATATAAGTGTTATTATCATGATCAAGAAGATCCGCTTCAACGTTTTATACCTACCTGCATTTCGCTTTGCAAAGTTTTCTCTGCGGGCATGGAATTCCAGACATCCTCCTGAGTAATATTACAGTAATCCGGAAGGGAAGAACATCTCTTCAGACTTAAAGGAGCCAATCCTGTTAAAACCTGTCTTCCCATTTCTTTGTCTTCCATCCAGCTGAACAAATTTTTACAGATAACCATTTCTCCATGAAGAAAGTTTTTGCTCTGCCCAGTCGAGGGAATTTACTTTATTATTTTCATCATCTTTGAAAGTGATGCCTCTTGCGCTATATGTCATTCTCACGTATTTAAGATAATCAGGCACAAACCATTGTAAAACGCATCCTGTGCTGTAAATGCTGGCAATAGTTTCACAAGTGGGTAAGTTCCGGCCCAGGTTTCAGACAAAGACAAATTGTGATGAATGATCTTACGGGAAAATTGACTTGAATAGCTGCTTGAGATTCAATATGTTTGGGAGAAGCAGTTCATTGAAAAAGTTTGCACTAAATTTTAGGAAGCACTTTGTTTTTTAGAACCTAAAATTTAAACGTTCTCATGTGAAATGAATTAGTGGGTTAATGTAATATATTACAAATATACGAAAGAAGCAATACTGGATGCTTGTCATTTTACACGTTGCACATGTTTTTCAGTTGATATTTATCAGTACGCTGCTGGCGATTCACCGAATAAAGATGTGATGAGCTTCACCGCTGCCTTGAAAACCAGATTTTGATCATATGTGCGTCTGTCTTAGTTTCGATCAATATGTTCTTGTGCGCGTCACAGGGGAATTTCGAAAACAACCTTCTTACTTGAATATGTTTGATGGTTTTCCTAATTGCCATTCAAGCACATATTATGCTTAACCTACCTATTTGCAAAAGGTTTAACTTGAACAAAAGTTCTGATACAGATTCAGATAAACGTTTTATAAAAATTTGTCAAGCTACAGTGTTCTCCACCGTCTCAAATTGATTACAAAAACAATTATTCGATATGCATAATACGATGATCACAATCGGATAAGTTGTAGATACGATCTAACACCTTGCCCCAAACCTGATTTTCAGTGCATTTGATAAAAATTACAGCTGGAAAATCTGCACACAAGAGTTATGTCAAAATTTCAAAATCTCAAAACAGAACCGTGAGCAAAAATAAAACGTCGGGATTTTCTGTGGATCTGTAGATTATTGAAAGAAAACATTTTTGAAAACAATTTATTCGTTTCTATCTTAATGTTTAGTCCGTCCAAATGACAAAATTTCAAATTCAATGCAGTTTTTTTCAATCTTGCTCAGGTCCAATTTTCCCACTTGTGGCAACTTTACCAACAACGTGATGTCCCTATTTTTTGGACCATAAGGCGCACCGGATTATAAGGCGCAGTATCAAAATTGAATGGCAGCTATTCTTTTTTCATACATAAGACGCACCGGATTATAAGACGCATCAACATGAAGCAAAACGTGGATAAGTCAAACTGTATTCAACTCTTCCGCAATAACTCCCGAGTGCGGAAGTCGCCACTGGGAGTTTAATCTGTCATTACATACGATGCAGTTTAATCAGTCGCACATGCGTAATCAACTAAACATGAATGGAATAAACTAAAAGCTGTGCGTGTGTTTGATTCGGTGTGCACAAATGTAGTCTGGAGCCTCGGGGAGTAATACGATCTGTGGTATATGCTAGCTACTCTGGTACGCTGCTCATTGCAATCGTTGTTGGTTTATTACGTGACACGATGGTGTGATTGCAAAAAAATCGTAACTAGCAATTAAAATAAATATCACAGTTCACCATATAAAATTGATTCTTGATGAGGAAGCACAACCAGATTCATACAATAGGCGCACTTTCGATTTTTGAGAAAATTAAGGAATTTAATTGCGCCTTATGGTCCGAAAAACACGGTAGGTAAACTTAAAATGACTGTTTGACGATGATTCATCCAGTAGCTTATTTTTTCTGTGCGATCTGTCGAGCAGTCCTCTCGAAATCTGCAAAACTTTGTATTGATCGAGTAAGGGGAGGTAACTGCCCAGCGTGGGCAAAGTACACCTGA
>Ga0210059_1008763_pt1 | contig 15895 bp, 9 predicted proteins | sample Ectturendosymbi2_FD_188042 | JGI IMG/M metagenome (GOLD analysis project Ga0210059, IMG submission 188042) | Ecteinascidia turbinata endosymbiont from Florida, USA - Sample 2 (SPAdes) (version 2) | ecosystem: Host-associated > Tunicates > Ascidians > Unclassified | place: Key West, Florida... | reverse complement strand
TATTGGCTCGCACAGTCGTTAAAGGGTTAATGACCTTCTTTTCCTTTATATCTTTTACCTGTCCAGTTGCTCACCCCGCCTCTTTGTAAATGGGAAAGCTTTCCCCCTCTATTTTTTGTTGTTCTTGTTTTGTTTACTTATTTGATCTGACATCCATTTGATGCATTTTGCTACTTTTATTCCACTTCGTGTGAAGCATCTTCAGTTCACATTGATTTGTATTAGCAACAAGGCTGGCTGAGCATTTGACCCATAAGGCCCTTCGCCAACCCTTGTCAGATAGCATAATATGATAAATCTGGGGATTTTGATGTTTTTGTGTTTTCATCAGCATCCAGTTAATTTCTGATCTTTGATGTTACTCTTTCCTCCTGTTGCCTTTGTATTCTCTCGTGTGTACCACTTCAATGTGATCCATTTTATCATTGAAGTATTTGATTAAAAAAAAATATATAACCAACTTCAATCAGCAGAATTCTAAGGCTTTTTGTGTGACATAATGCTGGACAGACAATCTACAAAATATTACCAATATTTACCACAATTACCGATATATAAATACAGAACATTCCACTCACGTGACTCATGCACTGTCCATCAGCTGACCAGGAATTAAGAGTCTGAGTTGAGCTGTCGCTCACAATAAATCTAAGAAGTTTGTCGTTGGGAAATATGTCCCATACAATGCGGCAATATTCACAAAGAGCTTCCATGCAGCAAGACCACAGAGATTTGGAAACTGGGGCAAGTGGCACAACCCCCTGAAAAACAAATTTCAAATAACATGGAAAGCCATCACGTCATCATGATACTTTCAGCAATTTCCTCAAACATGGTATTTTTATTAAATATCACTCCTTATTTGGTATATAGAGCACCTTGTTGTCAAACTTGCCACATTCTCTTCAAGTTCAGGAACACATGGTAAGTGATGGATTTTCAGTCAAGAAGTTTTACCATCTGCCACAAATCATTGCATACTTTAAATATATAATCAGGGAACCATACTTTTGAAGGTTTTAATTTTATGTCATGCAGTGGCCATATATAAACGAAAATGTAAAACACCTTGTTGCACAATTTATAATTAAAGCTGCATGCTACACAAGTCAATCACAGATTTGAAAGTCAAGCTTGCAGATCATTATTTCAGCAGTGAGAGTATTTTTAAAGCCCCTATGCTTTGATTTTTGTTGCCGCAAAAGTACTTTGTTTGAAAGATATGATTTGTAAAATTCTGAAATATTCAGGAAACAAAAATTATTGCAAATGCAATCTTACTCCCCAGCACCTGTCAAGCAAAATGTCATTTCTATCATTGCTAGGAATCTAGCCCAAACCGAAATTCTTGTCCTAACCAACATTTTACAAAATTAGAACAGTATAGTATCATTTTAGTCATAAGAAATCGCTTATGCTCTGCATTAGAACAGCACACAAGCATAACCACACAAATAATATTCATTTTGCTAAAATCAATTATAAAATTGTTCATTTTGCACAATGAAAATTGGAAGTTATAATTTCACAATTTCAAGCAAACATAACTATTCTCATCTGCTTTTTTTTCGCTGAAACATTTTGGTCATTTGCCTCACAGTTGTATTAAAACTTGCCATAAAAGTGTTTTTAGCCTATATTTTCAAGCATTCTGACCGAAATGACAACTTTTTTCAGTCATTTTAACACGTATAGAGCCGGCCTACATGATATTCGTACTTTGATTTCGGCCTAAAAAACAGCAATTTTCAGTTGCCTTACCAACGCCCTAGCTCCTCTGCCGACCAGGACCGTAACCTGAACAGGAGCGGAGATATTAGAGTGCAAAACCACGTGCGATTCAGCTGTTTTTTTTGTGAACCGCTTGAATTAACCCAGACGTCAAAGTGTTAAGAAAGTACAAGGGAGAAAGCAGTCAAATTGGATCAGCTGCTTTTCCCCTTGTGGTAAACTGAAATGTGGATACGTGCGGTGGTATCATCACAATGTTATGAAAGCACAGTAAGGTAGGCTGATTTCTCAAAAGCTCAACATCAGCTCTCAACACCTTCGGCGCCAGATGGATTTCCCTTTCAAAGGTATAATTTGCACATATTGGGCAAGTCTTTGCAACTCCATAACTTGCCAGGCGATTGAGCTAGAGAGCTGTTAAAATCCTCAAAAGATGTGGCAAGTCCTCTAGTTTGTATTGAAAAAAATTGTAAAGTTTTGGATTTTGGGTTTTTTGAGGAAATGTCATAAGTGAGGTAGGTGTAGGCATTTTTGGCCGAGGTCATCGGGCCCAGGGCCCCAACCACAAGAGCCAATTTTTGACTCAAGTTTTCATTGGAAACTAAGCTATAATCTGAATCTTTAAAGCCCTTGATTGGCTTTTTTGTGTTTCTTGTTCAAAAGTTAATAGCCAATAAAACAAAATTTGAATAAAAAAATATGTTTGGGAAAAGAGATATTTTATCCAAATTTTCAGGGTTTCCAGATCTTTTGAGGGTTTGAACAACTCTGTAGCGCAATCGCCTGGTAAGTTATGGAGTTGTAAAGTGGCATGAAAATAGCCTCAACGTGGGATTTTGAAGTGCAAGTATATCATACAACACTGGTACCAAAGTGTTAGCACTTTGAGAGCCAGGGTATGATATATTCGTATTTGAAATCGGTCTAAAACCAGCAGTTGTCAGTTGCCTTGCCAATGCCTTAGCTCCTCCGCCGATTACGCTATAGAGCTGTTCAAAGGCTCAAACGGATTGGACAGTCTTCTAGTCTGCACACGAAAATAATTTTTTGGCTGGGGGTTGCGGTTTATTGTTCACACGAGTGACATCATAAGTGAAGTAGTTTTTGGCCCGTTTTGGCTTATGTTGCCTGGCCTAGGGCCCAACCGCTAGGCTAAAGTATTTCACTGAAGTTTTCATTGGAAACTAGCCTCGAGTCAGTCTTTTGAGCCTTTGATCGACTTTCTAATGTTTCTGGTTCAAAAGTTATGATCTTAAATAAACAAATTAATTATCTAATTGACTAATCAGTCAAAAATTTTTACTAGCTTACATCATAACTTCTGAACCCGAAACCCCAGCAGGTCATCCAAAGTATCAAAAGACTCGGATTGTGGCCTAGTTTCGAATAAAAACTTTAGCGAAATACTAACATCTAACAGTTGGTGCCCAGGGCCAGGTGGCCAAAAAGTCCTCCACTTATGACGTCACTCACAAAAAACCTGCACTCCCAACGAAAAATTTATTTTCAAGTGCACCACCAGACTTGCCACATCTTTTGACACTTCGACCAGGTCCGTAACCCTAACCCGAGCGGAGATATTCCTGCGCAAAGCCACGTGCGATCCAACAGTTTTTTTGCGGACCGCTTGAATTAACCCGGACGTCAAAGTGTAAAGAAAGTAAATTAATATACTCGTATGTGTTCAGTTCAATTGCTAACAATACTTAGCAAGTTTTGCAACTTTAGCTGGAGAAACACCATGGGACCATTGAAAAAGTAGGATTATTAAACTACTGTGACTGAAATGCCTTTGGTTTGAACATAACAATGATTCAGCAAGATTTCATTTAGTGCAAATACTGAGAATTAAATTATTTTTTTATGCTTCCTCTAATGTTTATGCTTAGTAAAAAAAGGGCAAGTGTGACATCACTTAAAAAAGTAAAACATTGAAGGTAATTCCACCATGTTTAGAAATCAAGTTGAAGTTCAGTCATTGTTATTAGTAGAAAGACTAATTCTGATCAATCTTACATTTATTTTCATAACGGTAGTATGGGGTACAGCAAGGCTGCCCAACCAGCAGCGGCGAGATTGTTTTAAGTAGCCCGCGATGTATTAAGTTTGTTAGCAGACTTTTAAAATTTTTAGTATTTTTTTATAGACTCTAGCATATTTGTCATCAAAACACACCACAATTATGCCTTTCGTTTCTCTTATGGGCCTACCACTCAAAAACTTGTATAACAAACGCTTCGAAAATATGTCAATTTTTAAAATTTGGTTTAAATCCATACAAGCTGGCAACACTGCGTGCAACTATAGGACTCATCATCACCTCGTGTTATCGCATAAAACTTATCAACATCAAGGGATTTGTTACATCACAATAGCTTATTGTTACATCAAAAAACATTTGTGGCCTGCAATGAATTTCCTCATGTGAAAGTGACCTGCAACGCTAAAAAGGTTGGGCAGGCTTGGCTACACTATATCATACATTTAAAGCTAACAACATGCAACTACAAAAAACGTCATTACCTGTGGTCTAGACTTGGTAAAAATGTCAAAATCGACAATGTATTTTGAAGATTCAAGCATTGCTGGTCCATGATCAAGAACAAACACAGTCTTGTGATCCATGGTGATGTTTTTAAATTTAATCAACACTCTTAGGAAATGAAATATCTCACATTATATGAACTACATAAGAATCGATACACTGCAATTCACACCTAGCACACCACTGCAAAAAATATATGGAAGTCTGACACCATTTTTATTCAGCAGTGGCTGAGTTCTGGCACTGGAACCAGTGTTGCCATTTCAGCTGATCTCTCAATCTAACAGTATTTTGTCACTGTTACCAGTATCTGTAAATTTTCAGTCTAGCAGTTAGATGATTTTCTAGTTGGATTATACATTATTGACTGTTTGGCAGGTTTAAATTCCTTATCAACAATCTGCTTCACAGTACAAGATGAAGACTTTTGCACTTTTTCATAACAAAAGATTAATATTTTCATTACAATGCTTTTAATTGGACAACTCCCGAACCACTCACAACCAGCTGGGAAATTCCGTGTCAATTCTCAGGATGTGGTCAAGGCACCCTCTCCAATTTTCCTGAAAGTTTACTCAAATTGTCATTACCCCATATGATGAACATCAGCAAAATTTGAATGAAATCTGTCAAGAAATGATTATAAAGCTTTTTATGTGGGGGCATGGTCAGGGGGCACAAATTGTTCACATTTGACCATGTTTAAAGCCTTATTACTGCTAAACTTCATTAGTGAACAACCCTAATTTTTCAGGGATGCTAGTAACTTTGCCAAATATTGAAAAAATAACATTATCTACATTGTGACTTTCAAAGGTCATGTGCCCCCAAAGTTGACTGTTTCTAGCTCTTGCTACAAATTTTCGAAAATTTTAAACCTTGCCACAGTTTTATTTCTTGATAGTGTTCGCTCACATTTGGAAGATTTGTTGCTGATAAAATTATCTTTGACCTTAGGAAATTTTATTGCAAAATATCGAAAGGTTTGTGAGATATCTTGGGCCAAACTTGGTACGAAATGAAAAAACTAGAAAAGTGGAGTACCTTCGTCGCCTTGGTTACCCATGACCGCAGTAAAAATTTGCATTGAAAATTTTTCACATACTCATTATGATATGACAAGTTTACCATACAAAATTCATGAATGGTTCTCAATGTTTTCATAGAGAAAAAATTTGACGAAGTTTGAGAAAAAACTACAAATTTTGTGTAATACAGAGGTCTTAATATTTACTACTTTTCATAATAGCATTGTTACTTCACAAATTCATTATTTAATTCTAGAATTCTATTGTGTCTTGTGCAAAGTCAATTGCTTGTTTAAGTGGAATGAAACTGAAAAATTTTATGTTTCATTTCATTTAAGACTTTGATGGCCGGTCTATAAATATATCGTACCTGGAATTCAGCTTAAAACCAGCAGTTTTCGGTTGCCTTACCAACGCCATAGCTCCTCCGCCGATTGCGCTAGAGAGCTGTTCAAGAGCTAGGGCTCAACCTCTAGGCCAGTGGTTCTCAAAGTTTTTTTCATATTCCCCCCTTACAAACCCAAACACTGTCAATTCCTCCCCAACAAAAATCACGTATGATAATTGCAAAAAAATCTCACTACCTACTGTGAAGAAACAACAGAGGATTATGAACCAAACAGACCTTTTATAACATCAGACACTGCAGTTGAATCAGCTTGTACCTACAAGTTACTGCGATTGCTACCTGACAGGCGCATGGTCTGGTTGATCATGGAGCTGGTTGGTAATCGCAGGTTCACCCTTACCTCCGCCAACGGCAAACGGAATAGGTTACTACAACTCAAGATTGGCATCCTACAGGGATCGGGACTGCTACCCCCTTCTACACCCCTTACATCCTCACATTCATCCAATCTGCTAAGCTTTGTCACAAAGGAGCCACACTGTCTCTAGCACACTGGGTCATGGAGTATGGACACCTGCTCCACTCAGCATTCATGTTCACCAAGTGCAAATGCACGGTGTCTCAAATTGAGACACCCATTTGTCCTCAACGCACAACAACTAATCAATTCATCTGACGACAATAGCAGAAGTGCCACGCACTGGGCGGATGACAGATGGAATGCGGAGTGGTTAGACAAGTACAACCCTACAAGACTCCGTACTTTCATCCCCGACACCAGCACCCAGCCTCCGGGAATGCCTATTCCAAGAATAGGGTGTGTTCGGCTTAACTGCCTCCACACCGGTGCCGGACCTTTCCGCTCCTGCTTACACAAATGGGGTATGGCCTACTTTGCAGCCTGTGAGTGTTGTGCAGAAGACCAAGCCATGGACCATGTTGTCCTCTGATGTCCAATCCATCGACCTCCCCACCAACTGCATGGCATGACATTTCTCAACGATGAAACAATCGAATAGCTGCTCAACACCTGCCCCGAGACCTATGGTGCGGCCAAGCAACGGATTATAACAATCACTCAAAAAAGAACCTCTGACTTGCCAGAAAGTATGCATACGCCAACGACCTACCAATCATATATGCTGATGGAAACTGACAAATAGTGGAAGGGGTTCTAAGCAAGGATATGGCAACCGTAGGTGAATACCTCCAGACCTGGAAGTTAAAGCTCAGTACTAAAAAAGCAGTGTTGGCAGTCTTCCACCTCAACAACAAGGAAGCTAAAAGTGAGCTTAAAGTCAACTTCAACAACGAAACCTGCCATTTCGCTCCGAACCCAAATACCTCAGAACAAAGCTGGACAGGAAACTCACATATCGTCGACACCTTGAGTCACTTCGCAAAACGTTGACATCACGCTTTGTACTCTTGAGGTGGTTTGCTGGCTCTGGCTGGGGTGCTGGAGCAACAACGCTGCGAATAACCACCTTAGCCCTGGTCCATTCAACAGCAAAGTACTGTATAGTGCTCCTGTCTGGTGTCGCAGTGCTTGTACCTGCCTCATTGACCCTGCCATAAACAATGCCTTGTGAACTGTGACTGGATGCCTGCATCCTACACAAGCGGACAATCTTCCGATCCTCGCAGGCATCCAACCTGCTGAGCTTCGTCGAATAGGAACCACACTGCCTCTAGCACGCCGTGCCATGCAGCCTGGACATCTGCTTCACTCAGCGCTCACTTGTCCATCGAGTGGGAATACACGGCATCTCAAATAGAGACACACATTTGTACCTGCTGCACAACACCTAATCAATTCATCTGACAACAATAGCAGAAGTGCCGTGCAGACGTTTCCGCTCCTGCTTGCACAAGTGGGGTATGGCCTGCTTTGTGGCTTGTGAGTGTGCTACAGATCAAACCGTTGACCATTGTTGTCTTCCAATGTCCAATCCATCGACCTCCCCATGGAGCACAGTCTGGCGGTTCTGGATGATGAGACAATCGATTAGCTGCTCAACACCTGCCCCGAGATCTAGTGAGGCTAAACAGTGGACTAAAAGAACTGACTCAAATGATTATGATGAAGCAGCTGGTGCTTGCGTGCTGTAGACACATTCCAATCTAAACCAACCTTGCTGTTCAGTTTTTATGTGATGAATAAATTAATGTAATAAGAATGACAAGTTTATTCCATCCACAGCTTTTTCTCCCCAATTCCTCTCTGGAACAAATTTCCTCCCATGAATTAAAAACTCTCCCATCAATTAAAAATTCCCCCCTTACGGAGCCAAGTGGCTCCTGTTTGAGAACCACTGATCTAGGCCCAAGTATTTCGCTGAAGTTTTCATTGAAAACTAGGCTCGAGCACAAGTCTTTTGAGCCTTTGATCGACTTTCTGGCATTTCTGGTTCAAAAGTTTGCATCTAAAAAAAAACAAATTAATTAATTATCTAATAGCTAATTAGCCAAATATTTGTACAGTAGAATTTGCCTAATTCGTCACCTCAAGGGGATGAGAAACAAGTGACGAATTAGGTGAAGTAACGAGTTACGCAGAGGTGAAAACTCGTCATAGAAGCTCATATACTTTATCATAGTAACTTGTATGCATACATAGTGTTATTATTTGCAGTAAAATACAAGTTTGTGACGTATGGTTGAATACAACAATTAATTCCTCTGCTCTATCTGGACTCCTCCATTCAATCAAGCACCTTTTAAATCTTTCATAAACTTTTCCGCGTTCTCTCAATGGGGAGTCGGGTCGTGCTTCGAACCTCGTGTATAAATTTGATAAACAAATTGTAAGGTGCAACAATTCTCAGATAAAGATCCTTAATTTGTTTGAATCCCACACGTACTAGCTTCTTAGACATCTAAAGCGAAACTGCAAATGACGAATTAGATGAACAAAACACTTCTCAGGGATGGAAAGAGGTGACGAATGAAGCAAATTGATGAATTCGACGAACAGAAATGCACACAAAAGGTAAGGATTCTGTCGGGACCGACAAAAAAGTGACGAATTAAGTGAGTTGACGAATTGAACGATGACGAATTAGACGAGTTCTACTGTATTACTCTAGATCATAACTTTCGAACTCGAAACCCCAGCAGGTCATCCAAAGTATCAAAAAACTCAGATTGTAGCCTAGTTTCCAATAAAAACTTCAGCAAACTACTGCCATCTAGCAGTTTTGGCCCAAGGCCAGGTGAAGTGGGCCAAGGTGGCCTAAAAGTCCTTCATTTACGACATCACTCACAAAAAACCCACACCCCCAACCATAAAAATTGTTCTTTTTTCGTGACTTTTTTTTAAATCAAAAAAATTTTTTTTCAACTTAAAATTTTTTTTTTGAAATTGTAAGCCAAATGTATTTAATTTTAAAAAATTGTTTTGAAAAAATTGTTTTCAAAAATATACATTTGGTTTAAAATTAAATACAGCTAATTAAATAACCTAATTTGTTTGTTTTAGATCATAACTTTTGAACCAGAAACATTGAAAAATTGATCAACGGCTTAAAAGACTCACACTCGAGCCTAGTTTCTAATGAAAACTTCAGCAAAATACTTTGGCCTAGCGGTTGGGCCCTAGACCAGGTAAGATGAGCAAAAATGGCCCAAAAACTATTTCACTTACGACATCATTTATAAAAAATCCGCAACCTCCAATCAAAAAAATTTTTTCGAGTGCAGACGAGAAGACGGCCAACCCATTTGAGCCTTTGAACAGCTCTCCAGGGCAATCGGCGAAGGAGCTGAGGTGTCGGTAAGGCGATCGAAAACGGCTGGTTTTAGGCTGAAATCCAGGTATGACATATTCGTACACTGGCCGACAAAGTGTTAAGTGAAATGAAACATAAAATTTTTCAGTTTCATTCCACTTAAACAAGCAATTGACTTTGCACAAGACACAAAAGAATTCTAGAATTAAATAATGACTTTGTGAAATAACAATGCTAGCTTGAATAACAATGGTATAATGAAAAATAGTGAATATTAAGACCTCTGTATTACACAGAATTTGTGGTTTTTGCTCAAACTTCGTCAAAATTTTCCTCTATGAAAACATTGAGAACCATTCATGAATTTTGTATGGTAAACTTGTCATATCATAATGAGTATGTGAAAAATTTTCAATGCAAATTTTTACTGCGGTCATGGGTAACCAAGGCGACAAAGGTACTCCACTTTTCTAGTTTTTTCATTTCGTACCAAGTTTGGCCCAAGATATCTCACAAACCTTTTGATATTTTGCAATAAAATTTCCTAAGGTCAAAGATAATTTTATCAGCAACAATTCTTCCAAATATGAGCAAAAACTATCAAGAAATAAAACTGTGGCAAGGTTTAAAAATTTTCGAAAATTTGTAGCAAGAGCTAGAAACAGTCAACTTTGGGGGCACATGACCTTTGAAAGTCACAATGTAGATAATGTTATTTTTTCAATATTTGGCAAAGTTACTAGCATCCCTGAAAAATTAGGGTTGTTCACTAATGTAGTTTGCCAGTAATAAGGCTTTAAGCATGTCCAAATATGAACAATTTGTGCCCCCCTGACCATGTCCCCCAAATAAAAAGCTTTATAATCATTTCTTGACAGATTTCGTTTAAATTTTGCAGATGTTCATCATATGGGGTAATGACAATTTGAGTAAACTTTCAGGAAAATTGGAGAGAGTGCCTTGACCACTTCGTGAGAATTGACACGGAACGGCCCAGCTACCTTCAATCATAAGGAACTTTTATTACATGCTACAACAAAGCTTTCAAACAGATTATTTTGTGTCATAATAACAAGAAACTGATCGCTTGCTAAATCTTATTGTTTCTGTGTTTAGTGAGCACATTTCGGTTAAAAGACAACAACGTCGAGACACCGTTCTTCAAGAAGCTCAAAAATACCTTACAGAAATCTATCCCTTCATATGAGACTGTTATTCTTCAAAAACATCCCTCTTTCACAGAAAGCTCAGTTTAGATTCGGCCACCGGTGTGCAACAAGGCAACCCCCTTGTCCACGCCCTCTTTGCCTTTGCCATCCGTGAAGTAACATCGAAGATCAAAGCTGACCCAAACATCTGGTACCTTGATGATGGATGTATTGGTGGAGTCCCACAGACCGTGCTCACCAATGCTACCGTGATTAGATATGGTTTATCTGCAATTAGCCTGGAGATTAATACTTCTAAATGTGAACTACTCCTTATCAATCACACCGACACCAACAAACCCCAAACAAACAAATTTTTTTAAGAGCAATTCCCATCTCTCTATACCTGACCCCATTCATTGGCAGGTACTAGGCTCCCCCCTGCATCAGGAATCCGCTCCACTACACTCAAAGGCAAAAACCAAAGTGCTTGAGAGTATTACTGAAACCTTGAACTAATTGAACTGCATCAAGCATTCTTCATCTTTAAAAACTTTAAAAACTGCCTAAATCCTCAATCCCTAAACTCACATATTTGTTGCATAGTGCCCCATGCTTCAAGTGCAAAGAAGAACTTGAGGTGTTTGACACCGCAATAAAAATAAACATGGAAAAATAAGGGATGTGACTTTTGGAAAAGATAGTTGGTCACAAGGCAAGCATCCCCACCAATCCGACATGGAGGCCTTGGCCTCTGTTTCGTTGCAGACCTGCCTCCGCCTTGTTTCCTATTGTCGTCCTTCGCCTGCCAGGGCCTTGTCAACAGGTTGCTTCCCTCTCTCACATTGCCTCATGGGGAAGTAATCAATGCAAGTTACACCTCGTCCGCACTTCATGATTCATCCCCACAATGAAAAGAAACACACTTGGCTTGGGATGACCTTTCCTAGGTCATTCTACGTCAGCTGATCCAGGCCAGTTAACCCAGTGTTATCACTTTGTATGAGTAGTTCTGGCAGACATAACACCTTAGCCAACTTCAGTTCAACTGTGCTGTTAATTTGTATCCATTTTCTTTTGCCGTAAGTAAATTTACTCAATGGAGGCATGTTGTGCAGTTTAATGGTGACTCACCAATACCACTAAGACTCTCATTTAAACTAGCAAGTAAATCATGTCTAGAAGAAGTAGCCTGAATTGCTTCTGCTTCACTGTCACTTGATGACGATGATGCCTTAATAGAAATATTGAGCAATTTTTGAATTTTATTTCTGCAGTTGGAGCACAGTTTCTTCCCAAGAACAATGTTAAAGGTGCGATGGCGAACTTTCTGGTACCAATCAAAATTTATAGCACGCAAACTTGCATTTCCAATCAACTTTTTATGTAGTTTGAAAACATCACAGCAAGTCTTTCGTAATCCAGTGTATCCTTTAACATATATTTGTACTTATGGAACGTGCATACTGTTTCCAATGATATGGTTTGAAGTTGCAGTTAATTTGCAACCTGAATATGTAAAAGTTGACGCTCCTCATCATTCAAATTGCCAACTGAAACTAAACTGTTCTTCTGATTTGAGTATGCATGTTTATGACAATCACTATTTGCAAAACACCTACAGAGCACTTATTCATCTTTAGTAACATCTGTTGAGAGAAAAAATATTGTAATTGTTAGCAGCATTTTGCTAAGATGAAGATAAGTTCATTACAAGTAAAGGCTACTGTTTACAAACTACGCTTATATTATTGATCTCATGAAATTTCTGTCAAATTTATGTCTACACAAATTGTAATTAGCTGGGTCAGCTCTATGTGTATATCATGACAAACTAAAACTTGGCTTAAAATACTAGTTTAGTCATTAAACAAAGTTGTTTCAGTTCAGTAAAAATTCCTTTTGTTCATTGTGACTATATTCTACATTAGATTGTTTCACTATACATTTACGGTTACATATATTAACAAAACTTTAGCCTTGCATTTGAAAATACAGATTATACTGTACATTACACACAAACATCAAGTCAAGTGCAGGATAAATTTATATTCACTATCAGCACAAAATGATATGTTAATAGCATGTGGTGACACTTCTCTACATTTTTTACTGCAGGAAAGTGTTTTGCTAAAGAAAACTTGTTGGTCATTTTTTTATAACAGTGGTCAATAAGCCAGTAATTTTTATGTGATATGAAATCTTTTCATCCACAGCTTTCAGATGCATGATGTATCACTTTTGATGATAGATAGTGTCAAACAAAAGTTATTTACGATCAAAATTATTGTTATGCATGAATGAACACAAAGGATAGTGATATTTACCCAGGGTTAAAGGTCAAAATGGAGGTCCAATGAATTTGGTCTTTTGATATGAAGCTTGCCGCTAGGCTAAAGTTTGTTTACTGTTAGCTAAGTATGTTACAGACTGTACCATATCAAATTTTGGCAGCATAAAAGTGTATATACGCAAAGTTATAACGTGTTCAAGTAAAACATGGAACAAAATCAGAAATTTTCCACTTGAGCGATTACAAAAAGTGAGCAATTTTAAATGACCATAACTTTGGCTATGGTTCGTCAATTTAAAAAATATTTAGTTTTTTATAATCAGGATAACAAGCTCTTTAATCCTGGGAAGTTTCATCAATCCAAGAGGGTGGGTTAAATTTTGCAATTCTTTTGGATCAGCTGACATGGAATGACCTGCCTGCAAAGATTCACATCTTGTCCAACACCACAAGCCCATGGTACCACTGTAGGCTACTCATTGCACAAAAAAACACACTGCTGCCTGGTCAGAAGCCTTCCCAATTGCTAGCATCAGAAACCCGCTGAGCCCTGATGAGCTCCAAATTGCAATTGCCCTACAAATTGGTGCCAATATTTTTGAAAGCACAGAACACTGTTGTGGTGAGTTTGTTGACAGGCTGGGGCTTCATGGCCTCTCCTGCATTAAGAATGTGGGCCACTTCCCCAGACATTAGCCATCAACTCCATCTTCAAACAGTCATTGATTGACTTGCATTAGGATCCCCTCTGTCCTGGAGCCTGTTGGCTTGATGAAGGATAAAAGGCCCGATGGTTTGACCCTGAACCCTTGGTACAGGGGCAGGAACCTTGTATGGGACGAGAAAGTTGTGGATACCTTTGCTGAAAGTCACTACATTACATACTGTAGTCAGTACCACCATACCAGGCAGTGTAGCAACTGATGCTGAGACTGACAAATCAAATGCCATAAATACAATGACCTCCATGACAATTACTACTTTTAACCAGTTGCAATCGAAACCACTGGTGTGTATGGCAAGTCCACTGCCCCTTTCTTGAGCTGTCTTTAGACTTGCAAAGAAACTCATTGACATTTCGGGCAACCCAAGGGAGCGACAGTGGCTCCACCAGCACCAACTGTCATTCCGGATTTTGGGCGGACCACTGAGGTTGAACAAGCATGCTGCTGACAATATTTTTAGCAGTTGGATTTAACCAAGCCACTACCAGCCGCCCGTTAATGTTGAAAAAGACTTTACTATTTTGTGAGTTGAAAGAACCACTCGGTGGCAATAAAATGGAGTGAAACCACTTGGCATCTGCTTGTCACTGCTTTTCCGATACTGCATTTTCAGGCCAATTTGCTTTTCCCATTTGTGAGCACTCTCTTAGGCGTGACTGGCAGGTACCCTTTGAGAAACTTTTCGTGCATGGTGATAATTTCTTGCAAGAGCGTGGCGGGCAGCGATTCTAGTGCTGAGTTGCTTCTTGGAGGGAACCTATTACGCAATGATTTGATGTCGTGCTATAGGTGTAATTTACATACGAACCAAATCACAATCACTTTATAAGTAAGGTCAAGGGTTTTACGTTTAGCCTGAGTTTTAAAATTAGCGATTTAAGTTTCCATGTTCAGGCTTGTGGGTAGAGAGTACAGATGGCTTGAGCCAGCATTTTTGCAGCATGGCCCAGCCGGAGCTAACAAAAAAACACCCGGCCCAGCCCGTTTATGCTAAACTACAACTTATTTTCTGGCCCGCGGCCCGTAATATAAAGTAACCTCAAATGAAAAGTAACAAGTTTTCAGTTCATTCTTCTTTGGACACTGAACCTATGTAGTCTTAAGGTAGTGGCTATAGGTCCGCCAGTGGACTTTCACGTTTGAAAACTCATTCCTCCGTCACCTGTAGCGTGACCCTAATGCATGACAAGAGTGCATTAGGCTGCACTATACTTGCTAGTAACATATTAAATGCAAACCAAGGGTCACCAACATGGTGCCCGCGGGCACCAGGTCGCCCGTATGGACCATGTGGGTCGCCGACAGGCCTGCTTTGATAATAGCATAAACACGATCATTGTCTCCACATTGATAAATATCTTTAAAGTTTAATATTAATGATATCTAGGGCAACCAAATTTTTAACCGAAAAACGCAAAATTTTGACTTCATAATTTGCAAATTTTTACTTTATTTTGGCCTATAAATTTTTTGCGTTTGCAACTGCAAAATATTTCAGCCATAGGTGTTGAGATCAACCCAGAAGCATATTCATGCTATCTTTCGAAATTTTAAAATATTTGCTTGTTTAACATGGGGGATGATATATTGATAAGTACATTAATAACTACAGTAGAATCAAACCTGAAAACATGATAAAGTTGAAACACTATATGCGTAAAGAACTGAGCATTTACCAAACCAAGTACTGTAAGACCACTTTTCTAGCCTTACCACGCCTATCCTACATAATAGTCAATCGTCCAGTAGTGGTCAAAACAACATTATTACGTCAGAAATGGCAACAAACTCATAATTATAACAGACTTGCAACTAAACTTGCAAAAGCATATCAATATCTGTTGTTGCTTCAGTATCAAAAATAACGATAAAAAGAAAAGCTGTGCTGCAAGAAAAGTTTGACCCAACGATAACATTTGACCTAATGATGAATTTTGACTTTTTTTACCTATTAACTTGGGATTCCCTTGTGGTATGAGCGTGAAATTTGGTTTGTGGACGTTTCATTAAACTTTAAAAAAGGCAGAAAATTTTGACTTTATTGACTTTTGGTTGCCCTAATGCTAACATAATATGAAGACAATTGTGCGAATTTTTATTTGAAAAGTCTGTGTATTAAACTGATAGCCATTCGCATGAATTTGTACCAAGAAATAGCTCCGAGATTTAAAACGTTTAGTGACCCCTGCCCTTAACCCTAACCTAAGCTTAATCCCTCATCCTAAACCAAGGGTTCCCAAACTGAAACTGGGGCACATGTACCCCTAAGGATGGATTTTCCTCTCTGAAAGTGCACATTTAAGGTTATCAATAGAAGGGAAAAATTATGTTTACATACTATTTAT
>Ga0210059_1008762_pt1 | contig 15895 bp, 5 predicted proteins | sample Ectturendosymbi2_FD_188042 | JGI IMG/M metagenome (GOLD analysis project Ga0210059, IMG submission 188042) | Ecteinascidia turbinata endosymbiont from Florida, USA - Sample 2 (SPAdes) (version 2) | ecosystem: Host-associated > Tunicates > Ascidians > Unclassified | place: Key West, Florida... | reverse complement strand
GTAAAATGCTTCAAATCTGAACCATTTCTGTTAAACAGTTTCAAATTAACTTTTCAATCCAATGACAATGCTAGAAATCTGGGCCAACGCCATTTCTTACTAATTTAGTGGGCCATGAGCAAAAAAAGGTTGAAAACCCCTGCCCAACACCTATGCGCATATCCCCGCATCAGGCACGGGCGAGTTTAAACCAAACTGAATGTTAAGTAAAACAGCAGAAAATTAAAATGCACCATAACTTGGGGAAAGATGGCTCTCTGTCTTGCAACTCAATTCACTGTGTTAACAAAATGTGTAGTACCCTGCAAATCAGTTTAAGCATATGTTTACAACCTGCGCGTGAGTATAGAAGTCCCATAAATTCGACGTAGCGAGCAATGAAATGTCTTGTTATAAAGAGAAAAAAACAGCTAACCTCATCAACATAGCATTGCTAGTTTGTCTGGTGAGATTAGTTACAGTAAATTAAGCTCCACCCAAACGTAATAAAACACAACGTATTTAGTAGGTGGTCTAATCCATTTTAAGACACCGAATAGTGGATAAAAATTCGAAACGGTTTATATCTCCGAAAAGCTGCCTTACACTTGAAAAAACTGCAAAGCGCGTATAACGTAAATTCAATCTGATCTTTGGATGGACCAAGCAGAAGAGGTACGCACTTCTACACATCCGGTAGCGTTCTGCGGAATGTTACGACTTTCACTAAGGTGGTTATTGTTCACAGCGGCAAAGATTGTGGGACACAAATATCATTGCACAGAAAAACATAAAATGAAAAAAGTTTTCTAGATTCAAGCGCAACAACTGGATACAGTATTTGTATCGTTTACGCTTTTGTTACTTAGTCGAACAACGTTACAGCTTTGTGTGCTTAGCCTCCCAAACAAAGCTCCAAGCCCCCCAAATTGACATATGAAACACCACAGGGGCGGATCCAGCCAGTAAGGTTGGGGGGGACGATTTCAGTAATATTTGGCAGTCAAGTCTTTTTAAGAGTTCACTGCTGCAAGAGACATGTAAGTATACAATACTGCTGTGACAAAACAATGGACGGCAAAATGGCTCTATATCGCGAATGCTGTTTTCCGAATTGTACAAAATCATGGGGAATAAAGTTAATTTCGTAGATTTTAGGGGGGGGGCGATCGCCCTAATCGCCCCTGAAACACCATAAATCAGTTAAGTTTTTATCAAATTTTCATAATGGCAAGCCCCCTGCTCAAACGTAAAGCCCCCCTATTGAATACATTCTGGCGACGGTTCTGCAACAAAACCAACAGCAACACACAGGTTAAAATGCAATTTCATCTTATAAGAGAATTCACTAATGTGAAAACGAAAGGCAACAATTGACTTTAAAATAATGTCTTTCCTAGCAAACGTCGAAGACTTAGTTCAGTTGAGTTTATTTAGCAATCCGAAGACGTAGACATCATGTGGTCAGGAATGCAGGGGCAGGAAGCGACGGCTGTAGCTGTCACTGAGGACACAAGTTCATGTAAAATAAAATATGAGCGAAACGCTATTGTGCAAACAATAAAGTTGCAAATAAAGATAAGACCTTGCAATAAAGTAACAATACCACACAATGAACAAAGTGAAAACACACTCTGCATTCAATCAATTTAAAATTCAGTTTACAACTGTAGCAATCCGCATTCGAAAACTCTCAGCCTACATATAAGCTTCTCCAACAACATGGTTATCCGCTAAAAATACATTGCAGCTCAAAGTTAAGCGCGCCAAAAGACGACATAGTACCTCACAGCCCAGTCACGATACTTCATATCGAATACTGACAATGGCAAAGAAACTTGCTGGGCTACCCACAGTTCACATAGAGATATATTTTCGACACACTTTCACCGCAAGAAGTCTATTCCATTCGCATTTGGAAACACTGTTCTTATCCATGCAAAGCTTTCATAACTTAAGCGCAGCACTTGCGCCCATCCAAAATCAGTAACATATGGTCAATAACCACACAAGTAGAAACAAGGTACATGTCCAACACTAAAGTAGACCAGAATTAACGTTACTGCTGATGCATGAGCATGGAAAAAGAAAATGGACTTTGGCTATAACGACAGTCCGTCTATAACGCCTTTTCATCGGTCCCAATAGAATTACTATCTTTGACGTGCATTCGAGTTCGGCTATATCGTCACTTCGTCCACAGCGATGGTTTTAATGTCGTCTCCCCAGAATATTTTTTGCTCGTTTATAACGACAGTTGCAAGTTTTCGTTACAGTTTGAAGCGTAAGCTCGGCTACGTGGTGTTGCCACAACCACACTAATCGTTTGACCGAACAGGAACACAGTTGGTTTACCGGCGAATCTTTGAGTCGTGACGTAAGAACGGCATCAAAGATCTGTGCCATCACCACAGCATCAACAACAACCGAAGCAAACCGTTACATGGATTTTACTGTCCTGTATTAGGGGCTGTTGCGACTATAAGTCAGTTTGATCGATAGTCATGGTGGACGTGGAGCAGCGCGTCGAACAAAAGCAGTATACCAATATGGAAAAAGTATGACATCGTTGTTTCGTTCGATAGCGAAAATGGAAAAACTTGCAAGAGATTCCGATATTCCAAGAACGACGTTGGCCACAACTTAAAAAAATAATTTATCACTTTATTTTATCAGAGCATACGCGAAAACACGATGCAGCAAGCGGAAATCCTAATTAAAGAACACTTTTAACCCTTGCCAGGCTTGGCATTGAACTACAACGCGGTTTTAGGAACGATTTGTTGTAGTTCGGCTATAACGATAGTTCGTCCATAGCGACGCTTTTTCTTCGGGGACCGACAAAAAGCGTCGCTAAAGGTAGAGTGACGATGTAGCCCAACTTGCATGTACGTGGAAGATAGGAATTATGCCGGGGCTGACGAAACAGCGTCGTTGTAGGCGAACTGTCGTTAGAGCCAAAGTCGCTATAAGCGAATTCTACTATGATCCCCATTTGCTGATTGCCTTGTATTGTGACTATGCCATCACGAACAAGTTGATGATTTTCTATCAGTAGGGCAGTAAATAATTTTGTTCGGGAAGGACCAGTCAATGACGTCATCTTGAGCCCGACTGTTCCTTCCGTTTATTTTCTAACAGTTGAAATTTGATGCAGCAAGTAACTTCTTAGCAAGATTTCGGGGGTATGGCCTCATTCTGGCTGCACTACGTAAAAGAGGGGTCTCATTGTTATGTAACTATGCTTTCCAAGATTATAGTGCTGTAATTCATTGAGTTTTCATATTTTTCGTAAAGTGTAATTTTTTCTCTATTAGAAAAAATTATGCGACGAACCGCTGGGTTATTTGAGATATTAAGTTCGTGTAAATCACTTTTTATAGGCTGAGGCCCAGACAGTTACTGCATATGATAATTATGACTTAATGAGGGTAGATGATAAAATGGATGCCGATTTTGCGCATTTGACCTAAGGTAAACTCGCGCTATGAAAACGCTGGAAACACTGCTCGTTTCTGCATCAAGGTAGTAGTAACTACCGATCCGCCTGGCACGAAGTGGTTCGGATAAAACGCTGCGTTTATTGGTCAGTCGGCAGCGACCTCGTAACCTAACAGACACGTTTCAGGGTTCGTGTGCCAATGCTTTTCGGTTCGGCTCTCAGCTTTGGGAGTTCCGTTTTGGTAGTAGTTGTTGCACAAGTGTCCACACTTTTCTCTTCATCATATATTCCGTTTTGCTTTACGTTTAGCGGTTAGGTTTAAAGCTTTAGGTTTATAATGGAATCAATCGAGCACAGTACAAACTCCCCTTCGACCCTACCTTGTCGCAGAAACGAGCAGTGTTTCCAGCGTTTTCATCGCGCGAGGTTACCTTAGGTCAAATGCGCAAAATCGGCACCCATTTTATCATCTACCCTTAATGAGAGCGTCATATGGTACTTTTTACGAGATGTTTGGAAAGATATTGTCTAATTTTGTATAAGACTCCAACACCTTGTGCAACTGATATGATGTTACTTGCGAATTATGAGCTTTCTAGTTCATCTTTGCATCAATAAAACCAAAACGCGAAGACTTAGTCACTGAACATTTTGAGTGGTCTGATGTTTAGATGTCTGAGCCGTTAACATTAGACGGCTCGTTGCATTCACCAGGAAGCAACGTTGAGGAGCCTAGTAAGCGCGCAAGTATTGAAACAAATCACTGATTTCCGCTCAGATGCAAAGGACGAATTTTGTTTAAGAGAAAAAGAGCAGCTAAGCGCTAAACTAGTGTGTAGTCATCTTCCGCAAGTGCGCGCGACTGCCTTACAACCGTTGGCGAAAAAGCGCCACGAAAACACCACATACATAACAGACTGCAACGTTCTCTTGAAGCACGAGACTTCTGGCTTGTGCACACCACGTGCCGGAGCTAAAATACTTTCAGATAAGACAGTTATATATATGTATTTATATATCAGGGCAAGCGTAATAAAAGGATCGATATTCGCGTTTCAATTTCTGATTTCAGCAAAATTTTTCACGATGGAAAATCAACATTGAATAAAGCAACACGAAGAACAAAAGGCAAAGATATATATAAAACAATTGTGCGGCTCTACATTTTACAAAACAACATTGTGTTCGTTCGTAGCACGGTAGTATACTTGCAGTGCAGATGTGGAGTAGTCATATGTCGGCCATTCAGGAGATTTTGTCTGGCACTATGGATCTCTTATATCGAAACAGTGTGGTGAACGAAGGTTATGACACAAAAGGAAATCATTCAGACTTCCCACAACCTAAATAAACGATCCCCCAACCTGGCCTCCGCAAAGAGTAAGCAGGGGATCACCGAGTTGTAGTTCTTTCTTATATGATAGTACTGATCAAAACCACCTGGGTATGGGTTAAAGCAGGGGTGGGGAACCTATTTACTATCACGGGCTGCAAAATCAAATAAATTTGTCTTAAAATTCCACCTTTATCTAACTATGAGGAAGAATGACTTCTCTTGACTTACTATCTAAGTATCTGCTTATCATGGATCTTCGTTTTGACACGATGCTGTGTTCTAACTTGAGTAACGAAAATTCTGTTGAGGGCCATATCAAGTGTCCACGCGGGCCGCAGGTTCCCCACGCCTGGGTTAAAGTAACAATTGCATTGCTAGGGTGATTTCAGTTCTCTGATTCCTTACCTGAAATCAGAATTCCATCATCACACCAGGTTTCCAAAATTTTTCTTTTGCTTAAACCGAAGTGTTCGGTTGTTTGGGGTCCGCAAGAAAAATATGATGTACTTTGCAGTCATCAAGCTGAAAATGACTGAGAACCAGTAAATTAAAGCAAAGCAAGGTTTGTACTTGCTCGCTGTGGCGATGCTACTGTCTGCCACAGACAAGCAACACATTTTTGCCAAAGGAACAAGACGTTCATGTTCACTAACTACGCGAAAAGTCAAGTACATGAAAATCGGAGGTGAGGTAAACGAACATATCTGTAAAGACCGGAACGTCCGTACTTGATTAGGTACCTACCCGGTTAGCTATGGTGCCAAATGGTCTATAAGCGAAATGAACGAAGGACTAACACAAAGAAAGCAATCTTCATAGCCGGCGCACACGAACTAAATTTGATTTTGAGGAAGCCTCGGTGGTGGCCTTTGTGGAGGTTGAGCGACATCAACCATAGTTTTTGGCTGAGAACTGGAACGCTGCGCAACCGAATTCCAAGACTCTCCGTGACAGGCGGCCTGGCAAAAGACGACGCAAGTGTAAGCAGCTCCAAACGAGAAATCAAAAAGAATGTAAACCTGGAAATGATTGCTTGCGCTTTCAGAATAGCAGTGGCGAGTTTAGTAAAATCGCAACATTTATTAACCTCGTTTCATGTGGGCAAACCTTCATCTGTCTTTATTGGGTCAAACAGCGAGTCCATGTAGGTACTAAGTTTCATCAAAGGTTTATTTGGACCAGATGTATAGCCAATATAGGCCGCTTATTAGTTTAAGGTCAGAACTAAAGGTGACACTCGTAAAAAAAGCTTTTTATTTCACAAAGTAAAGATCGAAGCCATGGGGCCCCACGGGGCCATGCCCCTCAAAATTTTTAAAATATCTAGTCAGTTTGTTTTTTAAGAGGCGGTATCCCAAACAAAATACTGTTGCTAGCCTAAAATCAAACATTGTTGCTCCCCAAAATATTTTGTTCTAGCTACGCCAATGATCGAAGCATATGAATTCAAACACTTTTCCTCATGAACGATGTTAAAAATCAGTAACTTACGCGTTGTGACTATGATTAGGAAGTTAATTACAGTCAACCATAGTGATTACAGTGAACCGAATACTTTTTCCACAACTTACTAATTACAGCAAATAAGAGCTTTAGGAAATAAGTTTATATCTACCGGGGCTTTTTCTAAAATAGCGTTAGCATGGTCTATATATACACAGAGATGATTAAAATAAGTAAAGGTAAAATAAGCAAATTTTTATTTCAGAGGTGTGTATCAAACTGATAGCCTTTCGCATTAATCGGTACCCAAGAATCTCAGTTTCAAAAGAGTTTGTGAACCCTGATGTAGCGCAAGCAAATTGTCAAAGAAAGTTTGTGTTGTCGTGTTCTATCAAAAAGCACAATTTTGACTGGATTCAAAAGCTCAGAGAGTATGCGACTGTGCAAAATAAAAATTCTAAAGGTCTGATGGGCAATTACAGTTTAATCGGAGGATGAGTGCTAGGACAGAAATGTTGTACGGGACTCAGCAGGGCGGAGTCCAAAGATACCATCGACGACTCATTGCAGAGCTGTGAATCTTTCGAGAGTCTTTGACGCGTTCTCTAACTGCGTTTCCAGCGATACGCGGCCACCCCCACACATTAAATGACTCCCCAGCTTGGCTGAGAAAGCGATTTCAAGAGAGACTGATCGACAGGAATTGAGACGTTGAGAGGGCGCCGCATTCAACGGAATTGAACTCTCTGATTTTTGCCTGTGGTGTGTTTAAAGGATGATGTGAACCACAACCCACAAACGATCAGTGAGCTGAAGCCTGCAAATATCAAGTATAGAGGAATGCGTTCAAGTACTGTAATTGACGATTTTGAGCAAACTTCGCAAGGTTGGCTCCAACGCCGGGAAGCATATTTTGGAAAAAAACCTTATGTAATGAAGATAACTGAAACTGTGTATCAACTGTAGACAGACTGAAGTTTACGTCCAGCTAAAATCTTGGAATTTGATAAACCTTTGCATGATTTTTAAAAAAATTTCATGGTTTTAATTTTCTAGGTCACGCTGCATAACTTCTGAAAACCAGTGTTCACACTCTACAAGTTTATACAACACAAACATTGAAAATACGTTAGATCAGCACCACCAGTTTTTGAAACTTACACCAAGGTAAATTCCACTGCCAATAACTACCAACACGGAACCAAGAAAAGTTGGTACTATTAGTCCTCCAGGGATGACCACTCTGCAAGCACACAGAAAAGTTATTTTATGTGGAGAGTTACGTGGGAAAAAAACTTTGTTTACTTTGAAAGGAAGCTGACAACCCTTAAATCATGTTGCTGCATTATGGTGGATATTGCAGTCTCGATCCTTAATCATGAAACTGTGGTAACAGATCAGCAGACAGTAAACATATAATCAGCACAGGCACTACAAACTGTAGAATAAATGCATTATAATACAACACTAACAAATGTTGTCATCTAACACTTGACAACAGTAATGACAAACAGGCAGATAATATTCTTCATGACTGAACAGCAAAAATGTCAGAAACAGCTTTACCCAAAAGCATATATATAGCAAAAGTTAATACTGTTGCCAAATTAAAAATACTGCCATATAACAAAATGTAATAGTTTTCGAACAATTTGACATAAACAACTGATCTTTCTTCATCAAGAAAAAATATTCAGGAGGATCTTTGCCATATTAAAAGAAACTCACATGAAATATGTAATTGCTCGAAAATAGTAATTTGATACAAATGGCAACTTTGAGATGACTTTGGATAGACCATCTTGACACCTGCATAAAAAAAACCTAGATTAGAAAACTCATCACTTGAAAATAAAATAAGTGGAAGACAGGCACCTTCTTGTCACAGTGTTTCCTTTATTCTTCCTTCCCCGAGGATACTCAAGTAAAGCCACCAGCAAACTAAATATACTGTAAGTAAACATACACATGTGAAAACTGGCAAGACGTTTTTGAAAAACATAGAAAAGCAGTACTAACATGCCATAGACTCCAATGGGCAACCAGAATAGGAACGGTATAGAATTTCGAACTGGAATTGTTGACTGACTAAATATTCCAACAACTGCTCCAACTATCCCAATAGCTCCACCGATAAACAGCACTAAACAGAAAAAAAATTGACACACTCTTCTAGGCATTTTCTTGGCAAATGTTAGTTTAACCAACAGATGCAAATGACATATCAGGAGACTATGTACTGCTAGAACACTAACAGATATCAGGAGTGCAAAAAACGTTTGTCTAGGACATTGGTGGGAAAACTGCGGCTCGCCGACATGTTTTGTGTAGCTCTTCTAGCTGAATAGCAATATCTGAAATAATAGCAAGTTATCACCTCATATTTCATGTTTGTTTCATTCACCAATGTGTTTACACGAATTCGTGTGGTTAGTTGCCAAGGTCTGTGTGATTTGATGTAAAACTTGCCTTCTTTAATGAATGTATTTCACAGTACAGACTGATTTTGTGGCTCGCAGCTATGTTTGGTTTTGTGCCAATGACTCTTCAGTTGAAGTTGGCCCACCCTTGGTCTAGAAAATCAAGTACAACTCACCTTTTGAACATAAGTGTTTTGATCTTCGCTTCAATATTTCTACCATTTAAAAATAGTGGTTCATGAAAGCTTAGTGCTTTAAAAACCAAATTGCATACTCATTCAATCTTGAAATAAAATACTCATCAAGAATGAATATAGAGGCTAAATTAGACAAAAGGATTGACAACATTTGGGTACACCTGCAATACTGTGCATGCAAGGGACTGCAAGAAAAACGCAGCACTGTCCTCTGCATTTTTGTTACACAACAATTCCTTTGTGAAGATTAAAAACTAATTCTTCTGGTGTGAAATACTTGTTTAATTATAAGCAGTGGTATAGCAGAATATAAAGGCATTGGATACCAAAATTTGTACTAGGAAAGTCACACCTATCACCAGCAGAACAACATGTGAACACAGCTTTTTGTGAGTTCAGCTCAAAACCTAGTGTTGCAGCTTGTAATATAAACAAAAAGCATGAATTGCCTAACTATGATTCACTTGGTGTAAAATATCATATTCTGGTTACTAGACTTTGTTTACTTCATAGCTAGCCAAAATAAGCTGTTCATGGTAATATATTAAACCTTCCAATGAATTATACCTGGAAAATTAAAAATTTGTAGCTTTTACTTTGAATCATTTATTTACTTAAAAAATGGCACCTGGCTAATGCCCAAATAACTGACTTTTGTTGCACTTTGCAGAAAGCAGAGCAATATGGCAAATCTCTTGCACTACATGCACTAAAATACTGTTTTTTTCACTGAGACATTTTGATCCATTTATTTGCTGAGACATTTGGTCACTGAAACATTTTGATCATTTGTCTCACAGTTGTATTAAAACTTGCTGTAACAGTGTTTTTAGCCTATATTTTCAGACATTCTGACCGAAATGACTTAATTTTTTTCAGTCATTTCAAAATCATTTTGGTCTATGACATGACAAAAAACAGCTACAGTAGCACAATAAACACCTAAATAATAGTAAACAGTAACATACTTGAGAGAAAATTGTTAAAGTTATGTGAGAATTATTTACAACAAAACCGCATACAAACTCACAAAATTGATTCAAGACACATTTAGGAGGTTGCTCTCTTTATGACCTTATTAACAAATGTTTAACAACTCTTGAGTTACTCAAGTTATGAATCAGTGAACGAACACCACTAACTTCATGAAAAGGTCTAAACCACATGCACTCAATAAATTGCATCAACAAAAGAGTGTACTTCAGGTAGTTGTGGTAGAAGATCTTTGTGATTTTCTCAACAATTCTGATATATTACATTAAAAATCACAAGTTCAGCACATCTTTAGTACACAAAGTAAAGAACTATTTCATGACTTTTGAATGAAATGATATTTGTTCTTTCAAATGACAAATATATGTCTGATGCCATTGATATTGCACATTTGATTTTTGAATGCTAGTTGCTGTTTTTTCATACATAAGGTGCACCGGATTATAAGGTGCAAAATGGCAGATTGCATACGAGGTAGTTTAACCTGCCACACATGCCTAATCCGTTAGACACGAATAGAATAAACTGAAAGCTGTGCGCATGTTTAATTTGGTGTGCGCCAATGTAGTCAGGAGCCTTGTGAAATAACACATATAGCTCTGTATGCAGTAGCATTGTGGAGTAATACAACCTGTGCTTCAACATTAAGGTATACACTAGCTACTCACGGAACCACATGCGCTGCTCACTGCAATTGTTGTTGGTTTCTTATGTAACACGATGATACGTTTACAAAAAAGTCAAACTAGCAATTGAATACATAGTGCCGTTTCCTGCAGAAAATTGGCCCTAGGTGAGAAAGCACAACCAGATTCATACATTAACCGCACTGTATTGTAAGGAGCACTTTCGATTTTTGAGAAAATTAAAGGATGTTAAGCACGCCTTATGGTCTGAAAAATATGGTATAAATAAAATATCATGACAAAACTGACTTTGTATTTTGCATCCATTGTTCGGCCATGAGATGGATATTGATGACTGATGAAATCAGTACTGCATTACCGCTTGGGATAATTACAAAGATATATATACTGATTTAATTATCAGTAAACTCACAAACCATTACTATCTTAGTGATCTTGTCAATTTTGTTCATCTGGTTTCCTTACAGTGAAGCAAGTAAACTTTGCACTCTTATTGATATTAACGTTGCAATGCATGCAGATGCCTTCATGAACTACTTGATACACATGACAAAAATGTAAAGGTTCTTTACAGCTATAACTGACCCTGAACACAGTGGTTCTTATCCTTTTCTCTACCATACCTCCCTCAAATAACTGTCCTTTATTTCAAGCCCCCTAACTTAAAATAAGTTGGAGAAGATGTTCAAAAACTTGAGGTTGTAGAGTGTGTAAGGGCTTGCACCCCTCTGGAATTTTATTGTTGCGCTCCTGGGGAAATCTGTCTCCCCAGTTAAGAACCACTGCCTTAATACTTAGCGTCATAACTATAGATCAAACAAGTTACAACACACCTTTCAGGATCTACTGCACAATATATATTTACAAAAAGTTGTTTCTGTAAATAAATTCATCCTACTTACCACATGCACCCATCAAACAACTCTCATTTGCCCACATTCCCCACTGAATGCTTCGAATATTGAGATCTTTACCAGATGGCATTTCACAAACATTAAATATACAATTTGAAACATATATAGATATAGCAAATATTTTTCTGAAAGAGAAATGAACGAGTAAACTTTCTGAAAAAACTTTGGGTTTATTTTTCACAACAAAACTACAAAATCTTTAGCTGAAGCTTTCATGAAAGTAGGATGGAACTAAGCATTCTAGCCTCTTAGTCTTTAATAGCAACAGATGGAAATGGTATGTAGCTTTGAGTCAGAATCTAATTTGTTGTGTTTTGATGAATGTCCACCTGACTAACACTAGATAGTTGGTAATACACTTGAGCCAACTTGCAAATTATCCACATGTTATTTTGCACCAGAGTAAAAGAGAATAAAATATCTTTTGGACAAGCCAAAACATGAAATAAAAATTGAAAAGTTGCTAAGAACTTCTAAAGTTGATATTGCTGATCTTTATACAAGCTGATGCTTTCCACGCCTAACCACTATAACTGATGCTGTTTTAAACATTGGCTTTCTTTCCCAGCTGACTGACTAAACCAATGGTTTCCAAACTTGTTTGAGCCATCACCCAAATCAAGGTAGCGATTATGTATTATTATCCTTAATATTTTGCAACGTAACAAGAGCACAACCAATCTACTTGTATCCATATGTTCATTACTTTTCAGTAGAGATTGACTGATATGGCTTTTTTAGGGCTGATATCTATCTATTGGCCATTCATGGACCGATAGCTGTTACCGATAACTGATATTTCCAAAATTTTTAAATCTTGTTTTCTGCTTCATTATCAAAAATATTATGTATTCTATGCCTTACCTTTTTTTCAAAAACTTTAAAAATCAGGATTTATGAGCTAAAATTTGACAAATCATTTCAATATTTTGCTACGATTTTGAATTAATCTGATTGATGATGATGCGTTTGTTCTGGCTGTGACAGCCAACACGTACTCCATAGTTCATCTTGTCTGCTTGTTTATGAAAACCCACCTGCTAGTGTTGCTGCAAGATAACTGTCTTGACTTGGTTTGTTGTGATTTCTTACACCAGCTGTCTGTATGTGTGAGGAATATAACAGCGTTTTGTCAACACCTGCCAAGGCCAATATTATTAGCCATTTTGGCCGATACCGACATATCAGCAAAACCCAACAATCGGCCCTAGGCCGATATATCGGTCTATCTCTACTTTTCAGTAAGTTTATTTAATCACTGCAAGAAAATCAGCGAAAGAACACAACCGTGAACTACTACTTCACAAAAGAACTTAACAATTATGCTCGTGTTTACATCATTTTCAGCTGGTTCCACATTATCCCCCGAAGAATCACATATTACACTTACTTTGGGAAACCCCAGACTAAACAAAGAGAAAGAGATAACACTTTAGCCTTCAAATGCCTCACAATGTTGCAAAATATATTAAAATGTTTTTTTCTTTCTTTCAAGTAACTGATCATACACAAGGTATTGGCAGACATAATACATTTGTCCACATAAGATATACCGTGATGAAGCCTGTCAACTGACAAGCCTCATTGTTGAATGAAAATGGCATGCACTGCAGGTTGTCTACAATGTCCCAAGTACAATAGCAATGACTTCATTCAGATCAATCAAATATATGGCTACAAAACCATTCAAAGGACAAATATATATTACTTTTAATTTGCAATTTGGTCTAACTAGCCTTTCACCCAATTCAAACAATAGGAAGTGGCTATGGAACCACCTCACATGATGCGGTTCGAATAAAATGCTGAGTTTGTCACTCAAGTGGCTCCATCACGTTAGCATAGCAGTAGCGTTTGTGTGCCAATGGTTTTCATTTGGCTCTCGCCTTGGCAACTTTCCTTTTGGTAGAAAGGTTTGTACACTTCAATTCATGGGACCACTGTTTCTTTACTTTTTTCAAAAGTTTTCAAAGTTTAGGTTTAGGGTTTACCTTTTACATTTACTATGTTTCTACCAAGCCTGCTGCACTCTCATTGTGTGTTACTGTCACATTACAGGTGGTTGTTGAATAAGGTTTCAAATATGAAGAACCACAGGTGGTTCTGTATCCATTGCACAAACAATACGTTCTTTTCAATAACCGAAACATTCAAAACAGTTTACCTAACACAGACAAAATAATTTGTTACGTATATTTAATAAGAACTATTGGGATATCCTCTTATCCAAGGCTTTATGTGCATTTGCAAGGCTGGTTCAGGTTACAAGTTTGGTTGCTGAGACCAAGGCTGTCATAAGAATAACTTATTTGCGTGAAGTTAGAAGCATGCTCTTTGATAATAGCTGATCAATTCTGGATTTTATAGAATTTTTTAAGAATCTGTTTAAGAATTCTTAGGGGGAATCCATTTTGTTTCATTGCTTCACTTGCGGTATTCAGTGATGTTGAAGTTCAAACTACGCAGTATCATTGGTTATCGTTGGTAGTGCAAGGCAACGGAAAACTGCTGGTTTTAGGCTGAAATCCAGGTATGATATATTCGTAGAATGGCCGTAAAAGTATTAAGTGAAATGAAACAAAAGTTTTCAGTTTCATTCCACTTAAACAAGCAATCAACTTTGCACAAGACACAACAGAATTCCAGAATTTAATAATGAATTTGTGAAGTAACAATGCTAGCTTGAATAACAATGGTAGAATGAAAAATAGTGAATATTAAGACCTCTGTATTAAACAAAATTTGTAGTTTCTGCGCAAACTTTGTAAAATTTTTTCTCTATGAAAACATTGAGAACCATTCATGAATTTTGTATGGTAAACTTGCCATATCATAATGAATACGTGAAAATTTTTTCAATGCAAGTTGTCACTGCAGTCATGGGTAACCGAGGCGACAAAAGTACCCCACTTTTCTAGTTTTTTTTATTTCATGCCAAGTTTGGCCCAAGATATCTCACAAACCTTTTGATATTTTGTAAAAAAATTTTCTGAGGTCAAAGATAATTTTATTAGCAACAATTCTTCCAAATATGAGCGAAAAATATCAAGAAAAAAAACTGTGGTGAGGTTTGAAAATTTGTAGCGAGAGCTAGAAACAGTCAACTTTGGGTGTCTGTGACCTTTGAAAGTCACAATGTAGATAATGTTATTTATTCAATATCTGGCAAAGTTACTAGCATCCCTGAAAAATTGGGGTTTTTAACTAATGTAGTTTGGCAGTAATAAGGCTTTAAACATGGGCAAATATGAACAATTTGCTCCCCCCAGCTAAACACCCCCTACTAAAAAGCTTTATAATCATGTTGTTTCTTGACAGATTTCATTCAAATTTTACAGGTGTTCATCACATGGGGCAATGACAATTTGAGTAAAATTGGAGAGAGTGACCTGATCACTTCCTGAGAATTGACACGGAATGGCCCACATGATATCGGGTCAAAGTTGGATGTGACATCTGGCATAATAATTTTGTTTTGTCCACTACTGGTTGATTGAATATTATGTAGTCTATATGCAGGGAAGGCAAGAAATGTGGTCTCACAGTACTTAGTTTGATAAATGCTCAATCCATTATCTCAATCAATCAACTTTATGATGTTCTTAGGTTTAACTCTACTCTGTAGTTGTTCATGTGCCTATCAATGTATATATATCATCCTTAAAGTTTAACAACGAAATTGTTTTAAATTTTCAAGTACCAGTATAATGCATGAATATGTTTCTGAGTTAACTACAACACCTGCAGCTGAATTATTTTGCAGTGCAAACGCTGATTTATAGGTCTAAATAAAGTCAGAATTTGTAAGTTATAAAGTCACATTTTAAGTTTTTAGGTCAAAAATTGGTTGCTCTCATCACTACTCATGATATAATATGGCAACAAATCTCAGGTTTACATTATCAGGGACACCCTTGCCACAATTTGAGGCTTTCGAGGTAACATTACACATCGACAGCCCTCAGTTAGTGGGACCCACTCACGATGCGTAGGGTGGCGTTACAGTGTGTGAAACACTACCTTAACTACTGTAGTGAAAATTTGGTGATTGACTGAAACTCTTAACCTTTGTGGAGACTACTGTGCTGTTTGTTTTAAGCTTTGTTGATTGAAATGTCGTAAACATGACTTGAACTACTACTAGTTAATTGAAAAACGTTGTGATTGCAACTGAACTGATTTGACGCAATTGATCCCACTCTGCCTTCCACTCACTGTGCACATCCTCATTATGTCATGGATGCTGCATGGCTTTCCACTTCACCTCACCTGCACAGCCACTCATTTCTCTCACCTAGTGACCTAATCAAAAGCCTCAGAGGTTTCAACTAATGTGGAACATAACACAATGCTGTAGGCCTAGTCTCATCACGACATACAAGATAGTCACAGTGAACCGACTGAATGCGCAAAAGGTAAGAACACTGCACAACTGAGGGAACAATGAAACATACACAAACAAAGAGCAAGAATTCGGAAGGTAGATTGATACAAATCTACAATACATTGACACAGTGGCAAGTG
>Ga0210059_1008761_pt1 | contig 15896 bp, 13 predicted proteins | sample Ectturendosymbi2_FD_188042 | JGI IMG/M metagenome (GOLD analysis project Ga0210059, IMG submission 188042) | Ecteinascidia turbinata endosymbiont from Florida, USA - Sample 2 (SPAdes) (version 2) | ecosystem: Host-associated > Tunicates > Ascidians > Unclassified | place: Key West, Florida... | reverse complement strand
CTTCCCCTCTCGCATTGCTGCGCGACGTCCTTTCGCTTCCTTTTTATCGGGGCTTTCCGCCGGGGAGGCACCCTTGGACTTAGTCGAATTTCGCATGTAGTGGCCTAGCGCCACTACAGGTGAAATGTAACCAATTTGGTGAAATGTAACCAATGTGGTGAAATGTTTCTTCACATGTCATACAAGTGTGTAAGATTAATGTTATGGAAAACGTAAAGTAATGAGAACTGGAAACCTTATCACATTGTATAACCAATGTGCAGTTTGTAACCAATGTGCAGTTTGTAACCAATGTGCAGTTTGTAACCAATGTGCAGTTTGTAACCAATGTGCAAATTGTAACCAATGTGCAAATTGTAACCAATGTGCAAGTTGTAACCAATGTGCAAGTTGTAACCAAGGGTCGGAATATAAGAAAAAATAAAAAGTTCTCAAAGCTTTTATAGGGGGAAAAATGAAAAAAATGAGTTAGTTGTGTTTCAGCAACCAAAGGGCGAACTTGTGGGGCCTGGCAAATTCGTGAACCAGGATACACTTGTAGCTAACACCCAAGGGGGTTCAAGTCTGAATTTTTACTGACCTTCCAGGCACGAAGGTTACAGTACGTTTGCGGCAAGTCTGACATTAGTTAAGGTTGTATGCTGATGAATAGTTAGACTTTATCACAAAGCTCCGTAACTCCATGTAGTAACGAAGTCTTGTCCAACTTTTATACTTTGACAAATTTCCACATGACAGATTCAACTAGGGAACAGAGTCCTGTCAAAATTTTCTATGATATCGGACTTTAACAAAATTTAGGGAAATTTAAAGTCAAAAAGGAAACAGAGTCCTGTCCAAATTTTTCATAAGTTTGTACTTAGAAAAATCCTAGACAATGGGGGGTCACTAGGTTAGGATCATGTTCACGCGTTCATATTCATTCATTGTCGTGTTGCATTGGTCGTGGTTCGATGTGTAATAAACTTGTATCCCCGCATAAATGGGTATAACGGTTCTGTCACCAGCAGCTAGGGTTGGTGACATTGACTATTTGCCTTAGGGTAATGGTCTCTAATAGGATCAGCCTCGAGGACCCTGTCTAGTAAAAGCATAAGATAAACGTTAATTTTAATAAAGCGTTTAACACAACTTGTTTTGCACCGAGTTTCTCGTGGACGGGGACACTGAGCTAGGTTATCGAGTCCAGCGGGATACGTCGGCCGCAAAAGTGCTTGCTCTTTTTTTAGATGCATCAAAAGCAATTGATCGCGGATTACATATGAAATTATATGAGAAATTAATTCAAAGGAAGGTGCCAAAGTGTTTTGTGTGGTTACTAAAACATTGGTACAAGGAACAAGCGATGCAAACAAAATGGGACAAGCCTTAGTCTGAACTGTTTCATGTGACCAATGGTGTTAGAGAAGGGGGCGCATTAAGTCCATACTTGTTTGCTGTATATTTAGTTGATTTATCCACTGAACTAAACAACATTAGCAGCAGGTTGTTATATTGGTGAAGTCTTATTAAATCATTTGATGTTTGTTGACGATATTGGTGTGTTTGCCCAAGTGTACGGGGGTTGCAAAGTACATTTGATGTGTGTCAGGCTTATGCAGAGTCGTATGGAATTATTTTCAACTGCAGCAAAACTGTTTGTATGACATTTGAGGCAAAGGAACGTAAAATCTGTTAACCACTACAAATACCACTACAAATATCTGTTCTGGAAAAGCTCTCAAATGACAAAGACATTCAGAGACAACTGCGATATCAATATTGTGCAGCAAACAAGCCGCAAACCTCTTGTTCCCGATGCTCAAATGCAGTTAAGAATGTACTTTTTCGTTCCTTTTGTACTCCCATGTATGCATCACATTATGCTGTCATTTCAGAAAGTCATGCATGCAAAGATTGCGGGTGGCTTACAGTTTTGGATGCAGAGCTCTATACAACCTGCCCTAGAGCGAGTGTTAGTACTCATCAGGTTCAATGTAACATTCCTACATTTGAAGCATCAATACGAAAATACAAGTACTTGTTTCTCGAGAGGTGCAGAAAGTCTAAAAACGTAGGGTTGCTTGTTTTTGATGCAGTCCGATTGTTTATATTCGTCCTTATTCTTTGAACACTACAACCACATTTTACTTTGTGAATGAGTGTTCGAACATTGCAGTGTTTGTTCGTTTGAGAGTGTGTCATGCCACAACGCATTCACATTTTACCTGGCCTTGACCAGTTTAGGAATTATCGTCTTACTCTGCAGTAGTGTTGTACCAAGAGTTACGGGTTAGTGAACAATAATGTTACGAATGTGTCTTTACGCTGTGGTCGGCCTCTAACGCCACTGTAAAACGTTGTTTAAAGTAAGTGGCTGTGGGGAAGACCGGGTAGAGTTGTTACAAGGGTAAGTTGTTACAAGCCCCATAACTTCTTTTGAAAATTCAGTTGTCCGCTTGAATTAACACAGGCAATTCCAACAACCAAGAGCTACATGCTTGCAAAACAACTTTGGTTTTCAACAAGTTAGGGCTGTGTTAGGAGGATTTACGTGTTTTAGGGTATGTAAAGTAATTTTTATGGCCTGTTTAAAAATTGTTATCAAGTTGCTGTTAAAGGCGTTCACCTGGTCTAATTAATCTTGCTAAGAAGTGTTTTCCATGCAGTTACTTGTGCTAGCAACATTCAGAGTTATATCTATGCGGTTTTCTATGAAATCGTCGATGAATGTTCCAAGACACGTTTGGGGCATGTTGTTACACAGTGTATCAATATACCCCGTGTCTTTTGTTCTAGCTGCATAAAAACATGCCACCAGCGGTGGTCACCAGAAAATAATTGGGATGCCACCAGGTGTCGTGACATGCACGAGTAATGATCCATCCTCATCCTGTAGCCGGTCCAATAATGAAAAGAAAACACCATCATCACAAAAACTTTATTCGGTTATCTCGACATTATCTGCTTAGAAGATTTTAAAAGAATCTAAAGGTTGCCGAAGTTTGTAGTAGAGCTCGAGGACCAAGTTTGCCAAACAGAAAAGGAAGTCATGTCTGATGTCCATTTTTTAGTCCGTAGTGACTTCTACTCTAAATCTGCCCTTGGTGAGATGTGGGTGAAGTGCACAAGATCCACAGGTTGGTAACATTCAGCTGGTAGTGATGATAATGACCTATATGTTTATGATATTTTCCAGGTTTAAAACACTGTTATTGTGATTTGCAGTGCTACTGCACATTAGTCCAGTCACTGCATGAATTTTTTCTGTGTTCTTGCAGTGACTGAGGTTGTTTATTGCATTGATTTTCTTAAACCTTTACTTTCGTTTTCTTGCAGCTTTTGAGCTTGCGTTGTTTTGAACTTGAATGTGTTTGCAGTTAGAAAACTATGCCTGGTGACCGAAACGGCATTTTAAATGTGAATGTTTAGCTCCCTATCACAGCGTATGCCTACTGCCTTCTCATTTCTTTGAGGACTTGCTGCATTTGAATTGAGAGGTTTATTCCTGCAATATTGTAACAACTCTACCCGGTCTCCCCTAATCCTGTCAATCAGCCTCCAATGCTGTTGTGAAACGTTCTGTTTTGCACGTTTTTATCAACCTGCGTTGTACAGAAAGTGTGTGTTTGTGCCAGTGATGTGTCCGAGTCATTTTGTCGAGTCAGAGTCATCCAAAATTTTTTCGAGTCGAGTCAGAGTCATGACTTGGTCGAGTCAAAGTCGAGTCACGAGAACTGTCGAGTCACTTCGAGTCATTGGTTTGCAAGCTCGAGTCAATTTCGAGTCACACGAAATTTCACGTTTTTTCTACAAAATTTTTTTGCCTTGAAATGGCGCCCAACATGCCATAAAATGGCGCCCGATAACTTTGAAAATGGTGCCCAACATGCAATGATATGGCACCCGATAAATTAGAAAATGGTCCCAATGTTGTTTTAACAAATTTGATTGCAGGTTATTTATATCTAAGTTCTGTCAGTTTGCATTTTGCTTGTCTCTTTCACACTCAATCATTTGAAAGAGTCTAGTCCAACCTTTCTGCAAGTGTTGCAGCCTCTCAGGTAGCATTGTGTTGCATATGCGATTCACCACGAACGGGATGTGCGAGATGAACAACACCTATGTGGCGCGAACAAGCAGAAATAAAATTAGCACGATGTTGGATCTTTATTGTTGCTTGGTGCCACAGTGTGAAGGTTTGCGCACTTGCTGCTCTGCCCTTCCAATCACAACAAAGTGGTGCTTGGACCAGGATGTGAAGATGGTGCCAGGTACAACCTTCACAAAAAGAACGTGCAATAGGTGCGGTTTATTGAAAATACGAAGGATGTTGCTGCAACTTCTCGGTTGGCGTTGCATTGAAAGTGTGGTTTTCGCATGCCCAATACATGAAAATGACCAGAGATGAACATCTACTAGGATTTAAACCTTGCAATATTTCCATACATTGATTGATTTGGAAGTTATCATTTTTGTTTAAACAGAATTGGTTTGGAATTGATGATTTTCTTTTGAACTTCTTCGCAACTTTCGCTTCAGTTTTGGGACCCCAGATTACTGTAACTTTCGCTTCAGCTTTGGGACCCCAGATTACTGTAACTTTCGGTTCAGTTTTGGGACTGCAGGTTAACACTGGATTGCAGCCACCGACACGTTGGGAGACATTTGTTGCAGGCACAATGCTGCGCCGCCGTGAGCCAACCAAAGAAAGAGTCGAATTGACAATCCTCAGCATAATAGCAATTGACATTACGCATTTGACTAGGTTCGCTCTCCTATTGGTGCTGCGAATTCATCGTTATATGTGACTTTGTCACGTCGCCACATGGGGTTAGGCTAATAACAGCGGCAGGAATTTGGACTTAAACAAGATTCAGTTTTCGCATTTGCATTATATTTTGCAATATAGTTTTTGTTTTGGATTTGAATCTGAAAACCTTGAATCACTTTACTGGTATCTGGAAAAGACTCAAGGTCACAGTATGAGGCCCACTGCCATGATCACGATATGAAAATACTACATTAAACCACTACAGGGTGTCAATATATTATGCCCTGCTCACACCTCAGTGAAAGCAGTCTCAGGTCTACCTCTACGCAAGGTGGGGACACTTGATCCTTAAAATGCAACATAGCACGACTAGACAGGCAAACCAGAAAATTTGCCCCAATCTTGACCATCACTGAAGCATAAAGTGCTCATTTCTTTGTGTGCAAACGAACTGGGTTTGTCCATCAGGAACTCAAAGATATTGCAAAAATGACTCTGACTCCAGTCTCGAGTTATTGACTGTGACTCGAGTCGAGTCGAGTCATTTTGTGAAAAGCGTGACTCGAGTCGAGTCCGAGTCACCATAAATCGTGACTCGAGTCGAGTCATTGACTCGAGTCACGCTATCACTGGCTTGTACTATGGACCTCGTGTCTGCGAACAAAATACATCATCATCATCATTCACAATAGACCTACATTAAGCACATTATCACGGTTTAATGTAGTATTTGCATATTGTGATTATGGCAGTCCGCCTCATACTTTTACTTTGAGTCTCTTCCAGAGATGAAAGGATTTATGTTTTTAAAATCCAAGTCCAATCCAAAAATAATGTATCAAAATCCAATGCAATCCGAATATCAAATCTTGCCTAAGTCAAAATTCCTAACACTGTTATTAGGCAAGACCCATATGCACTCCAACCCAAAGATTAAAAAACGAATGAATAGTTTGGAAACTAATTCCACCTATGCCTAGCTTTGGATCACAAAATTATAACAATTGACACTGCAGAGCTTGAAAATAATCACTGTCAGCAGCAATGCAATGAGAAGCTCTGTGAAAGCTCAGCAATAGCGTATATGATGTCAAACTAGAAGACAAACAAGTACTAGGCTAGACACGTAGACAGTGATGAACTCTACTAAATTTTATGAGGTATAGCTAACACGGTATGCACAACAATGATGAGTCAAGAAAAAAGACTGGATCAATAAAAGTCAGACTAATTCTGTAACTTTGATGACATGATACATGAAAGAGTAGACTTGTTTCGCTGGTCATAGACAAAGCTCTACATTTAAACAAACGCAATGTAGAGTGCAATCACGACGGATTTGAAAAACTCCAATGAACCACACTATTCAGTACAGTAGGCTAATCTGCAGTCACAAAACTGAACCGAAAGTTGCGAAGAAGTTCAAAACAATATTATAAAATCCAACCCAAATCTGTTTAAGCAGGAAATTATAAAATCTAAATCCATCAAAATACTGGAATGCGACAAGATTTAAATCCAAATCCAACTCCATGTTCATCTCTGGTCAGTTTCTTATGGACATGTGAAAGAAAAGAAGCATATTTCTTGCAGCAAGGTTGGACTAGACTTGTGGAAATGACTGAGAGTGAAGAAGAGATGTAAAATGGGAACTGCTTTCACAGAAAACTTGAATCTAAATAAACTGGAGACAAAACTGCTGAAACAACATTGGGCACCGCTTTTTAGCTCGTTGGGTTCTGTAGCTCATTGGATTTTGTAGCTCATTGGGCGCCATTTTTAGGGCGTTGGGCGCCATTTTTATTTCATTGGGCACCAATTGTTTGTAGCAAAAAAACATAGGGGAAATGTTGAATTTCATTTGACTCGAGCTTGCAAACCAATAACTCGAAGTGTCTCAGCAGGTCTTGTGACTCGATTCTGACTCGACCAAGTCATGACTCGACTTGGACTCGAAAAATTTGTAGATGACTCTGACTCGAAGGGGTCTGTGACACTGACTTGAAAAAAATGAATCGGGCACTTCACGAGTGGTGATGCCACGTATAAGGCTGAGTTTGTAGCAGCAATAGCGGAGTGACCCTGGTCAAGCGGGGAGTCTCCACTGGTGTTATGCCGAGGGTCGTTGGTTCGATTTTCTTTTTGGACGGCTCAGGGCATCGCAGCATTGTAGCTGCAACACTAGCATAAGAGAATGCAAATCCACCATCTGGGAACGTTTCATGTTCATCAACATGCAAACAGTGATGTAACGAGAGGTTTGAACAAGGGGGAAACATAGCTAAAGGGGTCCACTGACCACTGTAGGGCGCCCATTAGCCAACACTCAGAAAAAGGAACTTGGGAAATGATGGTGAATCTGAATGTGGTTTCAAATCCGCAGCCATGGGGAGCAGTGCCCCCCAAATATTTTTGTTCCCCCCATAATTTTGTTGTGCCCAGAAAAATGTTTTAAACATATAACAAAAACAAAAATCTTGCCCCCTGAAAATTTGTTTTTTCTTCCAAAACTTTGAGACCTAGCTACGGGCCTGTATGGAAGGCTGTAGTAAAACCCTAAATCACTTGAAATTACTGCGAAAAACGCAAAAAAACAACCTTTTGAAAACGTAAAAATGATAAAGCCGAATATAAGCTAAGTGGGGGCTTAGCTTGCCAGGGATGGCAATTCGCTCCCCAAGTCCTGTCGCCACAGGGGGGCTTTGGTGGGATTACCCCCCCAAACATAGCTCCAAGCCCCCCCAAATTGAAATATGAAACACTATAAATTAGTGGAATTTTTGTCGAATTTGAACGTCAAGCTCCCCTGCACGAACGTAAACCCCCCGCACAAACCTAAAGCCTCCCTGTTGATGACTTCCTGTCGACGGCTCTGTGCCCCCGTCAATTACGCCATTGCATCCATAGCGACGAAGCCCGTCCTTTAGTTTATTCACATGGATGGTCAGATTTTTAGATCCTGTGCATTGAGTATTTTTCGTAAATTTGGGGAAAAGTGAAGCTATTACAACTACTGGCGTTTCCCATGACGTAGCGTATATTGAAGATTTCAGCCTACTGTAGTATTGCAGAATGCAGATGCGTAATTAATACCGCAATCGTCTTGACATGAACAAGACCAGGAGAAATGCCACACGACTGATGACCAGTTTGAACCTGGTTCGAAAAACCATGTATTGCATACATCAACACCAGGCGCAGATTCGCATAAGTTGGAATCAGCTGTTTGTTGGAAATGAATAACATATGTTCTACAAATGTATTTGTTTTGTGCTAACGAGATTATTTTCAGATAACGCTAATATCGAAGGTAGGCGGCGATTTTCCAGCTAACTTCCTGTAGAAAGGCAATTGTATAAAAAATGTAGAAACTTGAATTAGTTTCTAGTCTTTGAATGGGATTACATATAGGCCTGGCCTAATAACAGTGCTAGGATTTTGGATTCAAACGGGATTTGGATCTTAAAACTGCCAGTTTTCAAATTTCAAACACGTAAATCCGTTACCACTGAAAGTTTCTTCGTTCTCTGACCACTTTGAAGAACCGTCACTTCAACTTCACTTCTTTGGGTGGAGAATGTCGGATGCAACTCTGTTGAACTCTTGATACAACGTACAACTGTTGAACTCGAATACAACTCTCGAGTCCGACCTTCACAGAATGTAATCCAGATCGCCAACATGCGCATAACAACACTTCGCCGGGAAACTGTTGATATTTGTATTTTCGATGAAAATGCAGATTCCTTTCATTACGACAACCGCGAAAAGTTCACGGGAAAACCTGGATCACCCATGACGTCTGTTGGAACCAAGCCAATAAGTGCATGACGCGCACGAATTAATAGTGAACCTGTCTCACCAGGGGCGTAACGAAGAGGGGTATAGGAGGCGCAATTCCCCGGGCGCCAAGAAGTCCCAACAACGTCACAAGTACTTTCTCCAAACAGTACATTTGCTTGCGAAACACCTTAAATTCGAACATGGGGGCGCCAACTTGCTTCTTGCCCTGGGCACCATCTAATCTCGTTACGCCCCTGTGTCTGACAAAATCACTGTAAATTGTTATTTATCTTGCACGCCGCTCGAGCGGGTATATTTGCGAGATTTTAAATTAAATGTAACGTACGTGACCAGACCGCATAGAACAAATGATGGCAGTAACGCACCAAGCAGTGTGAACGCAATAAAAAAGTTCGCTGTAGCGAGTAACAGTCTGTAGGCGAAAGCACCTCGTCTGCGAGTACTGTTATTACCGCATGATCTATTTTTATTGTAGATATATTCCCAGTAATCGCGCAACGGATCGTGTCTCGTACTTTCATTTCCGAACGGGTGGGAATAACGGTTCTGCTCTGGTTCTGAAGTTCTCGCCTTGTAGTATTCTTCGTTCCATCTATTCCTCTGCTTTCGGACGTCGTCCCGACTTGAAGCACTATTTCCGTAGCAGCTGTTCGGCTCGCGATACTGCTCCGCAGGTCTGGCGGCGAAAGGCTTGTGAAGTGTGTAGTCGTACTCCTTCCTTCGGCTGGGATCGCTCAGGACTTCGTAGGCCTGTTTTATTCGCACAAACTTTTCGTGCATGGCTGCGTCGCCTTGATGTTTGTCCGGATGGCATTCCTTGCACTTGTTCAAAAACAGAGTCCTTAATTCGCCGGCGCTGGCGTCGTGCTTGGCGCCCAAAACGACGTAATGGTCCACTTGTGCCGTCGTCGTTGCAGAGAGCGAACGAACCATTCGCAAACAGCAGCACGATACCTGTGAGGTTCTACCAGTCAATAAAAACATCGCTACAAGTCTGAAAAAAATAATGCTGAGTTAGGAAAATCAAAACGTCACGACGCCGAAAAAATGCTCTGTCATGCTTGAGAACAGCAAAACGTGAGATGAACATACAGTACAAGTCATCATCTATTACTCACAGAATTCTTTTAGCTTGAAACGAAAAAAGAATCACAACATCCGCAGTGTATTATCATAATCGACACGGACAGCGGAGTAGAATCGTAACGTTAAACATGCCCGGTCTGCGTAACATCATTCACGCCCAGTCCCCAAGCACACTCGTGTAACTCTTCGTGTTTTGCAGCATGTTGATTTGGAATACGAGAGCGGTGACGATATATTCGGAATCAGTGTGCCTTGGATCACCACCAGCTAAGACCGGCTTTTGAAAGAGCTGAAGCTAAGAATTGTAGTTCAGTGCATGAAGACAATCATTTCAACCAACAGGCGGCGCAATCGCACCAGCACTTCGTTATACACGTTCCTTTTGATATTTTGAGAGGTCCAGAAATACTTCCCGACAAAGCGGCGCTCATTTAAGCCCCGGACTACAGCCCGAAGCGCCCTCCCCTTTTTTTCTCGGTAATGGAATACATTCATTTCTGCCGTTCCTTGGTGCCATCGTGTCCATCATCAAACGCAAGCGGTTAATCCGAAACCAACACAGAAGCCGAACACCTGTTTAACGAAAGTTCGCCATGTATTTCGAAACCTTACAACTTTCAAAACATTTGCATACCATTTCATCATTGCAAGATACTCGGCTCACAGAACGCAAGCATAATAGTGGATTTTTGGCAACAAAATAGTTCCTAAAAAGAAAACGATGAAAATGCATTAAGATCGCCTGTGGTTTAATTCCGACTGTTCTGGGAAGATCATAAGCAAAGATAACCTTTTGACAAAAGTGCCGCACGGCCTATAAAACGACCCAGCACGTGCAACTAAACCGCGCAGATCTCTTTGTGGGAAGCATTTTATGCAGAGCTAGCAGACAAGGATGCTCATGACAGAACTACCAGGTGAACGTTTTGTCCGTCCATGAGCTACATTGTTGTTCTGCTGGTCACGTTTTAGTGCTTGTCGCCGAGTCTATGAAACGATACGTTACGGTGCGAGCTCAGGATCCTGATGATTGGACCGAAGAAGGCGTTGCAGCAACTTGTGCCTTACACTTCGCTCAATCAAAAGCAAGTGAACGGAAACAACGCCACTAAAACGCTGCAAGCTTTTCATCGTTCGCCTTCTGCTGCTTTCTCCGCGACAAGTACGTGCTTCCACCTTGTTGAGTACTTTTGATAATATTCGTCTCCTTCGGGCTCGTGTCAGACTCGCTGACGTCACAATCCGACTTGCATGTTCATGTTGTTTAGCTTCTTGATGAGTTCGGAAATCTTGTCGCCTCTGAAACGTGCGGTGAACGTAAGGTAGTGATTGGCAGGTGGCTGAAGTGAGAAGTACACGTGCAGCCAAAACCCGCTATAACCAACTTCGAGCTGAGCAGGCCGCAACGACACCTCAGCTTGTTCAAAGGGACTTCAGGTAAGGACTCTACAGTCACATCTCGTGCCATTTTACCATGAGGTTGCGACTCGTCGGCACTTTGCGTCATATTTTCGGTCAACCGTAGTATAGACTAAGACGTTAAGTTTAGATTTGCACTTTGTTTCACAACTTGCTTGCAAGTTACAAATCTTAAGCAAACAATCAGTCGCTATTGCCCAGGTTCACACACGTCTCCAACATAGACTAGAAGTTATATCTTATCAAACGCGTAGCAGGATTGATAGCGCCCATTCAAGCAGAAAACTTAAGGATCGGGCAAAGTCTAAAATTCGTCCAACTATGATGAGTCTGTGCTGAACACAACTCGAACTCTCTTTCGGTCTACTCAGACATTTCAAGGCTATTCCAACGAAGATACAGCCACGGGCGTTGGAAAGGGGGGGCAGGCGGGCCTTTGCCCCTCAATTTTGAAATGTGATATTTTCCTTTCAACTTTTTAGTAGAAAAATGTTTCTCTTAGTTTCGAGTTGATAAATTAAATTTCACTACTGTTGGCCCCCCGGAAAAAATCCTTTTGGCCACCCCCCTGCAAGAATCCACTATTGCCCCCACCCTGGAAAAATCCTTCCGTGTGTACAACACACGTTTGCGTGCAACGGATCATTCATTAGGATATACCACTGCTAAGCAGTGTGCCGAGTCTGTAGGTGAAGCTCGGGAAACAAAAATCCAAGGAACTAAATCTGTTCATATTTTTGAACCAATTTCCACAAATGTTGCACAATTCGAACAACCGAACCAAATGAAGATCATAGTTTTCCAAGCAGCACATGTTTAAGAACATCCCCAACAGTCTGCAGTCTAAGTAAAAACAATGGCTATATAGCATGTATGTACGAATTAGTGTGGTGGAGTAGCACGAACATATAAGTGGATCAACTACGAAGTGAGATCAAAATTAGTAAATATTTTCAGTGGGCATCACGAGAAGACATAGGTTGGGTGACTCTGCAGCTAAGTCTCTTGTGTAGTAGACATGAATAGTGGAATAAATTATATCATTGAAGAAAATGACATTTAAGTCAATTTAAATGCTGTTTGTTGGACAATAATGTGGCATCTGTGTATGTAACTATTTATGCTCCTCACTTGTCAGAAAATGTTCAATAGTTTCAATATGGTGAACATTTGAGATATTGCTGAAATGGAAGTATTTAGAAGAGGTTTGTGTTTGTGTATGAAACGTATAAAACCTCCATCACAATTTTTTCAAGTATCTTGAAAAACATAATTACAAAACCTATACCAATAGAAAATGCCAGCATAGTAGTACAAAATTACAAAAAAAATTGTTTGCAATGTTGCGTCAACAGCTCGCAATTTGAGGGCAAGGTGCGGAACTAAAAAAAACTGTTGCAAAATTTTCAACCTCTATTTTCTCCATGAAACATTGTTGTTCTTTCATTTTGACTGCAGATTTGGGTTCCTTGACCTTTAAAACATCCTGAAACCAATTCTTGTGCATCTATGTAGAGTATTTACGAAAATACAAGCACATTTGCATTGGCCTATGAGCAAAAAAAGAGTGCTTGCATGGTAAATCTCCACCTAGTGGCAAAAATTTCATCGGGCCATAACTCAAGAACCGTATGAGAAAACGAAAAAAAGTATTTTTTCTTTGGTCATCATTTTTCAAAAAGTGATTAAGTATATGAAAACAAGGAAATTCTGAAACATAGGATTACACCTTCCATTAAATATGATATGGAATGACGCATTTACAAGTGGCGTAAACGCACCGGTTTTTCAGATAACTTAGTGCTGACAACTTACTCTTCTAGTAGGATCTGTTTAAATCTTTCCGTTCTCACGGACGCGCTGGGCAGGCCCGCGTCCCTGTCCCCTCGCTGGGTCCCGGCGTTATCCTGCTTGCGGTACTGCTTGGCCTGATACTCTTCCTTAATCTTAAGCTGCTTGATGCGATTGTCCAAGTGTTGAAGTTTGTCGACGATCGTCTTCAGCTCCTTGGACATGTTGACTTCGGCCTGCAATAAAAATCAGGAGCATCGATATCGATATTCTTCTTTTTAATCTTACATAATAACCGGGGCGTCGGAACGGGGGGGGAAGGGGAGGGCAAGCCCATCTGGATTTTGAAATTCGATATTTTCCAATGACCTTTTTGTGGAAAAATGTTTTTCTGTACGATTCGAGGTTTCGAGTTTGTAAAATGAAATTCCACCAATGTTGACCCCCTGGAAAAACCTACTATTGCCCTCCCCAGGAGAAAATACTTCCGACGCTCATGCATGACAGAAAACTTAATGCGTTGTTTGTCCAGACAAGACTTTTGACAAATTACGCTTTGCGTTTTCTCAGCTACTTGAACGCAAAGATGAGCGAACCAGCCCAATAGCAAAACTGATGGAGAAACACTTGGCGCAGCGGCCTTCGTAATGGTTCGAAATGATCTTGAAGTCATTATGATTAAAACTGCTTCGGCTTTTTCATCCCGAATATGAGCCTTTTGAAAAAAATCGTTGTACAGACAAAACAACATTGACAAGACAATAAAAGATACACGACACAGACGCATAACCATCAATGTTTGGGTCAGCAGACCTGCGAAAGAACTGGGTCTCTGTCTTTAACCATCTTCGTCACTTTCTCCAGTCTGAGTATAAGGTTCTCCTGTCGTTCTTGGCATTCCTCGTAGTCGCTGGCGATTCGCTGACACGTACTCGTCAGCTCTTCCCTAAAGTAAATTACAACATTAAAATCTCAATGCAGCTCAGTGCATGGGACTTTCGACTTCGGGTAAGATCGGATTTCAACTTAGCGCAAGATCGTATCGATGAAAATTTGTTGCTCCCTTTAACCATTCGAGGTCATGTCACTGCTGTGCAGAAACAGTTTATGTTATTGTGTGCATACTATCCTTTCTGCTGAAGTGAGACACGCACACTAAATTGCATTTACGACTTTGGTGAGGTGTGAATGCCAACACACTATACTGTAGTATGAATAATTGTTAATGTACAGGGATATATTAGAAACTAGCCCTGGAAAAATATCTCTTAATTTAAATTAGAGTCATTAGCAATAACGACTTTCGTTAAAAACGACGCCCAATCATTTTGCACCAGTCGTGGGATTTTCAGTTTCAAAAATCACAAAGACATCCTCAAATTAATTTATATCAAGGTTTTGGGACAATCTTACAACGGTGGCAAGACAGTTTGGTTACGTTTGTCTATAGCCAAGTTCATCACGTTCTTATGCCAACTCGTGGTTTAATAAAATAGAAAAATGTGACGTCATTTACTAACGGCCTCCCTGAAAATGTGACGTCATTTATGTTGTGACCACGATCCCGCTAGGAACATTGAAAACACGAACCAGGTAAGATTCTTGAACCTAAGCGTGGCGAAAGCAAATGCAAGACTGAAAAAACTGCAACGAAGACCGTTTGACGGACAAGCCACGACCGAGACATGCAAATTCTTACCTAAAACCTTCCAAGTCACGGAGGTCTTCGTGTTGTTGCGCTTTGAGCTCGTCGAGCAATTGAACTCGCTTGGAAATCGCGTCGCGAGCGAGTTTCTGCTTCAGGATGTACTCGTCTCGAAGTACCTGGGTTGCGCGAGTCACTAACTGCAGGCATTCTCTGTCGCTGGACGCGCTGTCCCAATCGCCGGCCCTGAATTGTGAGCAAGCAATATTTTCAATCCACGAAGGCAGCTGAAATACGTCAGCAGCTTTGGGAAACGAGAGCAATGGACGATCAGATGTTTAATGGTAAGTGGTTCAGCTTATTGCAGGGTTCCCACACATTTTAAAAAATCAGTTTCCATATTTTTTCAATACCTTTTCAATACTAAATTTAGAAAGTTCAATGCCATTACTTCTCGAAATTCGTAATCACAAAACTCAATTTTACACATTGCATAAGTAATGAACGGCTTTGCCTCCAGTAACACTCTGCTCAGATACTTCTGATTTCTTTTCCATTTAGAACTTCCATACTTTTTCAATACTTCATGCATATTTTGGCCAATTTCAACAGTTTTTCAAGGTCTGGAAAACCGATTTTGAAATTCAATACTTGCAACAACGCGTGGGAACCCTGTTATTATCTTCGGCAATTAATCATCGTTTTACCGGTGGGATCAAGCATTGAAGCAAACAATTCCATGCCAACAACCTATTCTCTGATGAGTGCTATAAGAAAATCATTTGAAATTTCGAACCCATTACGCCAGATCAGGCCCGCAACAGCGGGGGTGCAACCGGGCAATTTACCCCCATCCGAAATTTTAAAAAACATCTTCAGGTTACAACCATTTTGATCCCATCTGAAAATATCAGCTGGTTGCGTCCCTGTTCCAATCCATATACTCATTATGCACAAGAAGAGAACCACATGTTATTGGCTTTTTTTGTGAGAATTGAAACGAACGCGAAACGCTATGATCAAAAGACAGATAACGCTAACGGCAGAACCATTTCTTCTCACCTTATTATTGGCTGCGACAGTTCGCGACTAAGAAGCGACCTGACGTGGTTCTCGAAGTTCGACTCAGCGACCCGTTTCAGCGGTGACGTAGCGAGTGACGTGTCGACTTGCTTGCTGAGAAGTGGGGGCGGTTGGCTGCTGAACGTGCTCCTGCGCACATCAGCACGGCGCATTAAGAAATCACACAGAAGCTTTTGCTCGCAACAAGTGACAGTTGGCGTGACGAGTCATGGTCAGTGTTCCATCTAAGAAAATTTTACACTGAGCAAATGGTTGCTTCGGTGAGCATGAATATTTCAAGGCTGAGTTAGTAGAGTTCCAAATGAATTACAAAGT
>Ga0210059_1008760_pt1 | contig 15898 bp, 4 predicted proteins | sample Ectturendosymbi2_FD_188042 | JGI IMG/M metagenome (GOLD analysis project Ga0210059, IMG submission 188042) | Ecteinascidia turbinata endosymbiont from Florida, USA - Sample 2 (SPAdes) (version 2) | ecosystem: Host-associated > Tunicates > Ascidians > Unclassified | place: Key West, Florida... | reverse complement strand
TCTGTCCCTGGCTGTGGCCAGGGGAAATGCTGCCAGCATATTGGCCTGTGTGCAAGTTTGATCTAATTTTACCTGTTCTTTTTCTAGCTGCTTTTAACGCACTGACCACCATCACTGCCTACCACTTGCCCCTGTATCAGTGTGCAGCTATTGCCTTCCGAATCCTCATTCTTTCTGTAAGATTCATTGTTCCCTCAGTTGTGCAGTGTTACCTTATCCATTGGTTAAATATCTTGTCAATCGCACGGCCTATGATGAGAGTACAGCGTGGTTTCGTGTTCAACATTGCTTGAAACCTCTGAGGCCATAAAAAAATATTGACGCTTTAAGAAACCAACTAATTGCCTGAGCAGTGGTTCAAGCCCGAAACGCAGCATCAGTTCAACAGCGGTCGCCCCGCACCCGCAAGGATGAGTGCAGAAAAGTATAAGTCGCGTAACACGCGTCATACAACAACTATTTCTTACGCCTGCCGATGAGAACCTTTAGTTACCTTGGAGATAATTCTCGCGCTTCGCCGCATTAATGGTGCGCCGCCCTGTTAGCGGTTTCTGAATTACACAAGAGTTGGCTAAGCAAGCAAATTAGAAATGACTAGCGCTTGCGTTCTTATCATCCGTTTTTTGCTGTTTAATTAGCGAAGTGCGGGTCTACTGTTGCTCCGTTGGCGCGTGCCACTCTCGACCAATCAGATTAGCCAGAAATATTGCAACAAAGAACAGCAGTCGCTGAAAGTACATCTGCGATGTTTTCTAGTGTATGTGCGATGTCGAGCTTCTCGTCGACGTGGCCAGAACCGACCATTCTTAAGATCGCTTTCCAGCCGCTATTCATGGGCAAGTATGTATCGTGTATACCGCGTCACTCGCGTCGCAACAATAATTTTTCGCACAGTTTCCCAATGAAACACGAACCTCTACCTGCAGAGGCAACGCCAGCGATATATCGAGAAAACAGAGCTATCGGCGACGATTAGCAAATATTAGACAGAGTATTTTCGCTCTTACTGTGCAATGTTGCTGCAATTTTAGCATTTTCTAAGCAAGCGTCTCACCCAAAAGCAGTCTGTTTTTTGAATTTCAGCTATGAATAGCATTATAAAAGCACTGCATCAGATCCCAGCAAGGAATTTCCTGAAAAAAATTCCAATTTTCCAAGCTTGTTTAAAAAAGCTGCATTATAAAATAACATCGAAACACTAGCGCACAACGAAGTAACAACATTGAGTTCTCCACAAGTAACCATTAATAAATGGATTTGAAAGCAAAATAAGCTGCAAGGCGATTATTTGTTCAATCGTTCGTAATCCACACACGGGATCAGAATTCACGAAAATTATTGTACTTTGCTAACGATCGTCCTTGAACGCTCGTACGTTTACGAAAAACTTACCATGCAATATGATCTGCACCTTGATTAAAATTACTACAGAGGATTACGTGTACAAGGTACTTCAGCGAAGCGCCTGCAACGAAAAAAATATCTGAAACTTGCTGGATTTTTCGTAAAATAACTTGATTGCTCATGATAACGCACGCTGTTGAACAACGAAATTCCCTGGGTAAGTTTACCGCTGTTTCTGTTTTCTTCGGCTTGCCTTTACTGAAGTGCGAACGGTAATTTACAAAAATTCTGAAGAGTCCAGATCCCTTTCATTTAGTAACTTAGCAATAAGCGATAAGGTATGCAAAGGCTAGGTGGACAAAAGTTTGTTTTGTTTCCTTTGGTCGGTAACTGTGGCAAATATCAATTCTCATTCAAAATAAGAGGTTTAAAATTTAGCACTTTCATTTGGACTTTGACGCTCGATGTAAACGACCCTAATCAGAGCTAAACTGCCACCTTTAGTTTACAAAAGGTGGCCTAAGTGAAAGGAAATCGAGCTAAGGATGGGTTATGACATAGTTTTATGGTTTCGGGAACAAATCACCGGCCTCAAGTGCATACTTTCAGCTTGGCACGGAAGGCGACGGGATGTTGCTACGTACAAAGCAACATTCTTAATAGTTAATTTAGCATCAACCTGGTCACCCACCTGCCGTTGCCATAATTTCGGGACAATGACTAATGGAATCAAATTTCTCCCACTTTTCGACCGATAAAAATCAGTAGGGGAAGTTAAACCATTTCACGCGAGGCTGACGTGAAAAGCACGTAGCACGAGCTCAGGTTTGGAAAGCCTTCGGCAAGGTTGTAGCAGGCCTTCACTTCTTCCTTACACCATCGATCTCAATCATTGGTCAAAAGAATGTGGCACTGCAGTAAGGTGCATGCGCGCTGAACTGTGCTGCTGGAGTGGCTTGCGATGTAAGCAGATTCACTGCACCCGGGCAAAGTGCATTGTTCAGTAAATCAGTTGAAATGTATACGAGCGATCACAACTTTTCACTGCGTACCATTTATAACTTTCTCCTCAGTAGCTTAGTTTTGAAGTGTTGCATGTTACTTCCGGATATAGAAAGAGATCAACACAAGAAGCGAGAGTGGAATTCTTCTTAAAAAGACTCTTTTTATTCCTGTTTAATTTTTGTGTTTGCTCTGGGCCTAGCTGCACTTGGCACAGAAAATACTAATTTACATCGCTTTCTGACCGTTTTTGAGTACATTTAAAACTTGAAATAGTCTTCACTAAGACTTTTATCCTGGTTTCCTCCCACTGCAACTTGAGTTTGCTGTGATTATCTATTTCTCCCAATCTCACTATTCAGTTTTACAAATCCAGAAAGTAAGTCAGTTTTATCGTTACACGCTCAATCAGTTAAGATAACCGCTGTGCTTCTAAATTTCTCAATGTTTTCTTTATGAGTTCGTTGGGATAACAGCCGGTCAAACATTTCACAACCCTAAGCTAGCTTAGGTGACAAGCTTGAAAGCGTTACCCATTTTTTAGTCACTTTCCATTCTCGAAAACAGTCACGATAGTATAGCTGACTACAATCATTTCGGTATGCTATTCACACCAATTAAGTCACTCTCTCGCTCTATTCATATTATTTTCCTTGCCGAAAATAATCTTATTTCTGCTTGTAAATATTTTTGATCTGTTGACTATTTGTAAGCGAAAATTTAAGTGATTAAAGTTGTCCAAAACAATATTTTATACACCCGAACACATGTTTGAGTCGGAATATTGAAATTGGCAAAAAAGACTGCCTTGAAGTTGGCAAACGAGGAACATTGGTATAACAAAATTGGCGAAAAGGTTACCATTTCACAGTCATACTCAAAAGCATAAGTTTTCCAGATTTTGCATCAAAAATAAGATGAGGGTGGAAAAACAAATGGTTTACTCTGCAACTTACTGGAAAAATAGTGTTTAAATGATGTTCAAGCATATGAGAGCCACAAACGTACGTTTTATCTGAACTGCCGTTGACGCTATCAGGAGTCTGTTTGGCGAACCCGTGCCAAAATCGTTTCATCCCAATTCTACTCATGGCAAACTTGGTAACTTCGCGTTTTCGTGTGATTTGGTTGCAAAATAGCTTTTGCGCTAATGTCGGCAAGAAAATACTGTGATACCTACGTGACACGACTATTTGAACAGGTCATTTCACTGCCTATACAACATTGTATTGACCCTGAAACTGCTCTGTTAAAACAGATTCTGTCGTCGGTCAGTGACCCTGTCGAAGAATGGCTTTCTATCCGATTTCTTTCAGGAGTTTTAACTGCTTCTTTCCATTAAGAGAAGAATTTATTTAGGCATTTGAAATATATTTTGCACGAAGTGACTTTTGCAGGACAACAATTAAAACATCTTTACATGCTGAAACGTCAACATCAGCTCGTGCGTTTTGCCTATAATTGATATAGAAATCAGCAGTTTACCTTTGAAAAACAGGTTGCTAGACGTTGGACAATGGCGGAAAATGTAATTGATAAACCTTCGTGGATTGCGAAATTTTACCACACATATTTGAAGGCTTTACATCCTTACGTAGCCGTGAGGTAGGAAGAGATAGAAAAAACGCGTTTATTTTAAAAAATGAAGAGATTGGATGCACTGGCATAGAATTAATATTTTTTAGGATAGGTAAAACTTTCGTAATGTGATCCATTGGTAGGATATTCCATTGAAACAAGGTATCTAGCCATTGCCATCAACGAAAATAGCAAAAAAATGATTGCCTAGAAAAGATGGATCTATAATTTCTTTCACATTTTTTTGAACTTTTTGTAATCTTTTATACTTTATTTTTATGCGTACCCTCCGCAACTGGTTTTCCAAAGAACTGTGCTTATTTCGGAAAATTTGTATATTGAATTAGGGAAATGAAACACTATTGTACCACGGAATGATAAAAAAAACGAAAAAAACACTAAACAGCAAGCTTAGTGTGTGTACTTAAATTAAATTTTGCCTAGAGATGCTTTGGTTTTTAACGATTGTAAGAGATAGGCAATAAATTCTAACTTACTGCTGTGAAAATATCAACAGCTCACTAATAAAAATTCATTTCAAGTTTTTCATTGAGGTGTAAATAAACAGTGTCCATTATCGAAATAGATTAAGGCAACAAAGGGTGAAAGACAGATTTTGTTTTAAAAGTATGCGACCCAAACAAGCGGATGCATGATCTCTCTTGTTGAGTTTAATTTTTTTAATGACTTGATCTTATTGTTTGCTTGTCTACGCAAACGTATACGTGAGAGTTCTATAAAAAAATATCTGGCCGGTTGTTCAGGTACACTATATTTAATGTTAGTTTTTACTTCATGACCAATGTATTCTTCTCTCTAGCACTGAAAACAATTTGAGTTTCTTTACCAAGGATCAGTTTACCAGAACATTTAAATCAAGAAGTTCAATCCAGCAACACAACACAACATGCGGGCGGATCGCGATGACGTGTCAATGGCTCTTTCTGCGAAAACCAATTAATTGTCTTTGTTTCGTTGCTTTTTGAATACAGTAACTTTACTGCTCCTTTTACAACCAGGTTTATTCATCAAATTCATCGCAGTTTGTTGGATGTCGAACATACCTAATAGTAGTATCACCAGAAAATCATTGTTATGAAACGCAGTTTTCATACGCAGCGGACTTAAATTGGGGTTGACCGGGGATCCATCGGAAACTGAAGTAATGTGGATGGTGAAATCGGCACCAAAAGCGAATCCCGAAACCATCGCACAGATCGCGTGGTCGGTAAGATAAGCTTTCTCATTGGCATTCGCCTGGAACAGTGGCTCATGTAGTCCTTTCACTGAACCTTTGCTTCGACGTCTGCTCGTCTCGCAATCAGCGTCGCAAACATCTTTAGCGGTTTAAAATGATTAAGGAACACAGTTGAAAGCAGTGTCTCAGTCGTAGCAGGGGACCTGGGCACCAGGCAGAAACAAGGAAAAGGTGAATTGGCCAGCTGGAAATAGAAATCATTTGACTCATTTACAGCCCAGTTCTCAGCCCGCGTGTCAAAGGAAAGAAACAGGCATTCTCACGGTCCACCAGGAGACAAGATATTGTTTTAGTTGTTCATGAAGCAGATACTTTGGAGTGGATCAGTCAGTTGTAGGAAACATAGCTTTATCCCAGTAGTTTTTCTCCTAAAAACTGTAAAATATCAACGTGGGGTAACAGGTGCAAAACGACTTGCAGTTATATTCATTTGTTGGTCCAAGAAATTCTTTGAATCTTTATTACAAATAGTTTGTGAAGCAAACGTTATTCAGAAAAACAAGTTGTACTGACGTTGTGAATTTTGTAGTTAAATCTGTTAAAAGGTAAGCAGAAACAGTAACAAGCTGAAAGCAAAAGAACGTTCTTTGTTTCTCACAGGTACAACTAGACCACAGGGTTCGGCGTTGAAGCGCCTAGCAACCCTGTTAATAAAAGCAACATAAAAACCCCGTTATAAACCGCTACTCATGTTAATAGTAGCATTGGTTTCAATGTGATCTGCATCATCCATACGCCACCAGCTACATTTCAACTTCAGTTTACAAGAGTAAGTTTTTCGTTTTTTCTGTTTTTTTTTCAAGTTGCTCTCCCAAGTAGGCCAATGTGCTCCGCGCATATATTCTGTTTATGAACAATTTGCCATTAGTGTAAACTGTGACTTCATACCATACAACTTTGCAGCCAATGATCTGCAGGAAATGACTTGGTTGAGGGTGTGGAAATCAGAACCATACAAAAAGAAGTTGGATTATAGTTGCAACTTCAGCCTTTACCCAATGCAGCGAGCATTGGAAAGTTACTTACCGTTGAAACACTACTTTTCATAGCTTTCTGCATGAGTAAGAGTTGTTGACTCGCAAAATTGTGTTTGTGCCTTTCAGTGATCAGATGAGCACACCCAAAAGTAGAGTTCACTTCCGAGCTATTTTTGAATTCTGTTTGGTTGATGCAGAAATTAGTACCTAGAAATAGCAAAGGAACTGTGAACGGAGCTTCAAACTTAACCTGTTATTTCGAATTCTATAAGGACGCAAATACTACTTTCAGCATTAGAAAGTAGGAGGCTTTCGCAAAATCACGCAATGCCAAAAGTTTGTCTGTTTTTTTCTGCTTCCGTCTGGGTTGAGATGGAATCAAATAGCACAGAGGGCATTCTTTCCAATCCTTTCCCCTCATATGGCGAGCCACACCTTTGCATGCCCCTATGTATTAGAGGGATAATTGCGAACAGGGGATTTCGTTTAACTCCTGGTAAAAAGGATCTCCCAGCTCGAGTTCCCACAAGTGACAGTTCTCTTTAAGACTCGCCCGCGGGAACGGCTAATCCTGCCAAACTAAAAAATGCGCTTTCCCATACAAATGCTCAGCAAACTTTCAATGATTTGTTGACCGTACTGAACGAAAGCTTAGCTCAGATGTTACTAAATGGGTCAACCGCTTTCAACTTCTTCGACCGTCAACAACGACACACACCCACACGCTACAGTCACGTTAGTAAAATGATTTACAGGTTTCTTTAGCCCTGTAGCATACCAGTATAATTTTTTTTTATCGTACCTGAGCTTGGAATGTCTTTCGACGGTCACATGGGTATAGGTGATACCTATTCGCGTTATTTTCAATAGCGCTGCCCCGACAAGATTAATGCGGAAACGGCGATACATGTGTAGTGTTTGGGATTTCAGTGGCCAGGTGCGAAAAATAACAACTCACAAAACCAGAACAAGCTTGTCTTCATGGGTAACATGAAATGAAGCCAAAAAGCCGTTTGTCAATGGTTTTGAAGCAGTGCTGCTTTTCTACACTTCGCTAGCGTTGCGCCATTTTACGTCGCATGATCGCAAATCTTGTTTCAAAACTGCTGTCCTAGACCATTTCAAGGCTCAGCGTTTATTCCTTTACGATGCGAAAGCTTGATCTTTGCCAAATAAATTGATTTGGATAAAAAGATTTTTGTGTATAGTCCAAGTACTTCAGTATGCTCTCTAAGAGTGTGTACTGGCATTTCCAGTACTTTTGGGATGACACCCAGACAGCATCTTCCTGCTCGCCGCCTTTTTTGAATTGATATAAACAAAATTTTTTGAAATAGATTACGATGATGAAGTAAAAATTGTTTCCGTAATTTCTGTCGATGCGACAATCTTTTTTTTCTTCACTTTTAGCAACATCTGATTTTTATTTAGTAAAATAAAACTCTGAGAACAGTAGTGTCAAACGGAAATGCGCAAGTCTTTGGCAATGATCCATTCATCGCTTTTTAGTTAAATCGATGCAATTTAATAAGAATAGGCAAGACGTTTTGCCAAGCACTGCAGTTCTTTTTTGAGAAACGCAACCTAGTTAATATGTCCTATTTGTCTAGCCTCACTGACGTTTGGATATTTTGGTGTCAAACCTTTACAAGTGTTTTCTTTTAGTGAAAAAATTGTCTCAATACAAAAATGTCTTTTTTATTGCATTATTCCCCCTTCCAGCACTCAACGGTCGGTGGAGTTTCAATGAGCAACCAACGCTGGTAAAAACGACAACCTGAAGTGCCATACGCGTATCTGTAAATAAAAACACGTGGTTATCGCCCAAGACAGACAAAGCTTTTCAGGCATGTTTTTCATTGATCACTCAGAAAAGCTGTCATGTGTGCTTTATATATGTAATTTTACCATAGGTTTTTAGTTGTTACCTGCGACGACACCTTATTCCTGTTTTCTTCATTCAAAACCGAATGCCTAATTCATGGTTGAGCACCCTCTTTGATTGAAACAGCCATTAACTGCGTAAAGTGGCAAACAACAAGTCTAGTTGCTTGATTTCTACGTCAAGAATGCGGGGCCGTCAAAGCAAATTTTCCCCTTCAAAGGAAATCCGGTTCAGTTTTTAAAAAATAATGCCCTGATTTCCGGTATGCAGTCTTTCCGCGTGAACTCCGTGTGACCGGCAGCCATTTTCTCGTGAACTGAGTAAGAGATTTACAAGAGTTATTGTTTTCGCGTCATTTAAAAGTATTCCTGAGCAGCGTAGAAAACAGGAGCTGCACGAATACTTTCTGTTCTTTCAAACAAGTCAGCAAAAAATAGAACCTACATTCATTTCCTTATTTGACTGTCGGCCAGAAACGTTTTCTGCGCGACGTTGTGAGAGCGTTTACACGCGCTTCGGCATACCTGGTCTGATGTAGAGCACAAAATGTTGTGACGTCACTTTATAGCTGACCATCTCTTGTTTCGTAGAATCGTGACGTGTTGCATGTAGGGGTGTCAAATCAACAAGACCGGAAGTCCAGACACGTCAGTGTCGATAATTCCCCGAGTGAAGCAAAACGATCGTAACATAGAAAATAGCTTACATAGCACGCGATTAAGAAAACGTTTCTCATCTGTACAGAAAATGACGAAAATACCAATTTGCTCAATTTCGGTACATTACCGTTATCTATCGTTACTCACGACAGCCAGCCGCCAGGTGACCACGCAGTGCAAAGTCATCACAGCTTGTTGAGAAGCAGGGATCTTGGGACAAAACTGGTTACTGAGGTCTAGCGCCAGTTGCGGTAAAAAGTCTTCGAGACAAAAGAAAAGTGCGACCGGCAGCCTTGTATTGTCAACCAAATCTTCAAATTACTGATTGACAGTCGCGGCCACAAATTTCCGGAGTACGCGCGGAATAATCCGACCATGCTGCCGCCGCTCCATGTCGTGACAGACTGCTTAACAAAATTTCGGCGTAAAACTTTGGATCGCCGTCGAGCCAATTGAGGCATTTTAACGAGTGAACGCATGAGGCGGGAACGCTATTTCGTCCCGGCCATGTTACATCGTTTTTGCCCTGTGTTTACGATTAGAACATGTGCCGCAACCAAACTTAAGTTGTTTGAAGCGCGCGGCTACGTGCGGGCGAAACAGTCATCAGCATATCGCATCAGCGAAAATTTGTAGCTAATCGACATTCAGGCATTTCGCGAAGAGGTCTTCATCGCGTGTTGCAGATTGCGTGTTTGTGATGCCTGACGAGCAGAATCGCGAGAAAAACAAAAAAATGTTCAGGCGAAAAAGGCGAAAGCGATAGGAAATATATGTAAAGCCTCCAAACCGAAAACTCACATCAGAACTGAAAAGCGTTCTGGCGGCAAGGTAACGGAACAGCGTGAGGCATGATGAGTGCAAAATCCGTTGTCGAGCAAACTAAGGCCCGTTTGAGAGGAATTCAACGAAAAATTTAGTGTACATATCCAGTAACAGCCCTTCAGTATTTTGGTATTTGCTTTGTTTGCTTTGCATTGTCGACAAATTTTTCTATTCTCGATTTCGGAACTTTTTATGCAAGTTCATGTACTTCGACGTCGCACTCGATTTCTTGAATACACTTCGATAAAATTTGTAAGCATTGCTTAACTATGTTTTACAGACTGATAATTAACAAAAAGCATTCTAGTGGGTGACTTTGCTTACGCTGTTCAAGACACCGCATCATGCATGTAACGAAGTTGACACTCATCGCCGCAATACTGCTGCACGCGTGCGAAAGTGCCTTCTCAAAAGCTCTTCCAGAAGTTGATCAGGACGTATCAAGCAGCAGAAGGTGAGGTTATTGCAACAAGAACTGTTAGAAACTTCGATGTTTGGCATTGGCGGCGTACCAAGCTGTGGATGAAATTTGCTAAAAGCAGTGCGTTTGTCTGTTTGTTTGTCTTTGGTTGCTACGTTTCTTAAACGGCAACGCCGGGAAAATGAATTTAGTCCGTGTATCGCCCTGTTGTAGTCATTTATTTAGCGCAATGGTGAGGGTAAATCTTGCTTTTTCGGTTTGCTGTCAGCAAACTTTTAAAAGAAAATAGAACTGAACAAGCCACTGAGCTTGTCGCAAATACAAAAGGTCTTCTGTTGATTATTTACTACCGAAAAAAAATTTTTTTTTGATGAGCAATGCATTTAGAAGATCGTCAAGTGCATGTCGGGAATAGGTTACAATTACCATAGCTCTATCTGCTAATTTGCTTCGATATGTAAAAGTCGTAATTTATAGGCCCTGCAATCGGTTTCCCATTTTGACTTTGTCATGGTTTCTTCTTCAGCAAGCGATCGTCTGCTGATCACAGCGTCACGGACAGTCGAGTTCGAGTTCGAGTCGACCTGACTCGCAAGTTGTTTCTCCAACGCTTGCTGAACAGACTTGATACCAGCGGTTACGATTACGACACGGACGCCCAGGGCCTGACCCACGAGACCACGACAACCAACGCTTTGGCAGAATCTGAGCTCTCTCCATCTCAGCGCAGCCACGGTTCCGCTCGCGGCACCGGCAAACGAGCCAAGAGGAAAGGCCGCAAATCCAAGAAAGGCAAGAAAGGCCGAAGACGGTCCAGGAAAAACCGAAGAAGGAAGAACAGAAAGAACCGGTCCAGGCGAGACCTCACCGACGCGATCGCTCGTCTTCTTGAGAGCAACGACGGTGATCGGGTGATTCGAGCCGTTGCCGCTGCCGTAAGCAGCCAAGACGCAGTGGAAGATGTCAGGCTTGCCGAAGAGATCATCACACGCACGGCGAAAAAATGTGAGTGCAGCTCAAACAAACTAGCCAGTCTTTAGAGCACGAGACTGATGCTTACCGGTTCATGGAAATTAAAACCGTCATGATACAAGCGCCTGTTAGCGAAGTTCAAGTCTATGGAACGAACCGCCAGCATGCTTGGGCGGATAGCGTGCACGACTGACATCTTGCACGAGCAAGTTGCATGAATTGAAATGGGAACTCCAGTGCATGCTAAAATGTACATTTTTCCGTCGCCTAAACGAACGTTACTTGCATGGTAGACTCAGCACATTTACGTTTGTCGATTATTTTTAAGCAAATCACTGTCAATCGTTTTTTCAACGAAATAGCCGGTGTCGTACGCTTTGAACTGCAACTTTTTTCACTGTAATACTTGGATTTCGCAAGCCACTGGATGTTTACTTGCAATTAATTCCGGCTAACGCTTGACCACCAGCCGAAGTTCGTGCTGGACAATTAGCCGTAATTTTGCTAAAAAGAGAACGAGAGAAGCTCGTTTTTCGTAGTGCTTGCGACAAACGCGCATATTCGCGCATTGCTTGTTCTTCAGCTCGATGTTCTTAAAAACGCCTACTTGATTTTGAGAGGTCTACTTATCGTCGACTTCTGGATCGCACGAAGTGTTACTGGCATGATTATCGCTTTCTTTCGCAACTGTGCATGACGCTTTAACCAAAGCTTGCACGTCTCGAGGTGACTATTTTCGCGTATGGTTCTCTATCGATCATCTTCTTCAGCATGTGCTTGCATATATTTTCGACTATCGGTGCTTCACATATTTGTCACTGTTGATTCGTTTTTTTGCGACCATGACCCGCTTGCCGTCTTTTTTGCATTTTCGCTGACCTGCGCCGCACGTTGCACGCTGAGGCTGTAGCTTGCTTGCGTACGTGGGACGCCAATGAGGTTATGCCGCATGGGAATAGTTCCAGAAAGATCGGGTTTGCTGCAAAGGAATTTGCTGGCCGATTTCTATCGCCTGCCCTGACTTTGCGCAAAGTGCCTTGCGCGACCATTGTTAATTTGACCAGCGCGACGAGTCGAGCGACGCGACCAGCTCGCAAACGCCTTGACTGGCGGGAGATTCCTAACTGTTTGGGCGAGATCGATATCGGGCGGGGATAGCGTCGCGATCAATTCATTTTCGCCATGTTTTCGAAATTCAAATGTTTCCTGTAAACGCGCGGTCGTTTGTCAGAGCAAATTGCCGGGCGATGAAACAAGTTTCAGCATGAGGAGCGCGCGCAAATGCGCCTTTTAAACCAAGGTGCGATGCGATTCGTAGTGCGTCTGAAATTACTCGGCACTTGCAACGATAAGTTGTCAGCCGTGTTTTGACATTGTTCTCTTCTTACGACAGCAATCCTTGGCCAGCAAATGCCACTTGCGCAACCGACTGCATGACTCAGTAGCGAGCTTTTCGGGGCTGTAGTATCCTCCGTCGCGGCGAGCGAACGCTGTGCTCCGGTGCGCGCACGATATTGTAATCTTGCGTTCTGTACATAGTTTTCTAGAAACATTTTTCGCGCAACTGTGTAACGAAAAAGTGTTATTGCTTGCTTAGAACTGTTTTGAAAAACTACGATTTCGTTTCGAGATCTGCAAAATTTCAAAGATTCGCTTTGCTATTGAAAAAACTGCGTTTTAGTGTGTTGTTGATATTTGTGAGAACGCGGAAAAAAGCGAAAAATAAACGATGTGAGTGGAAACCTAAAACCTTCACCTTAATTTCAGAGAGCACTGGCTAAGGTCAAGAAAGTTGAAAGAAGAACATAAGAATTTCGGAAAGAGATTCAAGGTCGCGTGGCGCCCTGTCATGGTGTGGAAAAATCCTGGCCAACCTTTTAAGTAGAACAGAGTAGTCGTGCGCGTGGACGCTTGTTTCGGTTTTCTTCATCAACCAGATGATGATTCGTCCCTCTCTTTGACGCTTTTCGTCAGGTTATTGCTGATTGCAAGATCTCCTCGGAATTGCAACGAGAATGCAGACACTTGCAAAGCTCTGATGTTCGAAAACAACTTCATTCAGTTTTCATTCGCGCGATACTTCAAAACTTGTTGAAAAACATCGCGCACAGATTAGATCTATAATGGTACTGAAACGTTGTTTGTCTTGTTTGACAAAAACAAACGCATACTTTTGGCTCGTTTACATACATGCAGAATAGGTACGAAACGCACTTGCTTTTTGTAATTTTTTTGATTTTTTATTATTGATATATTTCATACAGCTGTTTTATACTTATTTATTGATATATTTCATACAGCTGTTTTATACAACGTTGCTTCGAAGCTATTTATAATAAATTAATGTGTAGAGGCAGTAAATATAGTTTGCGTCGAAAACAGTTTGGGCAAGATGAATGAACTTTTAACTGTAAACTGTGAAAAACATTTTGGCGATGAAGCAACGGGGTTAAGTTATTTTCTATTGTTCATTTATTTTGCGCACTTACTTTGTTCTAACACCAGTACTTCAGCAAAACATGGCTCGTGGGCCAGTGCAAAAGCATTGCGTTGTGATGCACCACATATGAGGCAAGGCACGTTAAACCTGAAAACGCTGATAAAGGTGCCGATGCTCATGGCAAGCTGATTTTGTTCTTGCGAAAGGCAGGCACGAATAATGTTCCTGTTCATTACATTACCTTTATTCCCGTTGCGCCAAATGCAAGCACTTGGCATGTTTTCAAGCGCACTTCTCTCAGTTTATTTCATTTTTATACTGTGCCGTTAAAAAGTGCAGTGCAGTATAAGCAAACAGTATTTTACTGTGTTTGCTTAAAAATGCATAAGCTCGCGGAAGAGTGTACTGATGGTGGGATGAAAAATTCAACAATTTTCGATTAAAACTTTTCTCCCTAGTATAGCTTTAGTTTAGTGATTGTAACAACATTTGTTAAACCTGTGCTCGTGTATTTATATGTATTGCCTCGTTCATGAAAACGCATTGCTTGTTTTTTTTATCAATTTGAAAACACTGTTCTACTGTTGCCTTTTTCTGTAAGCCGTTGTTTCTTTTGCTCCTGAAACATTGCGTGTTTTTATCACTTCACTGTTTTATGCGCCCGTAACGTTCAACACCGAAGCAACTTGTCGGCTTTTATTCGGAAACGTGAAAACATGAAGTAGTGGATTAATTTCAAGCTTTGACTTATGTTGAAGTGTGTTGTGAATGTTACGGAGAAATTGCGTCAGAAAGCAAGAAACGCTTTGTCCACTGTAACTGCATTTTTCGCTCAATAAATTTACATGTGTATTTCTTGCTGCTGCCAACTGCAAATGATACCTCAGCAAAACAGCTTAGCCGTGCACACTTGCAAACAGATAAGCATTTTTGAAAAAAGTGCGACTACGAGGGTACTGCATACAGCCAGCATGAGCCACAATGAGCTAGTAAAGCAAGAAATTTTACTCAAGGTTATAGAGGCGAAAAATAACGTTAAACACCTACTTGGCCCAATTTTTTGTTTTCAGTAACAAGCCAAAACAATTGTAAAATTTTAACGGCACTTGATCGGTTGCTGTGTGTGGAAAAAACAGAGGCATGTTTGGTAATGGTAATCTGTTATCAGCACCAATCATCTGATTGGAAAATGAACGCAATAAAATACAAACGAATGGAAGATCGTTGCTTTTGTATTATTGCCATATATGCATATTACAAGCATCAGCGACCGTGCTTGTCTTTGACGAGAAAAATGTGAACGATATGTTTTTTTATAGTAAGATTTATTCCCTAAGATAACAAAGTAAAATCAACAATATATTCATGATGTCGCCGACTGTGTCGAATTGCTGTTCATTTGCCAACATTTGTAAAACTAGAGAACTATCATGAAGTCTTGAGATTATTGGTAATTTTTTCTCCCCTTTTCTTATATAGGTAAGGTAAAACTGAATATCAAGTTTCAGCTTCAAATTAAAAGCGTCATCTTCAAACATTAATTGCACAATGTTGTACCCAAACAAAAACAAATATTTTGTGCTGGATGAAAGCTAGCACTGCAATACGTAACACCTCGCTGGTGTACACACGGAAGGAGAGTTAAAGCATCGGTGACTCGTTTTATTCATTTCGTGATTGACTTCTGGTGGCGTAAGTAATGTCTCCATTGCCCTGATTTTTGTAATCTATTAAAATGAGATGTTATTTTATTTTAAATGTACATTCACCTGTTCTTAACTAGAGCTGTTTCTGTAAATATATTAGTTTGTATATTTCTAAGTCTATATGTTTTAACCCTGCTTAGGTAACCTCTAAACACAAACACCGTTGTTGCCCTTGCACAAACTGGGCAGATTTTGTTTGTTCGCTTATACTGGACTAATTGACAAGTTTAGACGTGCGCGCGGGTTTTTCTACAACTTAGCAAGTCTTCTCAAGCTCATCCGATCAGAAAAAAACAACGTGTTGATTTTGGAAAACCTTTTTGTATGATGAAAAACAAAAGCAATTTTCCGAACAAAAACGTGGAAAGTGCTCTTAACAAATGAACAAAAAAGTAAAGAAAAATCAAAAAATTCCGCCAGTAAACGTCATTGCTGGTCGGTTTAAGGTTTAAACAGAACCTCATTTCATGCTTGTGGTTCTATCTGTAATAAAAGTAAATCAGGTTGAGACATGAAATTTTTCTGATTTCATTGCAATTTTCAGCAACATTAATCAACCTTGCCCAAAATGGGCAAATTTTTACGACAATCAGGCAAATAAGATAAACTTGCCCAAAATGGGCAAATGCTTTACGACAATTCTTGGGCAATCAGATTGATTGCGGCACTGCTATTGACTTTCATGTCTCACATACGGCCAGTCCCCTCGCCACAGGGGGGATTTGGTGGGCTAAGCCCCCCAAATAATGCACCAAGCCCCCCCTAATTGAAATATGAAGACTATAAATTAGTGAATTTTGTCAATTTTTACAATGCCAAGGCATCAAAAGG
>Ga0210059_1008759_pt1 | contig 15898 bp, 9 predicted proteins | sample Ectturendosymbi2_FD_188042 | JGI IMG/M metagenome (GOLD analysis project Ga0210059, IMG submission 188042) | Ecteinascidia turbinata endosymbiont from Florida, USA - Sample 2 (SPAdes) (version 2) | ecosystem: Host-associated > Tunicates > Ascidians > Unclassified | place: Key West, Florida... | reverse complement strand
CGACGCCGTTTTCGTGGTGCTGAGCTTTGGCTTCCAAATCTGGAGGTATTCACCTAGTGTTGCCATGTCCTTGCTCAAATTGTTGGATTATGATCAAGAATAAAAACGTTCTGCAAATGTCATGCATTTCCGCTTGTCTTTTTAATCAAACTGAATACTTTATCATGAGACTATTATAATTAGTACCTCCAAGCACTGTCTATCTAAAGGAATCCTTTTGCAGACAAGAATCAGACACCATAATCTTAACATAGTACGTATGTCGCCTACGTCTTACGCATATTCAGCTCTTATTTGAATAGAATTCTATCAGCTTTCACGTTGTTGTTTATCCCAAATGAACCGCTGTCTTTTTCCTGCGTTTAGGCGTAAGAAAATTGATTTATTTCAAATCTTAACAACTTTGCGAGCCATTTTGAAACCCTTACAAGTAAGCCAGGTTTCTCACTAAAAAATCTTTCGCTGAGCAAAACGAATTTCGCTACTGCAACTGGTGAAAGACCGACGGAGCTGAAGTGTGAAGCAATCACTACGAATAGGAGATTTGAAAAGAGCTATAGGCTGGTAAAACGAACAACAACATCAATGTTCACCGTCAACCATGAAACCAGTCCCAGCAGTACTTGTAACAGTGTGGAAAAGATAACAGGTCTGAGAAGAATCCGAAAACGTTTTCTGCTAGCCATGTACTTTCTCCTAAGTGTATACCGCTATATTTTCGTTCGCGGTAGTTTCAAATTGTTCTTGATCACGCTGTGATCAAGTGTTTTCGAAATCGAGAGTGAGGTTAGTGTTCGTTTCGCCATCGAAGCCGCCAGTTCTTCCTGGAAAAACTTGGTAGAAACTCAATGACTTTAAAAAATACTTGAATTCCCTGTTGTCGTTTCTTGTTAATTTCTTACCTTTCTTTGAGCAGATTTTTGCATATATTTCGGTATTTTCTTATTGACGCGCCCCACACCTATTGCATAGCTATGCAGGGCGTTGATCGTTTCTATGACATAGTTTAAATTCTCACTTAATTATAAACTCGTACGCATTATTTTAAGGTATGAAACTTATCACTTTTCATGTATGAAACAAGGCATTTGAAATGTCAGGACTTGCCAGTTTGTGTCTGGTTATGAAAGACTTTTGAAAGACTCCAAGAAGTCAAAGGTCAGTACTCATGGCTTCTTGCTTGCGAGATTGTTAGGAATATTTCTTAAATTAGCAGGTACGTTGTGTTAAAAAACTGGAAACGTTGTGTTTGCAATTAGCTTTCCAAGACGAACTAGGCTAAGGTTAAGAGAGTAAACTTCAGGATAATTTGTATGATGGGTTTTCATTATACAGGGTAACCGTTTAGAAACACACAAACAATTTTGCTAAAGCATATATTCGCTGAACTGTGCCAATTCAAGCATTTACTTTTCCAAAAAAGGTTCTTTAGTATATATTGTAAAAGCAAAGAATGTTTTCTCCTGTTAGATGAAACTCTGCGTTAGTCAGGCGTTATCATCTATTTATCAAAATGAAAATCACTTTGTCATTGACTTCAATGAAACTTATTCTTTAACTTTTAATTCGAATCTTAACAAAACACTTAATTTGAAATTGTCATTCTGGAAAATGAAAATGTAACGCAAACAAAAATATAAAACAATTCGAAATAATTTGCAAAGATCACAAGTGAATGTCATAATCCTCTAGCTAAACGGCGTCATGCGGATAAATAAACAGTTTCATGTAAATAGACAAAAACCACAAAACGCGCAAAAATCATGATCACGTTCTTGAAATCATACAACGACTAAAAACGTAGCTGATTTAACTGAATGACCGGTTTTCTGCCAAAAATAGATAACGAGTATGTCTGAAAGTCTACTTGAAGTTGAATGGGTACGAGCCCAGTGAAACAAGCTTTTGTGCTGCACGCATGAGGCTACATACCGCATTGTTTCCTGCTCACGCACCACCTCGCTGATATTTTTTTTCCGAATGTCTATTGATGTTTTATAAATAATACCTTCAGCCTTGCGCTTAAACTTGACCTGCCTGGTGTTATGCAACGGAAAGATTTACGTAAGTACAAAACCAGTTGGCAAACGTCTGCTTTCCGTCCTGAAGATCACCCAAAACTTCTAATATGACACTGCGATCGAAAACAAATGACGTTTATTTTTCAATGTAGATGGCAGTAATATATCAAACAAATATATATATATATATATGTATAAGTACGTCAGCGAATGGTCATATACAGTACCGCAGGCATGGTACTATGGCATGCACCAGAACATAACTGCCTTTTTTTTGAAAAGCATAGTGATTTTGTGACTGCTTTCACTTGAATTTTGTACGTCCACACTACGATCGATTACTGGAGCTTTTTCTAAGGTTTTATGTAGTAAGTTCGTGTCTTGTCAAATCAGTTGCAGATGAAACTTAAAACGTATTCCCGCTGTTGAACCACAGACAAACAAATACTAACGTCACCGCAACTTGTTTTTGCAAAACTTTGCGTTTTCAGTAAATTACGCTGATTGAAAAAACGCAAAACTCAAATAAAATCACGCTGGCGGCGGTGTACAAACAAGGAAATTTATCACAAGCTGATGGGAAAACTTCTGAAAAGAGATTATGCCACGTCGGGTCAATGTAGGATTCACCGTCCAAATGTGACAATCTGTTGTAGGACCCTCGGGAGCTATATACAGATTTGGAAAACAAGACATTGTGGAGCTGTCGTGTTCACAAACTTGCGAAAGTTAAAATTCTGTTTGTCGCGTTGACAAGTTTCTCAATTATAGTCTACGCGCTCATACTTGTCACTGCGATGCATGCATAATCTGCTGCGTTGCGTGTGGGAGTGCAGACGTTATGCAATACAATAAAATCTCTCTCTCTCATCAGACAGCAACATAACTATGTGGAAAAGACAAACGTTGCGAGTATCGCTCCCAGATACGTCAGCACATCCCAAATCTTTATGAGCATTTGTTAATCTTAATGAACCAAAACTTTTGTTCTACGCTACATAGGGCTGCCGCATCACTTCACACATTTTCGAAGACATTTTGTCGTTTTGTGATTATTGAAATTTTACTTCATGCCTACTTTGAATACTTTTTTAGATATAGTGGTGTAAGAGAAGGACAGTGGTGACACAACTGTTCTTGAATAGTTTACTTTTTACCAGGCAACTGTTTGAGATGGAACAGTTCTACACGTTATTCTGTTCAGTAACATTGTTCAATCTTGATTCTTCAGTGTTGATTGTAATCAATAGTTCAACAATAAAATTTTTCGCAACTGTTCAAGAACTTTCAAGGACGCCCGAAAATACTCAAGGACAAGAAAATATTTTTCAAGAACCAAGGACATAACTGGTTTCGATAGCAAATTCAAGGAAAGTCCTGGGCGCTCAAGGACGTCTGGCAACCTTAACGCTATAGCGACTGAAACCAAGAAGTTATTTTGCAATTCGCACTTTATTCATGCACATCGTCCGTTGTTGGGAGTTGATACGCCGCCTACGAATTTTTTCTCTTCCACCTTTGAGTCGTGTGCTCTTGGCAATCATTCATTTCCCCTCCCAATAATAAGTAATCCTCAGTCACTACTTGTTTTACACTAATGCCGCGCAGCCAGCTTGTTTCCTGCTCGAGCTTTCAGCTTTTCATTCGCTAAAAGGTTATGGTGGCATCAACACATGCTCAAACGGTAACCATGGTTTCGTTCAATCTATTGTTTTAGGCGTTGCTGTTTTAACAAAGCTAGTTTGTCGGCCGAAGCATTTTAAACAGTTTTGCTCGTGTCAGAGAATGTTCATATCAAATCAAAAGCGAAATTGGTTAATTTTTCCTTGAATAAATTTTCTAGTTTTAAGCTCTTAGAACAGAGTTAAAGTCGAAAGTCTTGCAAAAGTTTATTAAAGCAGGAAACGAATCTCGCTGACAATGCCAGTAATTGTTTTAGAACCGTCCAAAAAATTGTCAGTGAAACGCTTGTTATTGTGATGAGGTTTTCAGTCCGTTTCAGTGCAAAAAGCAAAAACGTCTGAAATTGAAGAGAAAATTATAGTCATATGGCCAAGATTTGCGGGTTGTAGAGCAGTGACATTGTGCGTTGTTCTATTTGCAAAACAAAAAGTGTTAGTTCCTGGGCGAAACATAGTTGGATATTGGGCAAAATGAAATGAGCTGCTAAGCTCCATTTATTTGTAAAAAATATTAGGTGTTTGACAAAATTTGAAAAGTGCCAGCACACAAGTGCAAGTAGCTGTGTTTTTTGAAAAAACAGTGTCTGCTTGGAACAAATGTCGAAAAGGCAAAATTGTTGGAAAGTTTGTTTTTGGCCAAAATAAAAGAAAGTAAGACTTTTTCATGCGTCTATCTGAGGCCACAACGTTAACAGTATGATCTATTGAACTCCTCCGTTACGTTTGCTGAAGCATTGAAGAACATACAAATATGGTACCCCGTTTATGAATCAGTGATTTGGTCGTAATTCTCCGAATCTGCTATACGTCATTACCAACTGCACCAATACGATCTGCATTCGTTTGCAATGGCAAACAAAATTTGCATTAATTTTGCGGCATATTTATGCAGCATGAAGTTATTGAATTTTTGTAAACATTGCAAAAAACAAGCACAGATTAGCTTACATGCTGTCAACGAAAAAATACTTTGGCAAATATTTTATGCATTGGACCACTCTATTCAGTTTGCATCTCTGACAAAATATTACTAGCCTACAACAGACTGTACGTCAGAAATGCTTGAAACACATTTGTCGTGTAATTTCCAATATGTTTTTTTGCCCCATGAGCTACTTAGTGGGGTGTGGCTAATATATGGTGGTGAAGCTTTGTTCCATTTGTTTTTGTGGTTCATCTTATCGCACTGCTCCTCTTCAACAGGAGTTACTGGTAGAAAATACGTTTTATTCATGGATTTGCTTGCAGGTGGGTTTTTAATTTGTAACAACAGTTACAAACTTCTTGTTTCTCAATTCCTGAAAAAATTAATCAGCATCAGGCCAAACCACACTTTGCTATGTTTTCGTTGTTGGTGATTCAAGCGGGTCCAGTTCATAATATGTTTCTTACACGATATCAGCTAGAGTAGCAAAACAGTTTTATAAAACATATGTGGCCAAACTAAGCCAAACTAAAAAGTTTAATGCAGGATTTTAGAAAAGAATTGTCACTTCAAATGCCAAGTGCTAAACTTGCAAGCGGTTTCATCAAACATTCATTTCCTGAACTGAATATCCATGTAACAAAGAAACAACGTTTGAGTATAGACGACATGTACAAATGCTTCTGGATAAGAAACAACGAGAAAACAAATATCAAAAGCAAAAAACATTTGCGATCACGCAACATACATTTCTAATCTTATTCCTTGATCACGAGCATTAAAGTTAAGTGAAAAACAAAGAATTAAGTACATGAGAATTTTTAAAGAATCTTACAACCTGATCAACTTTTGAAGAATTGCAACAAAAATTTCCAAGCAAAGCTACTTGTGATTTTGTTTTTCCGAAAATTGCATTTTTCGCAAATATCGGAAACATTTATACCTCACGTATCAGTACTTATTCCAAGTATTAGTATGTATGTCATATATTAGTAAGTATGACACCTAGTAGTAAGTAAACCACACATAAGTAGGTTTGCTACATATTTGTAAGCATACCATTTGTTAGATAGTACTCGAGGATTTCCAGGACAGACAGTTAATTTGTTTAAACATTTTTCACAAGCCAAAGATAAAATGAAGATTGCAGATTTTCCAGGAACAATTTTGAAATTTTTGAAATTTGTTAGCAGGGTTGCGGAGCCAAATTCAGAGTCGTAAGGAGTCAGAGGTTTTTGAGTCGAGTCGGAGTCGGATTCCTAACAACACTGGGAGTCGGAGTCGGATGTTTTGTCCAGATCTGACTCCGGATGTCCACTTGGATCATTTTTTTCTTCACACTCCTAAATTGGGAACTCCTGTTGACACGGTACAATTTCTTTTGAAATTCTTGTTGTAAGAGATTTCTTGCTGTGCACCACGATTCTCATTGAGTTTAACGAACCAAATTTCATTCCCCTTATGTCAAGTAGTCGGAGTCGCAACGTTTGGAAAGGTCGGTGTCGTTTCGTAGTTTGAGGCACAGAAAAACGTTTCGTAGTTTGAGGCACAAAAAACAATATAGATCAACAATGAGTTAAAATAAAGTGACACGCGTTTCTTTTAAATTGTCTGTGATATAATGTGGACAACTGAAAACGGTTTCGACACAAAGAGCCGACATTTAGATAAAACACCAGTTACAAATTAAAATATTTGAATGTTTTTTTTTGCAAACGATTCAAAAATATTTGCCATCCTTTCCATAAATGGCCTTTCTTACCAATAAAATTGTGCTCAGATCTGTTGACTTTGGCAATGTTCAATATGCATCCGCAAATGTTTTGTTTATTTCTCATAATTTAACGTGCAATGGAGGAAGATAAAAACTGCCCTAAAATTGAAAAAATTGTTTCTCTTTTTTTGCTCTAAGCTGCTATCAAAACTTCCACCTCACGCGCATACAATGCATGCAGTGCAATTATTAATACAGTGCTGTTTGAATGCTGGTTTACTTTAACATCATATTCGATACTGACATTAGTTAATTTTTCCGAAATATAATACGGTAGTTAATTCCACTGAAAAATTTTTAGCACATTTTAAACCTTTGTTGTGATTTTTAAGTTTTCTTTATCGTTCAAAGCTGAAACTCCCCTAATTAATGCAACGTTATTGAGAAAGGTCAGTACTTGAATTTAAAGAAATTGACAGATTTTTATAAAACTGGATTTTAGGAGGGCACACAAAGTTTCTTCAAATTGACGAGAACAATAAAAAAACAGCAAAAAATGAAACAAGAACTGGAGAAACATCTCTGTTTTGATTGAATCATTTTCTGTTTTTGAAGTTTCAGGAATACTGCGTGTTGCTTCAGAAAGTTGAGAAGTCTTTGTTTAAATCGTTTTGTTCAGTTTTCATCAACAGCTCTTTTCTTAAACCGCCAGGTCCTGCTGACCTCATTAAACGGATGTGACGCGGTTGGTTCTTGAGATCATTGATTGTGACGTGTCGTTGGTTTGGGACCGAGACATAAATTCCTTGCTCCACGCATTACTGCCATTGCAATATAAGCGAATCGCGCTGTTTCGAAACTGGAAGAAAGCAAAACAAAACAGAAAATTTTAAATGGATAGAGTAAAATCTAACCATGAGATGTAACAAATCCTCCCGCGGTGCTGATTGTTGCATGCACAATGGGTTATATGGTGCTTGTTGTCATGGTGCCTGGGCTGCGGACCAGCAAATCAATAACTTTTTCAACGCTTGCCTTCACTGTATCCTACAGTAGACAACATAAATTATCATTGTTCATTCCAAACAAAGGAAATTTTGTGTACACGAATTTTCATCGGTTTTGATCCTTAAAGCAGTGGTTTATAACACGCCGCATGCACCAACTCTATAGTTTACTAAAAACAACATGACATTGCTTTCATAAAGCTTGCAAATAGAAATTCATTAAGCTTTCATGTTTGGTAATATTTAATTTTGATGTTATCTCGTTTGTTGCGAATAAAAAAATAGCAGGAATTTGCTCATTGTTTCAACTTGTTTCAAAGACATATTAACTTGCAAATATACTGCAAACGTTGATGAAAAATCACCAAAATCAATATTGTACGAGGATGACGTAACTCAAGGTCTTTGTGCCCATCTACTCAAAGTTTTTCTCAGCGTTCCAACAGAGTTTGGCATTGAAAATGTACGCAAACAAACTATGAGCATGGTGCAGTTACTTTATTTTAAATACACATTTTTTAAACTTTTAACCCGACGTTGCTGATAATAGATTTGCTGAAATGGTTGCATTTGTCGTTATGCGCGGTGCAGGGTTGGGCTGCACTTTGGTTTGGCAATTGAAGATCTTTGAATTTTTAAAAATATGTTTCCGATACATATTCTTCTACAAACAAAACTAATTTTCAACCGAAATTAAAACAAATCTCTAAAATACGTGTTAGTCAAAAAATAACTCCATATTTGACGATATTAATCTGCAGCCTGCAAATTTATCAGATTGCATCATAACGCCTAGCACGAAGTGAAATTTTATTGAACTGAGTCTCAGCAAAGGTTTGCTGGTAAACTCACCAGCAAACAATGCAAACTCATCAGTAAACAATGCAAACTCACCAGCAAACAATGCAAATTAACCAGCAAACAATGCAAATTAACCAGTAAACAATGTAAACAATGCCTTTAAAACTAAGTTTAATTGAAACGTCAAGCCCACTATCAAATAATTTCCATCACATTGGCTGTGTGTATTGGGTAACCTTTTATTTATTTAACCTTTTAGAACTTTTCCATCAGACGTAAGTTGCGCTTATTTTGTTTAGAAACATATAAACATTGTCCTATGCAACGTTACAACAAGTATTGCAAAGTACGTTTCGTGAAAAAAACTTCTTACAAACGAAATTGAAAACAGTGGTTATTCCATCAAAAGATATTTTCTATATGAGAGCAAAATAGATCAAAAACTTGGATTGATTTTCAGTTTTTTTACTGGAGATTCGATGTGTTTAATGACGATATTGCGACATATGCTCCCATTTTTGTAAAAAAACGTGATGAATTTGTTGTTGTCTTTTACCGGGACAGCACTTGGAATCAACATAGATGGTCAAAACACCAAAATATTTCTAAAAAATATCATGCAAAAATGTTAATAAGCACATTGAAACTGGTTGTCCTTGAACGTATCAAAACTATTTGGCAAAAATTCTTCCTACTTCTTCATAATAAATGCTATAACCCAAGCATTGCATTTTCCTGTATAGAAGTGCATATCTTTGCAACAAACCTTCTTGTGTGTTCCAGCGTAAATTAAAGGATTGAGGAAAGCCGAGCTTTTGGCGAAGTAGGCGGCGATCGAACCCACACTAGGTCCAATCTGTAAAAGCAGTTGTAAATAGTGCAGTGTATACACTATTTGTTTTCTAAAATATTTTTCGTAATAGGCTATGTTTCACTTACAGCATGCATATGTGGTGTGGAATATTCTGCGACAACTGGAAAGTTAATTGGATCTTTGTGAAAATCAAAACAAAAAAAACTGTGAGATTACGGATTACAGTGACTTGGTGCTGCACAAATAAGCTCTCAGCCATGGGCGTCCGCAGACATTTTTCCAGGGGGGGCAGAGTCGACAATTTGCTTATCCTTTTCAGCTTGTTGACAATGCTGTGCAAATGGACTTATACAAAACGCTTTACCGTTTCTAGACCACAAAGGAAATGACCAGTGTTACAGCAACAGTTGCAAACAGTGTTTTCCCTCTAAGAAAATTTTACATTGAGCAATTGTTTGTTTTAGTGAGCATGAATATTTTATGACTCAGTCATCAGAGTTCCGAATAAATTACAAACTTTGTGAATTATTAGAATAACTATAAAATCTTATGAAAATACGAACAAAGTACACATAAAAATCAAATAGGTTATTCTTTGTTTTCGTGTTTTCCTAGTGTTTTGGAACGTTGCAAGTGCGCAGTGCTGGATTAAGGTGGCGCAGGGCCTTTAGCATATTAACAGCGTGGCCCTAATTTGAAAAAACACATGGACGCAGTGCACAACTGTCAAATCATAAATACTGTACTGTGTGACTAATACTAGGCATACTGAATTTCGTAAGTACATTCCTTTTACAGTAGTGAGCCCGTCAAAAGACGTGAATACCAAATATTACTGAAATCGCCTCCCTAACGTTACTGGCTGGAGCGGCCACCGGGCCTGGGAGGTACTGCGGTCCTGGAGGATGAAAGCACAAACGCTACGTTTTTCGGCAATCAATCCCAAAGTTGATGGTTGACTTCTTCAACTGCAGCGCTGGAAGCTTTATTTGAAAATCTTAGCATGGTAGCTGTTCTTATCTATATTCTGATTACTATACAAATAAGCTGTAGAAGTTTCGACGAGAAACCAGACGCTAGCGGGGCCCGGTATAGGTCTTCTAACCCCCTGGCAAAATTTCTCTCAGAGGTTATGTTCTAATGTAAAAGCATTCAATTGAAAACTTTTGCTTACTCTCTTATGGCAAAATTAGCAAGATAGTGACTTCTGGGACTGAAAATATTCTATATCCTGCATAAAACAGGGGTGGATATTGACCTGTCAATATGTCTGCGTTCAGAAGTTACATGTGGCAAAACGCTTGCTGCCGCAATTAAAGTGAACCTTTAAAGGTTTGTTGCCATGATATTGTTACGCAACAAAGGCGAATAGTAGAACAGTCCGCTACTAAGTTCAGCAACCTACTTTTGTAGGTAAAGGAGCGGAATTTGTGAACTGCAAACTCAACACTGCATGGCACTGCAGAAATATGAACCTGGCTCTTGTGAAGTGTGATTGTCAGACCGGCAAATGAACTGTTATTACAGGGTTTGACTGAATTGATCGGGTTTAATCTGTTGATTTCAGGTTTTCTAGAAATAGTTGCTTTTTAGTACCAATTTCCAGGGGGGCAAATGCCCGTTTCCCACCCCTAAGGACGCCTATGCTCTCAGCATGAGTAGGCTGAAGTTTGATATGCAAAGGTGAAAAACTTGGTTGTATATTAGTTTATTTTAATGTATCACATGTAAATCACATGCAATATACGGAACATTGAAATGGTTGCTTTATTTGCAATATTTTTACCTAAAGACCCACTAGAGCACATTCTACGCCACATTTTAGAAATCTGCTTTTCAAAATGGGCAAATACTGACAAACAAGGTGATTGGGTTTCACTGAAATCCATAGAAAAGGTTTCGTTGAAGGTTTCAACGCATAAAATATTAAACAAGATTAAATAATAAAAAATTGATGATCAAGCCACCGATATTGCATTTTCTTTTCTGAAAATAAAATCTGCCCAAGTATATGCGCAGATTTTATAAAAATGCCGGATTGACCACATTCGCTCATGTATGCATATCTCTAATAAAAATAGGAAATTGTTATCTCTCGCAATAAAATGTTTAATTTTCCGAAAAGGAAGCGCTGCAGAGATTGAGCACTCACAAATGCTACAAAAGAAGAGGAGCGATTTAACATATAACAGTTGATGAATTGTTCAACAATTGAAACGTGTGCTGAAAAGTACCATTTTCAGCGAACAAATTTATTTCCTACAAGCAAAAGTAATGCCTCGAGCTCTTCTTTCTTACCGGTGATTCAGTGTTAGCGACGTTGTATAAGGAAAAAAATGCGTATGGCAACCAAGCGACGAGGTATCCAGTGATCATGGCAACAACCATTTTTGCGATGTGAGCCACCGGGCTTCTGCTTTCTCTCAAGGAGCTGGTTCTAGCATTCTGCAAGATCGGAACAGTTTGCATTGCAACTCAGTGCACCCTTTGCCTTAACTGAGAAAACAGAAAAAGTATCAAAAGTAGTACGGAGTGAGCTTTGCAGTGTTCATCCTCATACTTTTGTCATTCAGAGAGAACAGATGCGATTAACAAAAAACTGAAATTGATCATACAGCATAACATCTGCCAATTTACAATGAAAATCTCCCTCTGAAAAGACAAACAACCTTTCGCAAGGTCCAGATGATACTTCCATAGCAGAAAAGGATAACTACAAATGGAATAGCAAAGCATCCAGAGAAGTAAAGGACCAGGAACAGTTTTCCGCTGAAAAAAAAGCAACGGCAATAAAACAAGGAACGTTTTTAAATTGACAGCATTCAAACCGTTAGCTTTTTACCACATGAGCGGAAGCATTAATGCGCCTTCAGGAAATACAGAAATCGCAGCCAGTCGGTGATGTAGTCAAAATCTTTTTCAGGTTGAAATAGAAACTCTCGCATCCTTGAGAAGTGGTGTCTTTAACTTGTATCATTGACCAAAACAAAAATTGTGTACAACGAATTCTTTCCCTGGCTGAACAACGTATATACGACGTTTGCTAAGAACGTCATGTTGGTTTTAAAGATTTACAACTACGAAACACTATCGTCTAGTTAATTTTTGTCTGACCAATAAGCTCAGGCCACGCAAGGAGTGCAGGAACGGCCACAGAGCAAATGTAAGATCTGGTGAAAATATGAATGGCTGAAATATAAACTGAGGCAATATGTACGTCTAATTGAAAAAGCATACATTACGCGAACAAGTAGATTTACATTCAACTCATTTTGACTGAAACAGAGCTTCTCTTCCCTTTTAAACTGCAATGATGTAAAACCCCGTATTTTTTATATTTGGCGGGTTGCATGACAATTCTTTGTTAGGCGCATAAATCCATTATCACGCTACAGTGCTGTACATGCTAATATCACTTACCAAAAACGTCATTGGAGAATAATATTTCCCTAAAACATAGGTGCGCGTGAAAGATTACCTATGGTCTGTGGCATACCAGTTCGGAGCGCAACTCGTACCAATTCCTTCCGCAATAAAACCATCCCGAAAAAATAAAGGAGGGGTATCCCAAGCAATCCCCCAAACCCATGTCAATGCTATTCCTGCACAAGCAATTAAAGACATCGACGCTGAAAAGGTTATTGGTATTTCAAGACAAGTTTTCTTCAAAAGTGTACAGTCAATGTAAACACTAGCGGTGGGTGAGAGGAAAAGCTGTGAGAAAATTTTTGTCTTAAGGCATTTCGTTATAAATATTCCTTAGATTTGTTTCCGAATGTCCTTTAACTTGTTAGATTGAAGATAAAACTCTCTGAACAGAAAATGATGATGTAGATATTGAAATTTGGAAACCTTCGGATGTTGGTGTTGAAACTTGGAAATCAGTTTGCTTTGGTTTTCAGCCTTTTTGATTAAAAGCTTTCATTTCAATCCATGATTTCAATATATTTTTGCATTGCAACTCTTGAGTACTGCAGTTAGAGGCAGTATGTCATTTCCTTGCAAATTTACATGACATCACACCTGCTCCTCGTAATATCACGTCACAAATGTCATTTTTTGTCTTATGCGTTTGTTTGATTTTGTTTGTTTCTTTTATGCACGAAAGGTATTTCAAAAATGCTTTTTCTTGGTATGCTTTTTGTCTTATTTCTTCGTCAATACAAAAGTTGAGACAGAATAAATGTTGTGAATAATTTTAACATACTTACGATTGGTCTTGGAGAAACATTTGGAAGAAATTGCTTAGAAATATCAGCAAAAGAGGAGCACTATGTCGACATTGGAAAAAAATGATAGTTTTTTAGAAATTGAAGATTTTAAAATCTACGTATTCCATGCAGTCCGCACCAAATCTTAAACGTCTTCGAACAAAGAAAGGGACTTTTCCTATATAAAGTATAAAAAGGGGTGAAAAAGCTGAAGTTTATGAAAAATGTTTTAGCCACGAAACAAACTAGGCAGCGCAGTCATTCTGAGGAACGTCGGCAATTAAAGGCTTTTTCAATTTTGAATTACAATTTTATTTGAAGATAATGATTGAATTAACATAAGAAAAAAATTTTTTTGACGTGCTTTGCTTGGAAAAATATGAAATTTTACTGAATTTAATCTAAAAAACTTTTTTGAGTTTATTGACTGAATTTGATTATTCATTTCTTTTTTTTAAAACTTCATTAATACAAGTGAAGCAGGGTTTTCGAGGAATCTGCCTGCTATGCTGTGCTTTCACAACTCTGCTAGGATTCTGACTGTACGTATCCATACTTAAGTGACACAAACATTATCCAACAAGTAAGGTTAGGGGTGAATCGATTTCAGTAATATTTGGTAGTCAAGTCTCACAACAGTTTCGCTACTGTAACAGAGATGAAGTATAGATGAAGTACTTCACAGTACTGCTGTGACAAAACAAAGGACGACGAAATGGCCTTATATCGCGAATGCTGTTTTCCTAATTATACAAAATTATAGTGAATAAAGTAACTTTCGTAGGTTTTAGGGTTGCGATCGCCCAAATCGCTTTCCTGGAGCTGTCCCTGGTGACAAAGGACCGCAAGGGCAAAGTAGTTGAATCTGCTCACAAAGTGTTTTACCAGGAAGTCGATTTCGCGCCAACTACGCATCTTCAGTCCTTATTCAAATAGAAACGTGATTGATACAAGCGTTTGCTTTTGTTTACTGTTTTCTTTCAGAACGATTCATTTGTCATTATCGAGCTGCGTTACTTCCTGTCAGTACTGATCACAACCTGCTTAGATTTGAATTATTAATTAGATTAACCTGTTTATACATAATTCAATAACACTTTGGAAATTCCATATGTTTTTTTTCATGGTTGAATGAGGTCAAAGTGACGTCAAATGTTTCATTTTAAATCGTCTATTTAATCTTCTCGCAGCTTTTAATACCTTTTCTTTAAAGGCCGAATCAAAAGTGCAACCAGCACATCTGTAGTGCAGGAATTTTGTTATGAACCAAATGTATGGAAGAAGTCTGACTTTATAAACGATAGAAGCAACGCAGTAGTTGGCAAATCGATAAAAGAGAGAACTGCCGCTTTGGGTTTTTGCCCTTTCAGCTTTTTCTTAAAGGCTTGAAGCTAAATTTGACTTACCTATCGAAGAAACAACAAACTTAAACGTCCGATAATACCAAAAAACTTACCGATATACGCATGTGTTTTTGTAAAGCGAGACATATCAAATGGATTGCAAACAGCAAGGTATCGTTCGAATGCCATCACCGCAATCGACATCAATCCAACTATTCCTGCACAAAGCCAGTTCTTTGAACAACTGTTACTTCACAATCACAGTTGATGACTGCTACACTCTACCTAAAGCCAGCAGTTCATAAATTAAAGCACTTTCTGCAGTCATACAAGTTAGAAGCAGTCAATTGTCCCGTACAAAACTCTAGTTAACGAACTTCCTGCTTTGATTCTTGCCTGATTCTCATTTATTGACGTACTATGATTTGAAAAGATTTTTCAACGATTTGTTGTTTATCTTGCTTTGTTTTACAAACACAACACAGCGTTATTCTTGAAACTACCCTTTTTACAGATTTTTCAAAAAGTTATAACATGGTTGTGGGTTTAAGCTAAAAGTGAATGTCCCTGGTGAATCACTTTTCGTTTTGTTTCAATTTTGGGCAAAAATGACTATTAAAATCCATGACTTTCTCAAAAAAAACTGGTTCAAACTGGAATCACATCACATGGAGAAATGTCCAACCTGACATATTTGTTCATACCCTAACAAAATAAGTTCATTAAGTTCACTCACCAAAAACGGAAACCACATAGCCGTCAAATTAACAATACCACTTTCCCAGAAAAATATAACCTGTTGCATTGGATGATATCGTCATCACTCCACACTCAATTGCCCGCAGCAGGTCGGCCACTGCGAGGTTGGTGACAATGAAGTTGATTGGCTCTCGCAGCACCTTCGGACGCATGCACAAAAAACACAGATGACTTTTAAACTATCAAGAAGTTTAGAGCAACATATTTCATAAATACATGTTTCTGTAATTAAAACAAAGAAAGTCAGTGTAACACATAAATGATGCATTAGGCACTGATGCAAATTTTTCTTTTGCTTCAAAAAGGTATTCACTTTTTTGATTCTATTTGAATAAGAGCTGATGATGCCTACTTTGTAGGCGAAATATATACTCTGCAAGATCTTAGTGTCTGATTCTGTGCTGAGAAAAGATTTCTGTCCGTAGACAACATTCATTTTTTATTATAAATTTGCGTTCAGATCACAGAGGACTTCATGAGATATACGCAACAAACTTGAGTTAATCGCACATGGTTTGAAGTAATCAAAATAACTCGTGTGAAGTATTCTGAAAATGGCTTCTTGTGGCCAGTGGTGTGTTCAAAGGGAGGCGAGCGATGCACTTGCTTTGGACCCCCCCT
>Ga0210059_1008758_pt1 | contig 15899 bp, 12 predicted proteins | sample Ectturendosymbi2_FD_188042 | JGI IMG/M metagenome (GOLD analysis project Ga0210059, IMG submission 188042) | Ecteinascidia turbinata endosymbiont from Florida, USA - Sample 2 (SPAdes) (version 2) | ecosystem: Host-associated > Tunicates > Ascidians > Unclassified | place: Key West, Florida... | reverse complement strand
AATAAGTAATATTGAATCTTTAATCAGAGTTAGTAACCAGCCCTCACACTTAAATAAGCAAAACTGCATGTTAAAGGCTGAATGTCAAACCACCCAGAAAACTGAATTACTGTTAACTTTTCAGTCTATGGACTTGTGCATGAAAAGGTTGTCAGCATAGAGACTTTAAGATTAGTTTAAAGTATTACTTGCACCATAATGATCTGTACTGTGACATTTAATGCAACAAGAATGTGTCCACCAACTAGTGTTACGCAGTAGTGCTTGAGAATGTCTGTTGAGTTGATGTGTAAGTGTATAGCTGATAATGGCCTCACACCATTTAAGATGTATTAAATTGCTAGAGCTAACTGAGCAAAAGAAATATAGTCAATGATGGCGGTCAATAAAAATAGAAGCAGTTTTTGGCAGTTCTACATGTAAACAAGAGGGGATCAGATTTCAGGTCGTAATCCAGCAAATACTAAGGTCTTTCCATATCAGGTGAACCCAAATTGTCATCCTATGCCTGGTGTGGAGAGAAAATAACAGCACATAATACAAAAAAGCTGTTACACACAGAAGCTGTTCTCTGGGGGCACGTGCAGAGGCCGAGCAGGGGCCAAAAGCAGAGGCAGAGGCCAAAACCAGGTATTTTTATTGAATAGCAGGGGGCCACAAGTGTTGAGAGTCTTTTGAAGGGCGCCACGGCTCATGAAAGTTTGAAAACCACCGTTCTAAGTGATATTGACGAGTCTTACTAGCTGATCCCGCAATCAGGGGAGAGCAACCGGGCGATTTCCCCTCGAAATTTTCAAAAACATGTTCAGTTGTTAGTTCAGTTGAATATATCAGCTTGGTGCGGCCCTGCTTGCTAAGTAAAATAAAGTAATAATTTGTGGTTTGGTTGAAAACCATGGCAATCCAATGCTTCTTTCTTTACCGATCATGGCAATGCTTACTTGAAAAGAAATGCCCTGCGTTAAAAATCTGCAAATAGCGTACTGTGCAAATTGTCGTAATCCTAATATACCTGGATATTGCTGACAACGAAGCGTTTTTTTGTGATTGTTACCGTAACATGGGGCATTTTCTTTGTAGTGTAGAAAGGATAAAGCGTTTTGTGAACGAAGATTTGCATTGCATCGTCAGCAATGTTCCCTGTAAGGTACGCAAATACTCAGGACCACCGGAACTGTTGCGCAGTGAAATCTCATTCTTGCGCACTTGCAACATTCCAAAACAATGGAAACTACCTCGAAAACAAGGAGCTATTTGGATGAAATGTGTAGTGTGTTCGTATTTTGATAAGATTGTATATTTATTATACAATTCACAAAGTTTGTAATTCATTGAAAACTCCACTTACTCAGCCCTAAAATATCATGCTCACTAAAACAAATATTTGCTCAATGTAAAATTATTTTAGAGGGAACACTGATCCTCAGCAATTTGAAAATGATAAAAAAAATGCCGACGTTGCCCCTCCCCCTTGAAAAATTTCTGCGCACGCCATAATCGTACTTTCTTGCTTTCGTTTTTTCGTGGTTTCACTCATTACGAATTGTTTGTTTCTTTCCGTTCTCTTAATTTCGGTTGCAACATAAACACAATCAACCCGCATCTTGTTATTATTTCATCAAAATTACCTACAATCATGGGCACAATTTTGTTGTAAAATGTGGGGGGGACAGCTTGATGTAAAACCAATATAGTCATCGGGCTGATGCGGAAGTGAAGTTTTGTAAATACAGATTCCCAATCCTGTTTTTCAGAGGTGTTTTCAAACCAACACTAATCACGCTTTGCTTTATCCCTGCAAATGATTTAGAAATTAATAAACTTAATTTTGTTGTTGGACATGGTACTGTAGTTCAGCTTGGTTGCACTACTATCAGCTTACGGTACAAACAAGAACAGCAGTATAGCAGAACACATCAATTGGGTTTTATCAGAGCTGTCAGTTGGAGTGCACAAAACGGTGAATCGCATTGGTCGCACGTGCATATCACTCTAAGTGGAACACATCGATTTTCATGCATTTTATAAGAAGTGTGAGTTACAGCGAGATTTGATGTCTTGTTTAAATTGCTGAACGTTAAAAAGACGATAAATTGCAAGGTACGATATATATATTGTAGTGTATGGTAGGTAAATATTTTTCTTGCACATTTCCGCTCTTTAAAAATGCTACAAATCTTTAGCTACTGGGCATCATGCATGCAGCCCGACCCCTAGTCAAATCTCCATTGATATCGTCTTAAAGTAGCAAAAAATGTTTGGCCAAAATTAGCGTAGGCTACTTCACAAAATGATTTACGATTTATTTTAACTGCTGATGGGTGGATGATGTAACCTTTCAATCTCCCTTTGTCAGCCCCTGCATGCTGTTGGTATCCTTTCGATTGTCCAAACATCGTTTGTCTAATAGTCTTTCCCAACATCAATCAAACTCCCAAACAGAATTATCCAAGCCAGCTAGAGAATATTTCAAGATATCCAAAAGAAAACAAACCAGACGTCTTTCTGAATACATTTCCATATGTCAATCTAGCCTGCTTGATGTCTGCATACCTAATCATCTGGTGACCAGGTCAGTAACTAGGCGGTGGGCTTCGCCCCCCTGGAAAAGCTTTCTCCCCCCCTGAAAACATATCTTGGACATATTGTATGCATAACCACTGTTTTCGTACATGCTATCGATGTAAAGTTTGTGCCTCCCTCGGAAAATTCTTCGCCCCACTGGTGTCCAAAGCTGGTCTGCTGGTGATTGTTGCCTTGTAACTTCTGTCAGTTATGCCACTCAGCTCAGTCTTTTCACAATAAAATTTTTCAGGTTTAACATCAAAGTTTAACAGGCGAAATTAATGTCAAAAGTTTGATTCTGGAGATATACATGCAGAACGACACGAAAATGTATTTTAGATTAAACAGAAATCAAAATGAACAACGGTGAATTGGAAAATAGTAGGCCTACCACGTTTCACCTGAAATAACACGAAAAGAATGTCCAGTAAAACTAGGTGTTACGTAGGCTCATAGGTGGCGGAACCGGGGGGGGCGCATAGGTTTGGGCTCTCCCACTTTTTTCTGGGAGGGCATGGCCCTCCCACTTTTAAATTTCGAATTTTGCCTAAATACGTTTAAGTAACACAATTCGTATTGGATCCATTGTTAAAGTAAAGTGTTTTTGTGTAAGACTAAGAACAACTAGTTACATTTATATGCTCAAGTCAGTGTAGCGTATGATTGATAGGGTGTTGTGTATATAGGGATCGTTGAGGGCTTATCAAATTTTGAATAAAATTGCTTAAACATGCTGACATAAGTTAATGGCGTCATATTTCAGTGCTTGTGATGTCAGTTGCCACTTCAAATCACAAAGATTTTCTAGTTTTTTTGACGTGCACTTATGCCCTCCCACTTTGAAAATAGTTCCGCCACCCATGCGTAAGCTACCTGTGAAGCAAATGTTTCGCACTTGGATGAAAACATTGCTGCATTGAGGGTACAAAAATCTTTTAAATTTGCTGGTCACCATTGTCGTGTCATACAAGATGTAAGGCTAATTGTATAAGCTATCTTTTATTCCCAGACAAGTCATTAAGTTTTGAGCTATAGGACAATATATAGCTAGGTCAATACTTCTCAAAAGTGAAATCCTGTTTACTAATCGTTGAAGAGTCTTTTGCAAAAGTGCCCATCCTGAAACTAAGTCATTTTCGAAGTATCATTTTCGAAGTAAACATTTACAAAAATATCAGAATCGGTGATACCACACCAAACTCTGTTTCAACATCATGGCTATGTGTAACATCTAATATGAAAAACTCTTCACACAAAATGTGACAAATGTCACATTTAGTTTTGAAACCTCTCCAAATACAAACCCTAAGAAAAAAAGTGGGGGACATGACATATTATGTCCCCCCGTCTAAAAAAGTGGGGGGACACGTCCCCCGTGTCCCCCACCAAATTGCACCCATGCCTGCAATAACAAATGTTATACACAAATTACCAATGGTGCTGCACACTATTCCAATCAACAATTAATAACCATAGGGTTCCCTATTTGAAGAGCACTGATCTAAACCGCATCCAAGTGACTACCCTCACTTGCTGCAACAGACAAGTTAAACACTATCCTGCACTATGCTGGCTACTGCCACCGGTAATTGTGCTGTAACAAACGTAACCTACAATGAGAATAAGTATTATGTCGTCGCGTGAACTTTTTATCTCGATGCAGTTGCGCCGACGCCAGTGACTACGTCAGATCGCTCTTATGTATCACATTGCTTGTTGTTTCCGCAGCGTTGCAGTGTTAAAGTTAGACAAGTTTTATGACTCAAGCTTCTTCTTAAACCAACCTTAGACTTGTTACCTCGTAAATGTACGTATGCGAAAGTGATGGATTTGCGCAATATGGTGCTGTGAAGTATTAGGTTCGTTGCAAATCGATATCGCATCTCCCCCCACCAAATTAGCCTGTGTCCGCTACTGGCAGTGTGTTTGTTTGTTTTTTGAGCATTGATAAAAAAAACAGATGTGAAACTTTATGAAAAACGTAGGCCACGTGTTTTGTCAAATATTAATCGTGGCGTTTTTGGTTGGTTTGCCTGCAAATAATTAATAATCCAGAAAAATCTTACAATCCTGTTCCCGCCAGGAAAGTACGATTTTAACAATTCCGTATCATTGAACTTTTTTCGTCGAGGACAGCAACAAACGCAGTGGGGCACTCTAGAAATGATTTATAATTTTTTATTGACCGTACATTTAGAGCGTCAATATCGTCATTTTCAGCTTTGCGCAAATTGACTCACGCTTTTCCATTTCTCCCCTGTAGCAGTGGAAGAGGGGCCTCGCAAGTGGATTAGCCTAGGGCCTCGCAAGTGGATTAGCCTAGGGCCTCGCATCAGCTAAATCCGGACCAGGGACTCCTTGTTTTTTAAACATCATCTGTAAAACATGCATTTTCCTGAACAATTTTGTTCAGATTGAAGCCGGCAAGTGAAAAGTTCTCTTTGAATTTGATTAAATTGTCAAGTTTTAAAAGTTTGTTTTTGGTGAAGTTCCAAGCTTCTACTGAACCAAACCCACCATTTGTTTATAAAACTTTCCTGCAAATGTGCTTGTGAAAATCTAGATGCCATAAGTGCATGATCGTATACAGCAGGCCCGCAACCAGAGGGGGGCAATCGGGCAATTGCCCCCCCCGAAATTTTAAAAAACGTATGTATTTGTTAGGTAGCCTACAGCAATAGGTTGCATCATTTTGCTCCCCCCGAAAATATCAGTTGGTTGCGGTCCTGGTATACAGTATGTTTTTGAAGTCAAGATTGTAGTTAGCAAGAAGTCATCATGGCCGCTATTGCGATTTTAATATTTACCCTCTTCTGATGTACACCAACACGCGTTCAATCGAAGTCGAGCGGCGACTTCGTTGTAATGGAAACGCAGTTTTTAAGACACCAACGTCCGAAGTTAATCTACAAAACTTGTGCGCATATAAGACGTGGATCCTGTTGTCGTCCGATTCGTGAGCGACTAATTGACGTAGCCTCTGCAGCTGTTACACGTAAACACTAGAGCGTCTCCACGCGTTTGAAAATTGTTTGGATTTTACGTTATGAAATGCGACTGCGGCAGCATTTTTGTACACTGCCTGCATTAAGCTTGCTTCACAAAAACGAGTAGGCTAAAAAAAATTATCCCAAATATAGGCTACTAGAAACAATATTGTAAATTGGAGAAAGTTACACATGTCCTCTATAAACAAACGTGTATATGTTTGACACACTCAGTCAGTCAGTCTACACAAATTATGAAAATGGTTGTGTATTTGCGAAAGAAGTCACAATATGTTATCACCACGGCACTTAAGTAAATTTAAGAAATACTTCTCGCCGCAACTTAACACAATGGTTGGTTGATTTAGCGATTCTGGCGTAATCGCTTGAGGTCTCTTACATCTATGTACAGTATGTTAAATAAGAAATTTCAGTCGACGGGATTAGCACTGAAGTATTCCTTCTGCCTATAAGCTACACTAGGGTTAGTCCGGATATCAATAATTTTTACTATCCGGATAACGGATATTTGTATTTTTGCAGGTTTTTTTAAGGTCTAGGGACCCGAAGAATTGAAAACCGGTTCCCTAGAATCAGAGAAATCGGGTCCCTAACATTTTCCCTAAAAAAAAACTGATTCTAGCTAAGCTGTTAACCGGATAACAACCGCTAATTGTTAGATAATTGATTTCGCGAGATTTTCTTGCTAAATTGAATGCAAACTCATTACAGTTTTATTGCAAATATACAACTGTGGACAGGGCCGCCGAGACATGGATGACGTACCATTTAACCAAGTGGCAGTACTCTTTTGCAGTGAAACAAACGCCGTCCTATAATTATCGTTTCTGGCGAAAATTCTGTTGTGATTGTGGACGGTCCTATTTGGATTAACCCTGCGCAGGTAACCTCTAAACACAAACACCGTTGTTGTCCATGCCCAAAATGGGCACATTTTGTTTGATCGCTTATGCTGGACTGACTGACAGGTTTAGACGGGCGCGCGGGTTTTTGTACAACTTAGCAAGTCTTCTCAAGCTCCTCCGATCAGAAAGAAAGAACGTGTTGATTTTGGAAATTTTTTTATATGATGAAGAACAAAAGCAATTTTCCAAACAAAAATGTGGGTTGTGCTCTCAACAAATGAACAAAAAGGAAAAGAAAAATCCAAAAATTCCGCCAGTAGGCGTCATTGACGGTCGTTTAAAGGTTTAAACAGAACCTCATTTCATGCTTTTGGTTATATCTGCAATAAAAGTCAGTTAGGTTGAAACATGAAACTTTTCTGTTTTTATTGCAATTTTTAGCCACATTAATCAACCTTGCCCAAAATGGGCAAATTTTTTACGAAAATCAGGCACATAACATAAGGTAAACTTGCCCAAAATGGGCAAATGCTTTACGAAAATTCTTGGGCAGTCAGATTGATTGCGGCACTGCTATTGACTTTCATGTCTCACATACGGCCAGTCCCGTCGCCACAGGGGGGATTTGGTGGACTAAGCCCCCCCCAAACAATGCACCAAGCCCCCCCAAATTGAAATATGAAAACTATAACTTAGTGGATTTTGTCAATTTTTACAATGCCAAGGCATCAACAGGAAAACAAAAAACTCACTCTAATCATAATGTCGGGTGATTTTCATCCCAAACTCACCCTTACTACAACGTGGGATGATTTTCACCCGAACTCACACTAACCATATTGTCAGGTGATTTTCACCCGAACTCACAATCAGCCATAACGTCGGGTGATTTTCACCTACGTACCACCTGGCCACTACTCCTGTCCGGGTGGAAATCACCCGGGGTTAGTATTCCAGGGGTGTAAGTAATCTTTGCAGAAAACTTGAAAGTGATCAATACAGACAGGTGTTCACCACCGTTGGCACGTGAACCTCGTTTTGTTCTGATTTGATGGTGGACAGGTTCCACAGCGATGTCTGGTCTCAAGGCTCATGTCCTCAGTAAAATGCTTTGGCCTTTTACCACAAGTGCACGCGCAACAAGGAGCAAGCCTTTTTTGGCTAAGCCAAAGGTCTAGAAACTTCAGTTAGGAAAAGAGAAGCACAAGGTCCATCATGCCCTCAATAAAACGCTTTTGACCTTTCACCACAAGTGCACATGGTGCAGGCCCTTTCTGGCTCCAATTTGTTTCCTCTGACGGAGAAGGCGTCATACATTCTCCTGCCTGTTTCTCAATGAAGACCACGAGCCATTCGCTCCAAATTGATTTGTGTCGTCAGGGCTTGCGCTCGTGTGATCAACTCCCGCGCTGGCGTTTGTCAAAGGTTGCTGGCGTGGCTTATTAGTGAACCTACATGCACCAACTCCTTTTGCCCAAATTGGTCAAGGTTACCTTAGCAGGGAGGTTTGTGTAGAAATCTTGTTACACCTCAGGTAACCATGGGTCAATTTGGGCAAAATTTTGTTCCCCATCGAAAACTACAAAAGTTGTGCAGATTTCGATAGGACTGCCCGAAAGAGCGTCTAAGAAAATGCAACTACTGGAAGAACCAGCTTTCCACGTGAATGTTAACTAATTTTTAATTTAAGTAGAAGAACCGCTTGCTCAAATTGGGCAGAGGTTACCTGAGCAGGGTTAAATAGCCCCTAACATACCGACAGGCCCGTAGCCACGGGGAGCAGGTCCCCGCAAATTTTCTTGTTCCCAGAAAAAATGTTTTAAAAATATGACAAAAACAAAAATCTTGCCCCCCTAAAAATCTATTTTGTCCCTCCGAACTTCAAAACCTGGTCACGGGCCCGCATACCGATTCGTGACACCTGGCCAAGTGGCAGGATCGTTTGTCCATCCAATGGTTCCGAAACACATCATCAATCTGACTGCTCACGTTGTTGCAATTTTCACTGTGGTGTGGCTCTTCCAAAGCTTTTCCTTCGTATTCTCAGGTAGCTCTGTTAAAACACTTGTCTGATGCACTATCCCTTTCTCAGCTCCACCCTTTTTTGCCTTAGTTTTATATAGACGTTTTATTTGCCACGCCAATCTGTGTGAGATTGATTTCATGCAGGGGCGTAACGAGGGGGGGGCAAGTGGGGAACAATTCCCCGGCGCCAAAAATTCCCAACAATGTTACAGGTTCTCCAATACAGAACATTTGCTTGCGAAAGACCTGTTTCGAACACGGGGTCGCCGAACTTGCTTCTTGTCCCGAGCGCCATCTAGCGTTGTTACGCCCTCGATGCCATGATCCTTTTTGTCGGTGGTACTGTATTTCATGATACAACTTTCAACACAAGAACTAAGAACATCATGAAGCTTACTTCACGTGATCCAAACTGTCAATTCTGTTACTTAGTAAATGGTGTAACTGTTAGTATTCATTACATAAATTTTCTGTCACTTTTTAAGGAACCATTATTTTTGCACACTTATATAATGGCATAATCAAAACTAAGTTTTATCAAATGTTTTTGCCAATCTCAGGTTGCCTCTGCAGATCTCTGAAGGGAAATTGAGCAAGACTGCCTACGCAGCCCACATTTGCAATTACCAACTAAACTTAAACCTTCAGAAGTGATTACTGAAACGGCAACAACTATCGAACCGTATTTCACACTTGATTTGCCAAATGCATAAACGCTTTTATGAACAAAAAAGTATACAGCATCAAAAATTAAGCCCTCTCTGCATTAACTAAGTGTTATTAAAATAAACAGGCTACAAATTACAGAAAAACATTGAACACTGTAAAAATTACATTATAAAAACGAATTATGATGGAGACGTTAAAAACCGCGAAGTTCACTTTGATTTTCGTTGGTAACGGATCCCACGCACTGTGAACCCGCGCGTCGGCCCTACACAAGCAGCAAGTTTGCGTAGGTTAGTATTTAGTAGGGACAGCGTCAAAATCAATGGCAAGATTTGCACCCATATAGAACTTTTTGAAACCCAAGAAAGCGCACCGTGAAATACCCGCATGCAGCAACACTTCATAAAAACGTCGGCAAGTGGCATTAGCTTTGAGCGCACTGCAAAACTGTGAAACGTTAAGCAAACAACACAAAAATCAAAATTGTATCCCAAAACTAATGGGATTTGCCATTTGTCTGGCTTGATGCAATGTTGGCGGCCAAGTGTCGCGGCCGTTTAGCAAGAGGATGAACGACACATATTGGTTTTCTGCCTTTTCCAGAGGTAACAGCGCCTCTTGTTGCTCCTACTTGACGACGCAAAATAGAATATGGCTGAATTTTTATGTTTCTTTCCCCATGTTTTTTCACCACTGTGGTGGGCTGGCAGTTTATGAGAAGGGAGCACAATTGTCTAGTTGTTTTTACATTTTGCAGTGTGCGTTTGAATTTTCCGAAAGCTTTCAGTGCCTCCTCGGTGCTTTTCATTTCTGTACCTTTTTCTTAGAGTAATTCACAAACTTCCATTATTTCCTTGTTAACACCATCCTCTACTTCGTTTTCATGTTCTTGCAGTTTATGAGAGTCGTGTGTTGCAGAACCAGCGCTTGTTTCAAACGCCTCTTTCTCAAAAAAATTGTAGTTTGGTGCTTTTTTTTGACCAAATGCAATGCAGTCCTCAGTGCTTTTCATTTCTGTACCTTGTTCTTTGCGTAATTCACAAACTTCCATGATTTCCTTCTTGACAACACCCTCTAGATCTTTTTCATGTTCTTGCAGTTTATAAGATTGCTGTGTTGCAGAATTAGCACTTGTTTTAAACGCTATTTTCTCAAAAAAGCTGTAGTTTGGTGCGTTTTTTTGAACAATTGCAATGCAAGCGAAACGATACTTTTCATCAGCACTTCCTTGAAAAACCTGACAAGCACAGAGAAGGCGGTGCACGATGACACTTTCTTGGTGCTGGCACAGTTTACCGCAAGACCCGTTTTCGCACGAACACATTCCAGTAGAAATATCAACATCATAAGTTACATTGGCTTTAGTCTTGCTTGGAACCTTAAAAATTGTTGGTTCAACTTCCACAATGTTATCAGCTGGGAATTTTGTAATTATCAAAGCACTGTTTTGTCTCTTCCCGAGAACAGCATTCAAAATTCTGTTTTCAAAATACGGTGACAGCACTTCCGTGATGAACTGCAGCACCATGCATGGATTATACGCTTTGCACCTGCAAAAATAAGTTGACTTTTTCAAGGTCGACAAAAACTATGTTATGCCTGAGAAAGCAATAAATTCGAAATTCTTGGTGACAACCAGACAGTATTAACGAAACACAAGTGTTCAAAATCTCTGCAGATGACAGACCACTGTGTCGTTGTATCGTGACTTGTTCAATGCCGGGCAAGTGCGTGTTGGTAATCGACTGCAGCGTACGTAATGATTAACAGCGCAGTCTTTGCGGCTACAGTGATCAGTTTGTTAGTTTGTCTGATTCGTTGCAAGCGTCACTTGTCGGCTGCTGTCTCCGCACGCTTGGCTTTGTTACTTCTTGTCATTTCACTACATGTTCCTATTTCTTTAGATGTCATGTTTCACTTAATCAAAGCTGAATTGAGCAGTGGGTTAACGGTCAATGTTGTTGTTCGGTTCAGGGTTGCGGATTCGGAGTCGTAAGGAGTTGGGTGGAGTCGGATTTCCGACAACACTGGGAGTCGGAGTCGGATTTTTTGTCCCACTCCGGATGTCCAGTCGGATCATTTTTTACATCACACTCCTAAAATGGTAATTCCTGTTGAAATGGTACAATTTCTTTTGAAACTTTTGTTGAATCAGGTTTCTTGCTGTGCACCACGATTTCCATTGATGTTAACAGCCAAATTTCATTACCTTTATGTTAAGGAGTCAGAAATTTTGGAAAAGGTCGGAGTCAGAAATTTTGGAAAGTCGGCGTCGGAAGTTTTGGAATCGTCGGAGCCGGATATTTCACCTCCGACTCCGCAACCGTGGTTAGGTTACGACACATGTTTTTAATGGCAGTCACGCTTTTCGGCAAAAGTCAACAAAATTATTCACTAAACTTTGGCAGGGTCTAATCACCAACATAAAATGTGACACAATGATAGAAAAAATATGACAGAACAAAAAATTTACAAACCTCTTGGACAAAATTTCTTTGATAATTTTCATTGCAGCTTCACAGCAATCATTGGTGTTGTGGCCTCTTGTCAGCAAAGACTTACGATCCATTAGGCACCACTCTTTTCGTCTTTCCATTATCTTATCGACATAGCTATGAAAAATACAAAATCATTAACAGTAGCCCACAAAAAAACGCTTTGGTTAACACAGCAATGAACATCACCTCATAAACTTAATATCTCAAATTAAGTCCGATGTCTAGCAGTATTCCTTTTACAACACAAAGCAACGCAGATGTTTCGAAATGTTTCAAGTGAAGAAAGAGGGGAGTAAACAAAATGTGTTCGTGAGTGATTTCAGGAAAATGTTTGCAAGACAAATTTCAAAAGTACAGCTTCATCGGCGAAGATTGCAAAGCAAAGTGCGCAAAAACTTGAAAGTTGGTGCACAACGTTAAAAGCATGACAACTTCAACATTTGAATGCAAATTTGTTCTGCGCATTGGATTCATTGCAAAGGATTACTGCTCGATGTCCAGTGTTGGTTTGATACACTGTAACTAACATGACGAGATGTTTCGGTACAAAAATAACCGCAACCATTTAGTAGGTTTGCTTACAAGCAGTGCAATCCATGGAATACAAAGAAGCTTTGCTTTCTCCGCATATTAATGCTAAGCTATAAAAAATTTGCATTTTCAACTTGGTCGGTTTCGAAGTGTTTTCCAAGGTGCTTAGGTAGCCTATATAACAGCATCGTTGCAAGTAGGAGGGTAGCCCAGCGAGACCGTTGAATTGTAACATTGTATCAAAGACATTTCGATTTGGGCAAAACACGTAGCGCAACAACTGATTATGTTGCTTGAAAAGCAACAGTGGATGTCAGTAATCGCATAGATTATGTTGCTCACGGTTGACATCGCTTAGTAGACAAACTGGCGATTTTTATTCAATGTTGATGTGCATTTTTTTGTTCAGCGAAAAGTTTGTTTTTTCATGGGTGCAAACGTTTTGTTGCTGGGCTTGTGAACGTTGTAAGCATCAAAGAAAATGCAATGGTAATGAAAATAGACAATGCTATTATTAAGGTGGAGTAATAACAATGTCATTCATGGTTCTTGAAGATGATATTTTTTCATAAGACTAAAGTCATCAGATTAGAAAAAAGGGAATTATGTAGTTGTTGACTTTAGTTAGCACAATCCTAGGCACGAAGCTCAAAGTGAAGACCATGCGACCACGCTTACAAAAATAGCGCTTTCCCAAATTAACTGCAATGTGAAAGAAACGTTGTGACGCCTGAAAGAAAAAGAACGTGCGATGTAACAGAAAAGCGACATTCCATTACCAAGGCAAGTTACAAGAAGTTTTTCGTGCTGGTTTGTACGAAATTAAATACGACTACGCAGATTCCAAACATGATTTTTATCTACAGTATCATGTTGCAGCAACAGAGAAGAAAACAATTTGCAAAAAACAAACGACACTTCAAGCAGTGGCGTACCTCGGGTTTACCGCGCCTGGGGACAAACTCAGTTTAAGCGCTCCCAGCCCGTTCGTGGCAGCATAGAACAAAAGAAACACTGCAATCTGATGCTTTATTGCAATTATCTAATTCCAAGGACAAAGTTTACTTGCTTTTGATGCTGAAAATGTATCGATTATATTGTCAAAAAGGTGATGAGATTTAAATGTGTCACATATTTTAACCTAAAAACTATCTAACACCAATGACTCTCTGTAAAAAGTTTGCTAACAATTTTGTGATCTGAATTTCGATAATCATGTCTGTGAAGACGCTTAGTTTGTTGGTGAAATCACTTAAAACACAGGTAGCAGCCGAAGCAGCAGTAGGGCATGGGTCAGTAAAAGTATTGAGGGAAATGCAAACTTATAAAAAGCAAAAAATTCTTCACCAATATGTTTGTTTCTGTTAAGCAACAATGTTGACCTCAAAAATAATAACAGAGAGTGTAGAAAACCACTATGAATGTTGAGGGTGCGTGAATAGCTGCAATAAATTTGTTTCAACTAGATCATGTTAACCATGAAATTCCCTATGATACTGTGATGAAAAGTTAGCTCCGCCCCCTTTGCCTCTCTTTTGAAAAAACAAGGGAAGCAATCCCCCGCTCTCCGCGCATCCCTGAGAGTAACTGGAAAGTACACAATTATTACTAAAACACTCAACGCTGTTGCCCATTTACAATTAGAAGTTTGCAGAAGTAGTCAGCATTTATTTAAACATCTCACAAATAAAAATCATCATAATTACCTTCAGAACCGCATCAAATCCATTTCAGCATGAAGTTTGTCAAACCATCAAAGAAGAAATACTTTCCTGAACATCAGATATGTCGTCGTAACAATGTACTATTAAGGTGTATCGCTACTTTACGAAAAGCATGCGCATTTGCATGCACTGTGAATGCTGGATTCCCGTCCTTATGCCGCAACTATAGAATGGGAACGAAGTGGGAAAGTTCGTAACCCTGGCTATCTGAAAGCATTGTGACGCAACCGTCAGTCAAACTGCAAGCATGGGCTGGTTGTTGAAGACTCAAGCGACGCCTTAAAACGTCACTATGGTTTGTAATTGCTCTTTTTGCGAACCTTGGTGATCTTGATGAGATTTTGAAACTGGGTGTCAGCGACTTGCATTCGACATTTTGTAAATCGTTATCACTAGCATCCGCTGACATTTGACATTTCGTAATTGTTACATGATATTCTAACCTCAATTTACGCCATCAAAATGCTGCTCCCGGTACAGATGTCTCCCCTTCCCTGTGGCTACGCCACTATCTTCAAGACAGAATCATAAGTTTGCTTCAAGTTATGCATAGAGCCAAATATCCTGAAGTCAAAGAAAGCTACAAAAACTGTCACACTGACATATAGCCTACTTCAAAACAAAAACCGTAGTTGCACATGCAGCGAAATATTGAAACCAGTGCCATATTTTTCCAAGCATTCAATTCAGTCATACGCAGTTTTACCAGTAGCGGTAGCCAATGCTTCGAAGCCCCCTCTGCTTTAAGTTTGTCGCTGATGCTGAGTTTTTACCGAACTAACGTGGAACCTATCGATCAGGTCAAAAGCAACCTGAGCTAAATCTTTCCTAATGCTGCTAGCTTACCGCAAACAAATCATCCAAAATCAGCGCAAAACAGTGAGAAGAGTAGTTACAAGCAACGTGTGCTGACGGAAGAGCTCTTGCGAACTTTTTCCTTTGGCCACCTCACGCCAAAGTAGCGAATAGCGGTAGCGGTAAAATGGTGATAGATCATTACCGCATCCGTTTTTTTTTCAAAATAGAGCGGCGCTATTGCTAACGCTACTGGAAAATTAGCTTGCTACAGTAGCTCACTATTTTAGTAGCTCGCTACTACCCAGCTCTGCTGAAGACTTTCTCAAGGGATTTCCAAACGTATATTCTAAACAGAAATTTCAACCGGTTATTGCACTTATGAAATTTCATATAGAAGCTAAAAATATGGTTTTGTTAAAACTTCACAGAGCCACTGAAGAAGAAAATTATGACCCACTTGAACAATTCTTTCAGTGGATCACAGTAACTTATGAACTGTCAAAACGACAGAAAATTATATTGCTACAAAAAGCAATAGAAAACAAAAATTTTGATTGGCAGAGCAATCCAGCTGATGAATTAGAATTGGCAATTCAGGAAGCACAATTAGCAGTTGTTGAAACAACTGAAAATCAATTCTTTTCAAACATGATGAAAGAAATATTAAGAAACTGTATGCCAAGTCCATATTATGTGAAGATTGCTGAGATGAACATCGCTGAGATGTTGAAAAAGATACCAGAAATCTGGAAAGAATGTGGTCCTCATGAAGTCACATTCCAGAATAGAGACTATAGAAGCATGAGAAACAATTATGCTAACCACACCCGAGTTACCAAAAGGAAAATCAGATATCAAGTGAGATTGTGTTATTGTTACAGACAGAAAGGACATCTGGCAAAAAATTGCTCATGGAATAAGACCCTGAAACATGAAACCAAGCAACTTGAACTGGTTGTAAACAATAGATGATCTGTGTGACAACTATGAATGAACTAAGTGAAAGTGTTCATAATCTGTGTGCCGACACATAATTTAATTTATTTGTTTGTTAGCAGACACGAAGTCCATAGTATGAACACACACACTCTGCAGAACGCAGGTTGATAAAAACAGACAATACAGAACGTAGTACAAGACATTGAAGACAGAACCATAGGGTTACAGACACATTCTTAACACTATTGTTAGCTAAAACGTAACACTTGTTACAGCACTACTGCGGAGTAGGGCGCT
>Ga0210059_1008756_pt1 | contig 15900 bp, 9 predicted proteins | sample Ectturendosymbi2_FD_188042 | JGI IMG/M metagenome (GOLD analysis project Ga0210059, IMG submission 188042) | Ecteinascidia turbinata endosymbiont from Florida, USA - Sample 2 (SPAdes) (version 2) | ecosystem: Host-associated > Tunicates > Ascidians > Unclassified | place: Key West, Florida... | reverse complement strand
CACCAGGTTAGCCATTGTGTCAGGACCTTTGATGCCGTGCTAAGAAACAACTTGTATCGATTTTTTATACGATGCACATCTTCATCCAACTTTTTTATTCGATCGCTTCAAATGTCTGATGCTTTTTACAAATCTTCATTTTTCCTCAATTATTCAACACTCCTGTATGGAGGCCAAATGCAGTAGTTGTTCGTCAATTGTTTCGGAGTTTGCGTCTCATCAGTATTGCTTTTGTGTAGCAAAAATATGTGGACACTGTGTACACACCAAGCATAAAAAGTAAGAAGTGCTGGGAAAGTGCCTTGCGCCTCTAAAGGCTGGTCACGTACTAACACCGGTTGTGTAATGCCCTACTGTATGGTTTATCCATTTTCTGTGCTTTTGCGAATGGCGATACAGCTGTGGTGAGGATAAACAGCTTTGCTCCTCCCAGTGTTGGTCATGTGCAAACACCGTTTCTGTACTGTGCGCTGATGTATAGATAACCACTTTTTGTGCTCTTGTGTCTGTGATATGGACCACGAGTCCGCAATAAAAAAATATCATTATTATATTTCGCTTCCATTGCTAACCTCAAATGCACCCCTTCGGACAGGAAAATGTACCCCTAGGGGTACATGTACCCCAGGTTGGGAACCTCTGGTCTACAAGTACCGCTCTTTCCTGAACCCGGAGCAGTGAGTCTCATGCGTCAATATGGCAACAGGTTATACACGAACGCAGACCATACCAGACGCAACCGAAAAAGACGCGACATCGCAAAATCAGACCCATGCGTGCGCCAAAAAAACGCACAGGACGCAGCCATGTGCATTTAGCTTTAGAAGGCAATGAATCCTAGTGGTACTGGGTCATTTTTTACGCAAGGACGGCAGTGTGGCAAGTTTTCTGGTGGCATGAATTGCATTCTGCTGAGTGAAAGCCAAGGCTTGGCCTATTAGGTGTAGCCTAGTCTATTCCAATTTGCAAAGACTGCAGTACAAGAACAATACTAGTGAAAAGTACAGTCGTAATGCAATGTCGATGTGTTTATAACTGCATGACCTCAAAGCACTGCTAGGTTGAAAGAACTTTCTCCCGCTTGAATAACGATAAAAACAAGCTGAGGGATTGTCTTGCTGTGTGCACCTTGGCAGCAATAGTGAGATTTTTTCAGGTGACCTTGAAGTCAACCAAAGGCTTAGGCATTTACAAATTAGCCTACATGACGAAGCAAAGGAAAACATTTTGAAAAATTAAAATTTTGAAACTGTTGGTGCAATCATTGATGAGATTTTTTCCTTGTTAACTGCAACCAGCTGGAGAGTTGCAAGGGATTTGCTTAGATTTATTGCCAAAGGTGCTGGCTAATCTTAAACGACATTGAGAATTTTTTTTGAAAATAACTGACATGTGGTTATGCAGTGGTGCTTTCTGCAAACTTGTTTTATTTTTGTGCATGTAATTTTGATCTTGCACTTGAAGCGTGTGCGACTCGGTTGTGTTCGCACACCTTCAGTGTGGGATTGATCCTCCCGAAACCTCGGGACAGTGTGGAATTGATCCTTCCCGAACCTGGGAAAGGATGGATTGTGACGTCATAGATGTTAACTCCGCGCCAGACGAATCGGCCAGAGTGCTCATACTTCCATGTGCATGGAAGTCACTTATAAGTGTCGCTTCCTTGGTCTTTCCCTTCTCCTGCTCTTTGGCCGTCTTTGCTCACATGTAGCGGTCGCGCTAGCGTGACTGCTACACAGTCTTAATTATGCAACGTGTATAGTATGTCGTGTTTCAAGGCTAAATATTATTGTAGCTAAAGATGATTGCGTTTTTTGTTTCAGCTTGTGTCGGGAAATGTAGGGATATTTCATTCTTATTGTAGGGAAAACTTGTTAACATAGAGTGGCAACACTGCTGCAGATTGGCAAAGCAGTGGACATGAGTGAACTGCAAACGCATAACTGCACAACACCAGCGCAGTGAACCTGGTTCTTGTGCACTGTGGGTGTCATACCGACAAATAAACTGTCAATGCAAGAATGAAGTGATTGTAATCGGAATTAAGTTCCTGACTTGAGGTTTACTAGAAGCTTTTGGTTCCTAGCCCAATTTTCAAAAGTGAGGGGCGAATGATCGTTTCCCCCTTGCGGACGCCCATGCCCTTTCAGTCGTAATTAAAAGTACGTGCTTTTTTTGAAAGCCCAGTTTCAAACTTATGTTGTATTGAGTTATCTGTACATAGCAATAATGCTATGTTAATACATAATAAACCCTATAACAGTGGTGGCCAACCCGTGGCTCTTTGCCCGGTTTCACGCGGGTCTTATGCAATTACAGAAGTCCCACCAAATAACATGCATAACAATAAATGGCTTGTAAACTTCCGTCATTTTCATGTTGGTGTGTGGCATTTACAATAAATCCAGCTAAGCAAAGTTATGTGTGAGGAAGAGATGGGATGATGTTCATGTGTGACCATGTGTATCATGTGACTCTTTGCGGTGACACAGTAACAAATGTGGCTCCTGGTCTATGACTGGTTGGCCACCCTTGCCCTATAATGACAACATCAATGCCGTGCTAACATCAAACAACCAATGTTCTATATAGTTGTTCAAGGTAGCCTATGTTTGATCCCACGCAACCGGCGTAGCAAGCACAGACCACAACAAGTGTTGCGCCGCCCAATACAAAGTGCTGAAAGGCCCATAATTGGGCCGAGGTCCGCCACTGGGCACAGTGTTAATGGTTAAATAACTGGATTTCTCATAGGCGTAAATTTTCGAATTTTCATTGGACAACTCTGATGTAAGATACATTGCATAACACAGGCTCGGGCTACGAATACGACTTTATATGATTATATACCGGTTATTGTATATTCTTGTACAGTTAAAGGATACAACACAGGGCTATAACAGTTGGTGAGACTGATGGGGGTACAAGGGTGCGAACCTCCCCTTGACAAGCTAAATGCAAAAGTGAGTCCCATTTTTCTTATATTTCGATAGTCAGTACTTTTTTGTTTTTCAGTAAGTTGTTGTTTCTTGCGTTTTTCGGAAGATTTTGGGCTGTTGTTTCCCGGTTATTTCAGGTTTTAGTTTATAGAATCCCACATCCGGGTACATTTTTATTTCTAAACTTATTTCTGAATGTTGGCGAGGGGCCCTCTACGGTGGCCAGTGGGCCTCTTTCAGCTACGTTTATCACCCTGGTTAAAACCTCTAGCTACGCAACTGGTCTACAACTTAATTTTCCTGAATAATTTTTTACTAGGCTATACTGAAAATGCTAACAGTCAACGTGGATAAAGCAAACTTTAATTGCACAACAGCCAGCTCACCAAGACAAATGCTGACAACGAAGCTAGTTTCTTTGACGTATTAGATAAATATGAATATTGAAAGTGGAAATCAATTCTTGGTGAGTTCAGTTCTGAAGTCTCTATATGCGGTAACAAAGGTACTCAGTCAGATTTGGGCCCCCTCCCGGCGGGGGGATACGGGGGGCCCTTCCTCCAGCTCTGTTTGCAAGCAGCTCCGTGAGTTCACAAGTTTTGTGCAAAAAGATGGATAATTTTCTATGACAAACATTTGACAGCAATCAGAATCAGTGAATTCGTTTGTTGCGACGTAATAAGTTGGTAGGATTACCGAGTCGCAGGGTGCGAATTCTGCTGTCGTGTTTTGTGATATGAAGTCTGTAGGTTTCAATATATGAAGTCTGTAGGTTTCAATATATTTTCAAAGGGGTCGGTCATTTCAAAGAGTTTAATGTCAACTGTTCTAGGTGTTTATTCCAAGCACACAACACCAACAAAACACCCTTCAAGCATAATGATGCTTGTAGGTCGCGGTAATTTTTTTGTAGAAGCCAAGATCATCATATACGGTCTGTGTATATGTATAATTACACGGATTTTCCAAAAGACAGACAAACCGTCAAAGCGGCTTGTCAACACAACGTGATCGCTGTAAAGTGTAGTAGCAAATTAATAATTTATAATATAGTATTAATATGAAATGTAGCATGTTATATGAACTGGGACAAACACGTGGCTTTACCGTAATGAACCCAAACGCCGACACAAAACTAGCAGCGAGTTCATTATAGCAACTACTAATTACTAAAATGCAACGTGTGGAGGTGCATGAACTACGGTACAGTACACATAGCTCGTTTAACAGTCACGCATAAGATGCTACTGGCACCACCCACGGTACTATTTCGAAGCATCAAATAAGAGTTACCGTGTCCAGCGTCCACCACATCGATGTAGGTGGTCCGCTTTGCACATCGTTAACAAATTTCATTCGTTTACAGCGAACAACACTACTTTACAAGCAGCCACCAGCGGCACGGTAAATATCTACGCTTCCACAATGAGCAATGGAAATAGCATGAATGCCTGCAAAGCATGAGTTAAATCATTCCAAGCATGGCATCAAAGCACTCTAAAGGCTTTGCCACATATTTTAAACGCTCGGTGCACAACCTGACGAGTAAAGTCGTGCTGATATGTAGACAGAGTCAAAGAGGCGCAATACAGCATCTCAAACAATATTTGTTGTCAGAGCGCACTGCTTCAACGTTAACGCCACGAATATTTCATTCGAGAAGGCAAAAATTGCCTTGCTGAAAGAACAGAGGTAACAAACTTCAGCATAAACATGGTCTTCCAGAGGAGGCAACAGTTTCAAACGCACAGTGATCTGGCCCGTCTTGGCGCTGGTATACCGCAGTTCACCAAAGAGTGAGGCCGCCAAAGCTGAATTCCACCCGAAGCTCACGCAAAGTACTTCGTCGACGCACTCACGTCATTATGCGAGAGCTCCCGTCGCAGCAGGAACAGCCGTGACGTCAGATGGAGTGACATCATACCCAAGTTTTTTCAAATCCCGCGTGACCACGTTCAGAACAACCTGCTCGGCGCAATATCACATTTATTATGTATTTAAAGGAATCGGATGAGCGCAAGTGCATTCAGGTGACTACGCCGAACGTTCACATTGGTGAAGCCGACAGTCCTAAACACCTATGTCAAGAAACCAACTTCACGTGCATGTGTGCTGTATATAGCAGGGTTGGCCAAACTGCGTCTCTTCGAACCTGCATGAGGCTGTCTGAGCTTTCCGAAAAATGGTATATTTGTTTTTCATTTTTTAATTCTATTGCAGAGTGTAGAAATATTGTAAAGTGGTACTGTGGCAGCTCGCGTGCCGTACAGTATTACTTTTGCAAGACATTCCAAAAAGAATTATGATGTCACAGAAGCGTAGATTGCAAATAAATTCATATATCTAGATTTTTATGTTGCGGCTCTGTGTAACCTGGGTTTTACGATATGCGAATCATACATAGACCAGGTTTGGCCACCCCTGGTATACAGTGATTTGCAACCCAACTGCACACTTCAAAAATCTTATCGCAAAGCCTGCATAAAACACGCACGGAATGTACGTACGTTGTGGTTTACCAATAGATGCCATTGCGTGTGCGCGAAGTCACGACCTGAATGTTTGATGTGCAAAGACCAGCAGTCTTTACCTTAAATGCCATGATCCTTTTTCTCAAGAAAGTAAACAAGGCCAACATGGTACATCGACTGTACCTTCAAGGCGTGTGGGTAGTGCGCAAAACAGAAAACTAAACGATTTTAAATGACAAATTTCGAACGTTTTAGTGACCTCAAGTTTCGAAAACAAACAATGCAAAGCTCCATAGCGGCGAACTTCATAAAATTTGCATGAATTCTGTGGTTATCCAATTAGGTTTCGCGCTCTACAGAGAAAGCCTTCTTGTTGTACCAGGCCCGTAACCAGGGGAGATGCAGGGGGGAGAAGCCCTCCCTAGAAAAATGTTCGCCCTCCCTGGAAAAATGTGTTGGACATCGTTTAAAACTACTGGACATAGTTCAAAAAATTTGGGCCCCTCTCAGAAAACTCTTCACCCCTCCTGGTGTGTCCAAGCTGGTTACGGGCCTGTGTTGTACTACGAGAAATGAACTCAATCGAAACGAAAACTTACGTCGTTACAACTGAATAGTTAAGTGGTTGGGGCATCACTGTTATCATCATTTAGAGTTTGCGCTCACAATGCGTTAAAGAAAAATATTATTTATTATTGTCAATGTTTTAATAAAAAGCACAAGATGTATTACTGTAACCGTGCAAACGTAAACAGTAGTTCTTCATCCGAAATTACCATCATAAAACTTGAGGTAAGCAAGGTAACAGTTCAATATAGCAACCGAAGACGACTGTTGATATTTTTCGTTTAGCATTTTATATCAACAAAACGTAATCACCTTAATGTGACCTTGCGATCTTACGCGAGTAACGTCACGGCCTTCACCTTGAGACACAACCTTGGGATCAACGAATTCTGGTCTTCGACCTAGAAACCAACTACAAAACAAAAAATGCACCAAAATAGTTTCATGGTGTAGCCAAAATTTCGGTTACAGTGCTAAAAAGGATGCCAAATGGCCACGTTTCTGTCTAGGAAGATGCATCACTTTGAATTCGTGATGCAGACAGGATTTAAGGCTGGGAGCATACTGTTTCGTGCTTTACAGTGGTCACGTTAAACATGCGCAGTGATCCTTAATGGAAGACCTTACACCTGAGGCAAGTGGATTACGACGAACTAGCCGATTTAAACAATCTCCATGAACGAAGTTTGCTTTTCCGTGCGTTTGTCATTGACATAATGAGATCGTTCTCACATATCTTGAACCGATGCAGCAACCGGCAGACAAAACGCCACAAGACAACCTTCGATGAACAGGCAGCATTACAAAAGTGGGCACCTCGTGATTTTTTGAAATCTTGACGTTGACACGGGGACGAACATGGGTACGTCCAGTACATGTCTTCCAGGTGTCGCAGGAAGATGAACAGCACCATAACCTCGCACCACTTCATGGCCAAGTGCGTCTGGGCCGTAGCAGCTTATCACAACTTGAGGCCCTGAAAGTCACTAGATTTTTAAGCAAATGTAACAATTAGCTGTTAGCTTGCAACTTTTCTCACAATAGACAATTTCTTGAAAAAGTTCTCATTCATCAAGGCTTATTTTGTGCTATCACATGACAACCATCTTGTACACCAGTCAATGAAGTATGTGCAATAAAAATCAAACCAAACAAAATCTATGTTGACAATTTTAACAATATTCCTTAAACCCCGCAAGTACGTGGAAATCAGAACTCGAATAAAAATTATTCACAAGTGAAATGAAGCATTGTTCCTCAAAGTAACACACAAAAACTTAAAACGAATTCACCTTTGATGTATGACGTGGGCACAAAAAGAGCACATTAGAGTGATTGAAGTTATAATGGTACATAGTGCACCATTTTACCATTTGTGTTCAACCTCAGTGCAATAGAGCACCACTAATATACTGCTAATGCTCATCTGCTCCATCAATATACTGACCAATTTTGTAAACTTCTCTTTTCAAAAAAATAACGACAGTTTAGATATAAAATGAAAACTTATAATATAATAAAATTATAAAAGGTATAATGAAAATTATAATAAAAAGCCAAAATGTAACAAAATAAAAGATGGATATATGATAAGAAAACCTGAAATATTGCTTCTTGGTGTAAGTCACTAAATACTAGGCCATAAAAATTCCCCTATTTGTCTTGTTCCAGTATAAAAATCCTATTTTACACAGATGGTAAAGTATTTCACAAATGCTCTTCAACAGAAAGAAATCATCTCAAACAATATCAGAGTTTGTTGGCGATTACTACAACAAAACCACCGATAGTTTTCAACCAATGAAAAATTTTTTTTTCAGTAAACAGCAAAAGATTTAAAAATGTAGCACTGCTTATTCTTCACAAAGTTTCAAAAATCTCAAATGTTTACATCCAAAAGGGTTAGTGCTTTTGTAGGAGATGTTTAAAGGAAAATTCCAGACAAACAACTGTCTTTCATCTCTGCTTTTTCGTGTAAATTGTGAAATTCCTTCTTCAATTCCACTGGTGACGACCCAGTCCTGACCGTGAACAAATGTGAATCGGCAGTACAGTTCATCAAAATCTGGAAACTGTACAAAAACTATTTTGAAGAAGTTTGTATAAGTAATATGTCAACTGAGCATTTCAAGTATCTTAAGCACACCGCACATTCATGATTCAGAAGTACAATCTTAAGCATGCAACACAGTTATAATACAGAAGTGAAATAAATTATAAATTGACTATAACTAAAGTTGTGTAGTCTACAGATCATCTGAAGTCGCTATACAATCTAAATAGGAGATTTTATTTCCAAGCATAAATGTGAGACACTAAGATTTCAGCTCCTAGTTGTACCAATTTAATCTGGTTGCAACAAGTTAACAAATCATGGTGAATACTAAGCGGCAGAAAGTCTTTTCAAGTGAACTAACATCACAAACAAGAAAAGTCTTTTTAAATCCAGTGTAAAATCAAAAAAAATTCATAATCAAAAAGAACAACAGAGAAATAAAACAGTCATAACTGCAAAATTCTCTGGTCTGCAACTGTTGAGATAAAATAGTAATATTGTTCATAAAAAGAAGCAGTGACTACTTTTATTGTAGAACTGATGCAACCACAGAGGCTATGCTTCCAAGAAAGTGAAAAACAGATTTTCCAGCCCTGCTTCACATACACTAAAGTGCATTACACATTGAGATGAAAATAAAACTTTTCAAAAAAATTGCATCCTGTGTTCAACATGACATATTAAGTTAAACAACAGCTGACAATCTACGTTAACAATATGAAAGGTTTTTCAAAACTACCATCTCCTTCAAATTTTGAAAGATTTTACCAGAAAATTAAGTGCTTAAAATGTATATACATGTATTATGAATTGTTTTCAATACATGGCAGTAATCTATAAGTAATGGATTATTATCAGTAATGTAAATTGTTGCTGTAGTGACAGCACTTTAGTATTCAAATTCAGCAAGCCATCATGTTAGTGATTTTCTCTATGTTGAATAATTGACGATGTTCTGTGCAGTACTGCATAAGCCCTGGTACAGGAACTAGCTTAATATAGGGAATTAGCATGGCTTTGAAGTGTTCACACAAAACTGATTCATCTTCCACTCAAAAACTGCCTACACAAGATTACAGGTTGTTTATGACCAATATTGGTTGCATCTCACTTGTCTGACAAACGTTTAACTGTCTACTAGCAGAATGGAAGCTTCAAGGATGAGTTTAAATAATAGCACCTGCTGATATTCTCATTACCCAGGGCCCAAAATGTTGTAGCAATGTGATTGAATTCATGAAAATCATTCAAGGCAGTGGCATAGTTGTCGCTCATGCACCTTGCCTCAATACAATTACAAAACATTGCAGACATGTTCAAAATCGATAAATGCTTTTGTACTTATGCAGCATAAACATAATTGCACTTAACTAGTTACACTTCTATGGGCCACATGGGGTTTTTAACTCCTGTTTTGCATTGTTCTACCAATAGCAAATCACCAAGTAACTATATCAACAAATACATAGAGTGATAAAGTTTGTTTACATAACAGAATTTACATAAATGCAAGAAACTAATCTTCTGTACCAATTAAATGTGTGTAAGTAACATATAGTGATATTAGGATCTAATTTAGCATTTGGATATAATACACTAAAGTCTTGGAAAACAACTTACATCTTTAGTTTGCAGCAAGTGGGTCTTGCTGAACAAAAACCAGAATAAAATAACTATGAGTTGCATAGTAAGTCATGCACTGAAAAAAGTTGAGCAAACATCTAGATTTTGTTCCACACTATAAAAAAATTCTAGTACTCACATTTGCGCTTTCTATCTGCCCATTCGCCATCAACAGAAATACAGCAGGATTAGGGTTTATTCCAGTCATTATGGTTTGTACAAAGCATATTAAATCCTGCCAAAAACACGTTTAGTAATGCAGTTCTACATGAAGAAAACACAGCAGACTATTTCAATTTCAGTCATACTGTTGAGTGAGCTAGATCTTCAAATGTGTCAAATAAATGCTATACAAGGTTTTGATGACTTGGTTTGGGTAAGGCATGCCTTAAAGACATGATTCAGGACATTATGGAAAATGTCTCTTCACAGAGGCCAAATCCTGTGCAAAATAAATGGTTAAGTGCAGCAAAAGTGCATAACACAGGGGGAAGGCAATAATCAACAGTACAGATCATGGCAAAGAACCAGGTTTACATCTACAAGGACAGTCAGGGGATGGGGTAACATGGGTGATAGATATTCACAGACAATTAATACCTTCAGTGTCAGGTTGGTTTTTCCTTTTAGAGGTATAATTTGTCTATATCGGACAAGTCTCAGCAACTCCAGAAATATGCCAGGTGATAGAGCTAGAGAGCTATTCATATCCTCAAAAGATCGAGTGAGTTTTCTAGTTTGCACGAAAAAAATTGGAAAGTTTTGGCTTTGGGTTTTTTTGTGGGTGACATCATAAGTGGGGTAGGTCTTGGCATTTTTGCTCGAGGTCATCTAGCCTTAGGCCCCAACTCAAATGTTTTGACTCAAGCGTTTAATGGAAACAAGGCCATAATCCAAGTTCTTTGAAACCTTGATTGACTTTCTACCATTTCTGGTTCAAAATTTACGGCCTAAAATCAACAAAAAACAACTAAATAATTAATTAATCAAGAGACTCATTAATCAATTTGTTTTTTTAGGCCATAAGTTTTGAACCAGAAATTTTAGAAAGCTAATCAAAGGCTTGAAAGACTTGGATTATAGTCTGGCTTGCAATAAAAACTTGGGTCAAAAAACTTCCTCTAGCAGTTGGTGCCCAGGGCCAGGTCATCCAGGCCAAAATGGCCTGAAACCTACCCCACTTACGACATCACCCACAAAAAACACGAAATCCAAAACTTCCCATTTTTTTAAACGTAAATAAGACTTCCTGCATCTTTTGAAGCTTTGAACAGCTCTCTGGCAAGTTATGGAATTGTAATGTGGTGCAAAAATGTGGGCTGAACATGGGCTTTCAAAGTACAAATATTTCGTATACACCAGCACCAAACGTGTTAAAGACCCTAGGTTTTCTGTAGGCTTTCAAGGTATCTGCCAACTGGGCTCTGCTTTCATCTTTTTACGATGATTCAAAGTTGCTCATATCTGTATTCAAGAACTTAACTCCACAGGTAAAACAATCAAGAAATCTCTCACAAATTTTTAATAGGAAATCGATTTCATGCAACACTACACATCATCCATCTTTACATCTTATTCAAATAGAATTACATAGAGTCAGAAGCATCAGGCCCATCAGCCAGTTTGATGAAGTGGCATTATTTAGTTTGTTATTATTCCACAAGCAACACACATTTATCAAGCTACAACAAAAAAGCTTAAATTATTTCACACTAATTCTAAAGCAAGTACTTTGAAGATAATGAAACAAAACAAACAAAATTTTGGTCAAAAATATGATTTGAGATATATATTATATTTGATATGAATGAAAGTTGATGATCAGTTGATTACCATAAGTTGTACACTACAGCAAGAAATAAGCTAGTATTAATGACTTCAGAGAGTATTGTTAGTAGGCTTAAGTAGCTTAGAAAAAGGGTTAGCAACTTTTTTGTACCTTGGCGCAGTTGAAGTCTGGTCTTATTAATTTGCATACCGGCCCTCAATAAAATAACTAATCTTTGGTGCATACAAATTTATGACAACTCTTGTTATCATGACACTGATTCAGTGAAAAATCCCAGCTTGTTTTGCTGTAACCAGATGCTCCCACCTAAGGATTATAGTTCTTGTAGTCAATAACACCTGCAGTGTGTTGTTTATGTCCAGCCTACTTCATCATTTTGTCTTGGTTGCTATAACCACAGAAAAACCAGTGCACACAGTTTTAGAATTGGGAAGCCTAGCTAGGCTGTTAGATTTTTACCAAGAGGCAAACATGGTTTGTCAAAAAAATTGCAACAAAAAAGCAATTATGCTTTGATTCTGCACAGTCCATTAACAAATTCCTCATGGACCAATATCAAGCTGTGGCCCAATAGTTTCCAATCCTTGACTCAGATTATCAAATTTTGTTTTACATCGTTGATATAACTTGCAGAAGAGTTATCAGCAGAACATGATAAATCAAACCAAAACTTATTTGTTTCTCAAGTATCACAATTCAAGATCATCAACTACACCAACAATCACATAATCCTTAAACACTTCACTTGGTCAACTTCGTCCTAAGGTTGCCTAGACCATTTGTGAGTAATCAGAGTCCTTCATAGGTATATAGGTTTAATCATGTATTTTTATGACTCAACAAACCACCAAGTCATATTAATAAAAAAATAGAAAACAATTGGGGATGTCATGGGTTGTCTGAAAATTTGTGTGAATTATATATTTGAGACACTGACACAAGGAGTTGCTGAAACACCTTATGGGTCAATTACTTGGCCAGCCCTATTGTCGACAAAGCAATACTAATTGTTGAAGACGTTTATGCATAAGTGATGAGGAATCATAATGTGATAAAATCTAATAATTTAAACATTGGGTGTATAAAAATTAGTAATAAAGGACAACAGCAAGGAAAACCAAAAACACAGAGGTGAAAAGCATGCCAATGAATGTACAGGAAAGTTAGAGTGAGTAGAAGGGTCTTCTTGATTCTTCTTGCATATGGAGGTTTTCCTCCGAGTTTGCATGCTTTGTTTCTTGCGGAAAGGCACGTACAATCACGACACATGAATCACAGATGAGGCACAGTGAGGTGGTTGCATGCGAACATGATACAACAGCATGATACAGCACATAATTACACATAGCGCAGTTGCAATTTTGGGGCCACCGCGGGTGGTAGCAGCATTGGCCCATGAGCTGAGTGCTAGGTTCCTTGCTCAAGGGAACAACCGGCGAGGGATCGAACTCTTGTCTCACTAATCGTGAGGCCAGCTCTTTACCAACAGAGCTAACCGGCCACTAGTGTAGTAGATAGAAGGGTGATGGGTCCTACAGAAAAAAGTGACACTAATAATTACACAAGAAATGGAACAAACACACAAATAAAGAATCAACGGGCATACTTTTTCTGATAATGTACATAAGTCATGACATATGAAACTGGTAATTTGAAAATCAGCAAGATTGCAAGTACGATATATGATATATCATACTTGCAATCTTGGTGATAAAAATAAGTGACACAATTACCCACCGACCATACTGGAGTACCATCAATGAAGGTGTATGTCCCATCAGAAACATGACATCACCAAATGAGTTTGCAAAAACAAGGGTATACAATACACAGATTACAATAAGTTTAGCAGCAATCAATCCATCAACTCAAGTGCAGCAAGTAGTATAGGCAATACTGGCATATTGGCAAGGGAGTAAGATAGTAAAACACTCACACTCCCTTTCCACTACCGCCACCGGGATATTCGCAAGGGAGTAAGACCTTTTTGTGTTGGTTTTATAATGAAAAAGATGAAACAGGCTTAAGTTTTCAGGATCTGTAGGCCAAAGTTTACTACTGTACTTGTACTGTACTGTTTGTCGACAACCAGTTAAAGAAAAATCAAGACTACTGTACATTTCCAGAAAGCAACTGATTACCCCAGTAAAGCACCAACTCAACTGCATGGTACTTCTGCAACTTCACTGAAATTGCTGCAATCAGATTAAATCACAATCGAATATATATTTGCGATCTTCCTCTGTTCTGTGCGTTGGATATTTCGCTTACTTACTGTACAACGGTTTTCACGTACTACAACGGTTTTCAGAGTCTACAAAACTTTTAATGGAATAAGAAAATGATTGATAGCACTCTGCAAGACCAGTAACCATTACACAAACATTACTACAATATTATTTTCTATTCTGAAGCTTATTTTTTTACTCTTTGTGTTGGGAAAAACCAGCAAAGAAAGAATTCAAAACCCATCCAAACGGTTCGCAAAAAGAATTCGCTACAGTGGTCGAGAACACAAAAATTTATTCGCGATAGCAACCGCAAAAGGGCAGCAGAAAGAGCATGATTTTGGACTCAACCTGGATTCAAAGGAAGTTGCACTTTGCCTAGAGTGGCATTGGATTTATTTTTCGTTGTTAATAGTTTCTTAAGCAAGTTGAATAAAATTTTTCCTTTCACACCTTTGTGTCACTTAAAACTTCTGATCATTACTTTTGTAGTTGTTTTTGGATACGTTAGTTCGACAGATCAAACAATTCTGTGATGTAGTCGAGACCGTAACCTCCGAGACCGAAACCTGGCTTAAATTTCGAGACGAGACCGAGACCGAGACCTGAAAGTTAGAGACTGAGACCGAGACTCGAGTGGTGAAAGTAGAATAATTTTCTTACCGGAACGATCCAGTATTTGTCAATACCCTTGCAAAATTTAAGCCATAAATGTAAAAAAGCAATCAAGAGCACGTCTACTTTTGACCCACCCTGTATTGTACATTTTAAAAATACAAAAAACGTACGATGCATTCTGAAAACCACAATTTCAAAATCAACCAAAAAGCGTCAGGATATAGGCTAGGTACGACAACTTGCTCTATCGCCGAAAATGATTCAGGCAATGCAACTTGAGTTGTATAAATTTAACACCTCATACTACATGCTAATACCGTATTTGCAACTTATATACCATAAAATAGCAAACCTGATACAAATACTTTACATCGTTTGCAGGGCCCTGGGCTATTTTAAAGGGGGCTCTTGTGAAAAGTTTGATGTTTGATGTCATACAAATGAGTACTATATGCAGGACCGGATTTAACTGATGTGAGGCCCTAGGCTAATCCACTTGTGAGGACCCCTCAACCATTGTTGCGAGGAAAAAAATAGAAAGCGTCAATCAATTTGCGAAAATCAGAAAATTACCCTCTGAAAGTACGGTCAATAAAAAGCTCTCAATCATTACTGAAGTGCCCACGATCACTGCGTTTGTTGCTGCCTTCGACGCAAAAGCGTTAAATTGCACGGAATTGTTGCAATCTTACTTGGCTGGCGGGAACAGGATTATTAACTGCTACAGGCAAACCAACCGCAATCGCCACAATTGAAATATTTGACACAATACATGGTATACGTTTTTTATAAGAATCACATCTGTGTTTTCTTATCTGTGTTAAAAAAAAACAAACACACTGCACCTATATGCGGCACGTAATCAATAAGCGGACTAATCAGTGCAGGCGCAGGCAACCACTGGCATTGAAACTGTCACACTCTCCCTCTTTGAAATTATACGGTCCAATCACCAAAACGATCGAGGGGTTTCCTGAATCTTGTCGACCGACGTAGGGGTGCAGTGGCGTACGCAGAAATTTTTCATGGGGGGCGTTTCAAAGTGCCAAAATTTTTCTTTGCACTAAAATCGACAGTATGATAAGAAAAAATATAAAACAAGCAGCAATACAATACGTAAACGTTGTCAAGCAGTTATAAGCACGTATTTAAACGCCTGTTGGATGTCTCACTTAACCTGTTAATAATCTGTTCCGGGGAAGGAGTGTAATTTCGATAAATGCTTAATAATGCAAGCCCGTTCATTCTGGTATCACTGGTCATACTTCGCAAGTACGTTTTTAGTCTGCGTAAGGTAGAAAAAGATCGTTCACTGGTACACGTTGTCACCGGAAGAGTTAAAAATATATGGAGCAACGTAAAAATGTTCGGGAAAGCGTCAAAGCAACATGATTTGATGTAGCCAAGTACATCAGTTGGTCTCTCGCTTGCATTCATACGAGACAGTTTTCTGTACCATAATCTCAATTCAGGTACTCATTCTTCGTTAAATCCTCTTTATAAAACTCTCCCAAAACTTTAATGCTTTGGATTTGTTTGGTGGTTGGTCCAACTGTTGGATCAGCTGGAATTAAACACTGCAGTCCACCAATAATGGATTTGTGGGCAG
>Ga0210059_1008755_pt1 | contig 15901 bp, 9 predicted proteins | sample Ectturendosymbi2_FD_188042 | JGI IMG/M metagenome (GOLD analysis project Ga0210059, IMG submission 188042) | Ecteinascidia turbinata endosymbiont from Florida, USA - Sample 2 (SPAdes) (version 2) | ecosystem: Host-associated > Tunicates > Ascidians > Unclassified | place: Key West, Florida... | reverse complement strand
CTGTTGTGGCTTTACAAATATTGCTGAATGATACGTACAAGCTGAATCATTGCAAGGAGATGGGAGCAAAACTAGGCAGGAGATTCCTCAAACAGCCGGCTGAAAAGCTCAAGGCGGTTTTTGTTGACTTATATGAAGTATGACCTGACCTACTATTTCAAATCGAATACAAAAGATGATGTGGCTCCAGCTGTCTTGCGATATATTGCGTTTAAAATTGTACAGTTATAATTTCAACGTCGGCGCTGTGAAAAGTAGTTGCAACTTATGCGTGCAGGACTCAGTGTAAACCACAAAGTAGGCTCCATTAATAACCCTTTCCGTGCATTGTTATTTCCTGTTATTACGTCTGACTTTTTCCGCGAAAAGTATAAAGGGTGCCCTTTAAACCAGTGTCAGGTAATTGCCACAAATTGTGAGTCAGACTCCAAGCCCGAATCTAACTTCACTGGACTCGCGTATAAGAACGAATCCAATAGACCTCAATGAATCCAGTCCAAATCCGATTCCAATGGTTGCTGTCGGACTCGAGTCGAGGTTCGAGTCTTGGTAGTGGAAAATTGTTTGCAAAACTTTAGCGCTACAGCTGGTAAAGGCACATGCTATAAGAGATAAATGAAACTTGGTCAGGTGCGTGTGAAGAGGCCACTCCTTGCGAACTTTCACTGATATATTTCCAGAAAAAACAAAGTGAGACGCAAAGACAGTGAAACGTCTTCCAGCAATTCGTGAAAAGCTATTAATAAAATCTTTATAAATTTTGCTTCGTACTTATGCATGAAGTATGAGCTGATGAACTCAATGGCAAAGCCGAAATCGCAAGATGTATTTACAGTACTTTATACAAATCACTTACCAGTTATTGCTTTAAAGGCAAAAAGTGATTAAAGCCAAATGGTAAATGCGTAAAGTAAGTGCCCTCTTATTCTGAATCACTAAAAAGAACGCAGAAGAGTATGAACTCGAAAGACAATCAACTATGACGACATAACTGCTTGCAAACACGTGGCGCTTAACCCATTTATGAAGATTTACTTTATCCATCGCTTTTTTAACGAAAGTCGCAAGGTAAGAAAAAATGCCGATATTGGATTGCCTTGCATTTTTATTAAAAAGAAACAAAAACGATCATTAACTTTAGGTAATTAAGTGTTTTATTTTGTTTCGACAGATTACACATGTGCAGACTACATTTTTAAAAAAGCGCATGATGTTGAAAATACTTAAAAAGTCTTGTTGACAACTCAAATGGCATTGACGTAAGATATTTTTGGTGAAGGTTGGCAAAGCATTGTAAATCAGATCGCAAAAACAAGGTTGGCTGGCCAGATCACTCAAAGAACATGCAAAAAATCTTACATTTTGTTAATCTAAAGCATTTTTGCATCTGGAGTTGCACGTTTGTAACTTGCCCTGGACGGCACATTAACTTTTCTGTACATGCATGAAGAAGCGTGGTAGTGCGTTCGCGGACATGGAAAAGTATTTTTGTCTCCTGAATATGTTTCTGCTTTATTTGCTCCAATCACAAAAAGCGGATGAAATACATAAAATACTAACTTCGTTTGGTTATTTTGATGATTTATGCGATGTTGGACAGCTCAGATTTATTCAGCAGCATGTAAAGTGCTTTGGAAGTGCAGAAGTAATCAATAGAATCATAAATTGTTATTCAAACAAGTTTTTAAGCTAAATTCTGCACGTCCGGTTCCAAGTCCCTGTCCATAGCAGTGAGACTCGAGTTCACACCCGAGTACATCTTGTCAAGGAAGCAAAACTGAGTCCGAATCCAATCAACACACTCCGAATCCAAGTCTGAGACCACCGTAACCGCTGGGTTCGAGTCCAGACTCCGACTATATCCAAATGCTGCTGAAGGTTTCCTTTGCTTTGAAGTTTGCGCAAAATGTGCTTCAATGCTTTTTGAGTTTTGATGATTTTCCGACTGATACTGCATATGGCCAAATTCAGTCATGCCTGTATATCACATTTGAGAGAAAGAACGACAGAAAAAATTGAAGCTCAGTTACCTGTGAGCCGCTGTCAGATAACAAGATCCCAAGTTTAATTCTATATATACAAACATGCAGATCAAATTCTACACAAATCAACTGGATTTGCCAACAACCAGAAGCGCTGTCATGTGAAGGCGACGTCTTGGCGCCACCTGGCGTAAGCAACATAACGCCGAAAAGAATCTGACTCAGTCTTTCGAAATGATGAACAACGGTTTACGAGATCTTTTTGTCGTTGCTAGGCTAGGAGGCGTTTATTCCTCAAGCTGATTGCGATGTTCATGTTACAGATAACCTTGATAAAATTACAGTAAGGAATTCGTGCAAGTTTCAGTGTCATTGTTGAAGAGTCAGACATAAACTGATAAAACAGAGACTGCACACGTTATTTACAAGAAGTTTATCAAGCTCAATTTGCAACACAAAATTCGCAAAAAATCGGGCAAGAGAAATGATTTAGAGCAGAGATTCCCAACCTGGGGTACATGCATCCCTAAGTGTACAACTGCCTATCTGAAGAAATACATTTAAAAGTCAACAAGAGAAAAATACTTTGATACATTATTTATTCCAAATATTTATACGTATATCAGTGAACATTATTTTCACAAATCATTATATGTTTGCTGTTGTATATACCTATGATTAGTCATGGTAAAATATTTTTTCATGAGATATTTTAGGGGTATATGCTCCTCTGTCAAAATGCTGAAGGGGTAAATGGTGAGAGAAAGGTTGGAAAACCTGATTTGGAGGAACGATGTAAATTCCGGAAATTAGTTGTTCGTGAATTGGTGAGACTGAAAGGTAAAACCTTGAAACACGGTATTTATTTAAGCCATGGGGTACAACGAAACAATTTGTTCGAAGAACTCTCCCTTCGAAAAGCGAAACTAAAGCTTACGAAATGATGGCACTTATTTTTCAATAGACTTGCAAAATTGTTAGCGTGGTTTCTTTTTATTTTTTTGTGAATCAGTTTTAATTCAAAGAAATGTTTGTATTAAAATCTTAATTTAATATTGCCTCTCTCAATTGCTTAGTAAATTGCCATAGTCCATATGCCATTAATTTGCAGCTGGGGTTTCATTGCATCTGTCAAAGCAATATCGGGAGCTTCTAATATCAACTTCGTATAATTGTGAAACATCCCAATCACCGCATATATTCTAAGTCTTTCATTCGATTTACGAGCCTTTTTCAAAACATGGCAAACGCACCCGGATGTCATCATGGCAAGCAGCTGCAAAATAACAGCCGACAAAGACAGGAACTATCTGGAAGAAGGGAAACGTGATCAGAAAGTGTATAACTGAAAGTTTTTGCTGTCTGAAAACGATCACAGCCCGTAGATCTGTGTCGCATATTTTACTCACTAAGAACAATGTATTGAAAATATATTACAGCACTAATGCAATATTCTTTTCATCTAAAAGCTTTAAGTTTTATCCCTGACTTTGGTGAAATTTCTGGAAGAAAGGTCTTATACCGCAGCTGGGAATTCGGCTGATTCACTTCCAGCAAGATTTCGCATAAAACCATGCTTTTTCATGTTGTTTTTTTTAAGAAATCGCACCAAAGTTGATTTTAGTTTGTTGTTATGGAACTTCAAGTACAAAAGACCTTGATCAATTTGTGACAGTTTTCAAAAACGTTCTATGTGGATCACTGCTTTTTGGTTTGTGAATTTTTTGTCCTTTTTTCTTTGTAAGTTTACTTCCATACGTTGCTACTCGGGTTTCTGCTTTGATTTTGCATATGTGTTGTATAACGTGGTGAACGGAGCATAGTTGACAGTAAAAAAATTGTTTGAAGTGTTACGCTGTCAAACATCAATTTTTTGATTTTAGTAGCACCTAACTCTTACTTATGAAAATTAAAATTTTTTCCAAGTAGTAAAATTTGGAGAAAACGGTTGGTTAACCTCAGTATTTTTCATCTTCTCAGCTGCAAGCTTGGTATACCCTCAGGCTTCAGTTATGTACTGAGAACCTTTGTTTTTAGTGTTTTTAACCCCTTTGCTGACAGTGACAAGTAGAATACAAATAAGGCAGTTAAAAATGGTTTCATTGCTATATTAAAAATCCCTCCATCGTTATTGACTTCTGACGTTAAACATCACTGAAAAGTTTGATCTGTCAAGGATGAGACCCCAGTTTGGCGTTTTGGTAAAACCCGTTGGAGAACGTCCTGTCATTAATTATAGCGCAAAGCTGCAATTCCTTCTACTGCTGAGGACACCCCGAAGCCTGCTGCAGACACTGACAGAAGACGTGGAAAAACACAAATATAATTGAGCGTAAATGGCTGTGGAACCTACGAAGGCCTTACAAATGCACGTCAATACGTCTTCCTTCCAGCTAACCTTTATCTATAGGAACGAGAAGGGAAAGGAAGTTGCGTGCTTAGTGCTCTTGCTGGAAAGAATTTGATTTATTGAATCATTAGTACTTTATTACCATTTGTTATTGTAAATAGTATTTTCGTCTTGTGTTTAATGCTGTTATAACACGAGCGAAGTAGCAACAATCGCAGGACACTCTTGAAATACAAAGGTAATATCATTGCTCTGCATATGGGTGTGAGAAGGGTTTTCCCCCAGGGCGGGAACAACCGTGGCGAAATTTTGTTTTAACAGCTTCAAACTAAGAGAACAGCTTTTCTCACTAAAAGCCATTATTTTTGTTTAAAGCCGTGACTACCAAGCAACAAATGAGTATTAGAAGACAAGCAAAATATCGCAAGTAAAGTTTCCAAAACGAAAACTGTTTTCAAGACAGAGCGGCTAATTGTAGACGCGTTGTAAGGTGTTTTTCTATTTTTTACCCTGCTGACATTGACCAGTACAAAATAAACAGGAATGCCATTGCCCAGATTTTTTTTCTGGACAATCGTCATCAGCAGCAAAATTTTAATTGCACAGGTTATCTGAAGATTGCACTTAGTTGCGCATTTTGTTGTTTGTATTCAATGCGCCTCTATAAGACCGCTCACTGCGATTGTGTTTTCCCTCTGGGCCACCACCGCCTCGTTTGGAAAAATGAACCTTGTTTAATGGGTACGGAGATCGTAAAATAACGGAAGTCTGTTGAGTAAGTGCACTGTTCGGACTGTCACCTGCCTGGCTGATTGAAAGAGCGTACGCCTACTTTAAATGGATGATTATGTCAAAAGACGAAAATAGCTGGTTGCTGTTGTTGTTGATCAGGGAAAGGTGACTGACATGTCTGTTTACAGAAAGTGAATAAAAGCCAACAAGAGCCAGAACCATTGTTTTCAACCCCTTAGACATGTGGTTGGCTCACAGGGAGGAACGGCCCGTAATACGTTCTGACTCCCATTTCCACAGGTTCTCATTTCATGCATAGAACTTAATGAATGTTCTAACAACTTTCATTAAAAAAAAACAAAAAAAAACAGAAATAACAGTTCGTCATAAGTTTAAAACCATAGTTTTACACTGCATCAGATTACTACTTTTTCTCTTAAGTAAATGCGCGTTTTTACTTGGACCGAATTTTGCAAAACGTTCGGGATTTTTCCACACTCTGCAAATTACTGAGTATTTCCTTTGCTGTAAATAATGCTTTTTGATTAAAAGTGGTGAACGGAATAGCTTCCTCCTTTCTATGAGTATTATTGATTTAGGTGTGGTTAAATGGCGATTTGGTGGTACTGTTCTGAAATTCTTCCAATAAACATGTCCGACGCCACAAGTTTGAAAAGTACATCATTGTTTTTTTCTCGATGCATCGTCAGTTCTGCATTTCTTTTATTTGTATCTTCTTTCACTTATGTACCTTGCTAATTTATACCATCTTTTCTTCTACTTTTTTGGCAAAAGTTCGCTTGACAAAGGCTAGCTGCATCACAAACGACGAACGGCTAAATTGCAAAGTGGTTTAGAAGTACACTCAGGGCATAGAGAAATAAAGACATGAAGCCGAGGAAAATAATTTGACGCACTTAAACAACTGGCTCTGGAACTGGATCTGGCCGAAAAGAAAAACAAAATAAAGGAATTATTACAATGACGAGAAGCGGCCACAAAGTTGCAAATTGATTTGACTTTAATATCCAGTGTGTTGTTCGTGTGTTTGCCACAGCACGGCAACTGTACTCTGTCATCGCTCATTTTTATTAACAATGTTCTCAAACCAAGGGCAGAATAAAGAGAGGTGCAAGACAAACACACTACGATGAGACTATTGTGTTAAGGTCGACTCAGTTCGGAGGTCCTACATGATCAGCTACGGCCTGAAAGCCTTTCAGAGTTTTCAAACCCTTTTTTTTACTGGTATGCAATTAGTCATGCACACTGCTCACGAGTTAGCGGGTTTCATACAATGTCGTGATGATGCATTACGTTCGGTTTTAGTTCTCTGGAAACTTCCCCGAAAAGTGATTCGGAGTAATTGTGACGACATAAAGGCCACAACGCTTTCACAGCAAATTGTTTGGAGCCGACTGTGTATTCAACTGCTGTCTTGTTTCATAACCAGCAATGCTTTGTCTTGATTTCCAAGATATCAATTATGGCATCCACCTAGTGATGAGGCAAACTACCACAAACAAGATTTGAATCTTTCCCAAGAAAAATATCGTTGTACTTACACAAGTTTATATGTCCTCACATCACGTCAGTTAACATGGTTTGGATTGATAAGCTAAAAAAACAAGTTTAACACCGTAATTGGCTTATTTACTTTGCATCATATAGATCGATATATAACCTTGGTAGATAGTTTACCAACAAAACATTGTTTGCCGGTAATCTCCAATGGCTTTGAATCAATGCCAATCTTTTCCATTTGTTGATGTAACTGACTGCATTTTGACCATAGTTTGATGATGGCATAGTGACCACCGCTGCGTGTTTTGATCAAGTATTTTCCAACTTGGCAAAAGTGGAAGTGGTGCGATTTTTGATGCAAAGGAAATGATATCTCGCTTTCTGACAAACTTCTGTAGTTTGAGCGTTATATACCTCTGCAGCGGTTCGATGACAGATTGGCGCAAAACGACCCTGCCTGTCGGCAACAAAGCAGAGAAAAGCTGAGTGCTTGTCGTGAAGCTTTGCCATGGTTCATGCATGATGCGAGTACTGTGAAAGAACTACTGCTCGGTTTTACTGCTTCAAAATTAATCGTCTTTAGGCCTACTTGGGAATTTAAGAAGTGACAGCTGAACAGCCAGAGGAAATTTTGATCGGACAGTAATGCAAGTCCACTGCAATGGCGAACACGCAAAGCAGCAAACTTCGCAGTTTCTCTGCTCAAAACGCTTTCTGTTAGGTAGGTTGAATTGTTCTTCTTTGTCTTTTATTTGGTTTAAAAGACGTATTTGTGACACTGCAAACATTTCATATCATTATCAAGGTTTCAAAACAGAGTTATTCGTCATAAAGCAATGTAAAGACATGAAAGACAAAATAAGAAATGAACAGGTTCCACATCTGTTTCCCTATTTCCCGTAGTGTAGGAAACAATGCTTCATTTTTGCAGTTTTTTGTTGGGTTGTCTATAAAATGCAAAGGATTTTGAACAAGTTAGACTATGCAACCATTAAATATATGTAAATGTTACTGAACGTGTTACACGATTTTTCAAACCACCTAGCCATTTTTTCTAATTTTGATGTGGAAAAGGTAAAAATCGCCACAGATTAATCTCGAAACAAAAATTTCAACAGAATGTAGCCAAGCGTTTCAAAGAAACTACTGCCAATTTTCGGCAGGTTTCATGGATTCTGACTAACAATTACGAAAAGAGCTAGTTAGGATTGATTAGAAACTCTCTTTTGTGAGCTACCTGTGCCAATGTTCCCTTTCACAGCAAAAAAAGAAAACTTTCAGACTGGGCTTCCAAATTGAAAGGTGACATGTTGAAAAGGCGTTCTCACATATTGTTCACCGTTAATTGTTGTGGAACGTTTCGTTTAACATAAGCTCCAGGATTTTCTTGCTTTTTTTCACCAAAAACTATACGTATAGACAGTTCACATGCTGCTAAAGGACAAGAATATGGGAAGCGACTGTTAATTAGAGCAAAATATTTAGTTCCTCGTTCCTAAATTCGGTGTTTTGTCGCTATAAGGATAAAACTGACAGAAAAACAAGCAAAAATTGGATCAGCAACTTTACAGAAATGTATGAAGGTACATTTCGCTGTAACAACAAGAACCAATTGTATCATTTCCAAGGTTTGATGATCAAGACGTTTATTCAGTGAAATTCTTCGTATACCTTCATAAAAAGCACGTATATGGTGACGCAAACCGCAGATCGTGTGTTCATGATGAAGTGGCTTAACTGGTGAATAGTGCTGCTGCACCTTTTGCTTGCAAAGAGCAGCATTGCTTTGAATTCCACTTCTATGTAGTTATTGTTGTTCTCAGTCTTTGGTTTTCTTCTGGGCAATCATGCGTTGTGTGACCGAGGTACACTGGTTAGTAACCCGAAATGCACGCTTGACTGGCGTTTGGTGAACATGTGACGTGAATGCAACCAATCAAAATACCGCTTGGAAAGGCGATGCCAGGTCATTTATCCAAAATGAACAGATGATGCTGGTTTTCGAGAAGCAACTCTCCATCCATTTCGCTATGCAGCGTTCAAGCTTTTTCACAAGGCGTCATTTAAAAAATATTTTTTTCCATAATCCAGTTGAAAGTTGATTTTTAAAAAGCTAATGCGAAGGATAATATGGCTCAAGGTGTTGTGCGAAATAATGCGGTTTGAAATGGTAAAGTTATAGTTTTAACATCATCGCAGACAAGAATAGTTGCAACTTATACGATATAATTCGCCTATAACGACTTCGGCTACAACGACAGTTCGCCAATAACGAAACGGCGTTTGTTGTCGGTCCCGGCAGAATTCATATCTTTTTGGTGCATTCGAGTTAGACTATATTGTCACTTCGCCTATAGGGACGCTTTTTGTCGGTCCCCTCAAAATCTTTTGTTCATTTATAACGACAGTTGCAAGTTTTCTTTACAGTTTGAAGTGTAAGCTCGTCTATGTGGACCCACCAAAAAACTTTTACGACCGAATAGGAACGCAGTTAAGTAGGGGCCAATCGTTGAGCTCTGGCAGGTGTGACGTGAGAATGTCATCAAGGATTGCACCATTAGCAGCAAAGGAGGCAAATCGTTACAGTATTAGGGATTGTTGGGACTGTAGTCAGTTTTATCGATATAGTCGTGGTGGAGCGGTGCGTTAAGTATCGACCAAAAGAAGCAGTATCTCATCATGCAAAACGTATGACATCGTTGTTTCGCTCAATAGCGAAAATGGTACAAAAGTGACAAAACTTGGAACAGATTTCAATATTCCAACGACATTGTCTACAGATGCGAAAAATAAAGACAAGATAATTTCTAACTTTTTCTTATCAGAGCATACACGAAAACACGATACAGTAAGCAGCAATCCTATTCAAAGAGCACTTTTAACCCTTGCCAGGCTTCGGCATTGAAGTAAAAAGCTCTTTTAGGAACGATTTATCGTAGTTCGGCTATAACGACAGTTCACCTATAACGACACTTTTTCTCCGGACCCATGAAGTGAAGTTCTAGGAAAATTCGTCTGTATATTCAGGAACAGTGTGCGACTAATGAGAGTCAGCATTTTGTGCACTCCAACTGACAGCTCTAATGAAGCACAATTAATGTATTCTACTATATTGTTGTGCTTGCTTGTATCCAAACACGATAATAATGCAAGCAGTCTGAACTACAGCACCGTGTCCAGCAACTAATATTTACGTATATTAATATGTAAATCATCTGCAAGGTAAAGCAAAGAGTGATTAGTGTTGTTTTGAATGCATCTCTAGAAATAAGATTGGGAATCTGCATTTATAAAATTTACTTCTGCATCGACCCGATGGCTATGTTGCTTTCACACCAAGCTGTCCGCCACATTTTGCAACAAAATTACGCCCATGCTTGACGTTGATGTTTGAGTGCAATGAAACAATGCATTCGTGGTACCGCCATTAACTATAGTGGCTAGTGCAGCATTAAATGTGAAAGCAGCTGCATGGTCAACCTACACAGCGCAAGCAAGCGGAGATGAGCGCCGCAGACCACTAGCAACACTCCGAAAAAAGCACGTAAGCCAGTATAAGGAAACTGAACTATGAAGCAAGGAAGATATTATCACATTGACAGGCGTGACCAGGCGTTGCGATAAAGCGGGTGTGCGTTGGTAGCAACCTTACTCACCAGGTTAACAATTCTACTGTATAACTACAGTATATGACATTCTTTCATAGCAGTTTGCTGATGTTTGGATTTTGATGCTTAATCCAGAATAAAGTTTGCGGTTGTCTTTCAATCTCAAAACGAGCTTTTACATTTTTGTCATGTGACCTTTGTGGAAATAAATCGAGTTCATGTGTAATCCACTTGTCGGGGGCTCGGGTTATTCATTTTTGTTGGGATATGGTAACAAGTTGATGTTTCTTAGGTCTCAAAAGCATAGTGTGCGCCACATCATTGTTTTGAGATTGTGTTCGCCACGGATGGACAATACTGGACTTACTCAAGGAGATTACATGAACGCTGTGTTCGAAAGAGCTTCACAAGAATTGTGCGAAGTCTACAGATTGATGCGAAAAAACATCGACGATACGTGGGAGTCAGACACGTAACTTGGATGGTTTTGCTCTGAAGAAGTGATGTCGTGTCATAAAAAACGTAGGCAAGCTTGAATTGAGCCACTTTGACACATCAACGTAGATGTTGTACATTTCTGAAAGTTCGTGTTACAAACTTCCAATATCCCTACGTTTTCCACAAGCTTTTGGCTTTAAAGACACAAAGCTTTAGCTTTTTATTGAAAAATACTTTTTTAATCAAAGACTGTTTTCATATTACAATCAAATACTGTTTCTGTATCGCAAAATGTCCTGGTTTTATTACATTTTGTTCGATTTTATTCGTCATATTCGCTGCTTTTCATCAAATACATGTTTTCATCAGATTTTATACATAAAAAAACAAAAATCAGTTATCAGACTACTGAAGTGCTTAAAATTAAAACGCCCGCGCACAGCAAGGACCTGCGTGCCTTTTGAAGATACGATCAGCCATACCTCGCGAACAGATTGCGCTAGAGAGTCAGTGCAAACATCCTCCGATTCGGAGGACAGAAATAAATCCGATGAGTTCAAAATAATGGTACCTTTAAATTTGAAATGTTTGAGAAAAATATAAATTTTTAACTTTTTGGAAGGGATTGTTTCGCTAAAAAGCATTTCGCTAAAAAAACACTCATCATTGTTTTTTAAGAGAAAATTTTTGGGTGAAAAAAGTGAGTAGACTCACGTGATTTTCGGATGATGTCATCGAGGCTTGAAAACAAACTACACCTGGTAGATCGTTTCTTCTTGAAAATGCAACTAGGCAAAACTCTGAACCTTTAGAGCCCTTGATTGACTTTCTAGCGTTAGTGGTTCGGAAGTTATGGCCTAACAACAACAAACTCATTAGCTAATCCCCAAGGAAATACCTAATTTGCATATATGCAAAATCTTCCATAATGTTTTTCTCTCCATATTGTCACTTGACATTTGGTAGGATGTTGTAAGGCAGCAAGGGACATCCGTTCTGCAAATCTCAGATGTTTCCTTGGACAATTGAAGGGTGAATAAAGAGGGTGAAAACAATCAAAAAAATTAGGGTTTTGCACCGTTTTACCCTCCCAAAAAAACTTCATTTTTGTCAATTGCATTTGCAAAGGGACGGTCATAACTGACATTGTGTAGAAAGTTTATTTCCAACGTGTTTAGTTTCTGCTCCACGGCGTTTGGAATAAAAACCACTCAGTTTTTCGACAACGTACAAAAACGTGTTTCCCCAAAATCACATCACAATGACGTCACACGTACGCGCAACATACCACAAAAGATACTTTCACTGTCTTCCAAATGCGAAGATGGCTTCACTGACTCCCTAGCGCAATCTGGTTGCGAGTTATGGCCGATCATTTCGCGGGCGTAAAGGATTTTGCAGCAATAGCAGCTGCTTGCAAGACAGTTTCGGCGCAATAAGTGACGGAAGTGTGGGTGTGGTTTGTTTGACTATGGGAGTTTGCTGAGCTACGTCTGGCAGAGAAGAATAATGAACAACCGTTTTTGAGTACCTTTCATCGTTCCTAGAAACGTTTTACACTGATCGTGAAAGATGCGTGCAGTTTTTCAGCGTTTTCCCAGAATAGCCATTCAGTAGATGTTGTCGGAGCAATAAAAACTCCCCTTCCTTAACAATTTCCTTGTTTCCCCGCAGAGCTCGACACTCATGCGCCTTGGCACTGCGTTAAGGCAAACTTTATTTCTTTTGTAATTTTAGTGATTTTTCTTGGACAAAGCAATGGTCGAATATATTCTTAGATTTTCGTAGCAACATTTTGGGAAAGGTTACAAGCTTTTCAATTCCCGTTTACCTCCCTGGATATTGCGTTGAATCTAATTTGAGGAAGTACTTTCAACAACATTGAAACGATCTTCCATGTTTGAGTGCATCTTAAACTTTCTCCCAAGTACCAATTTCTTGTAGATATTTTTGTTTAAAACTATTTTAAAGTTGTCTCGTTCCACTGAAGGACAAAGAAGTGGTTGAAACGGCGCTTCAGATGAAACTTTATTGAAAGGAATGCATACCACTGCAAGCCCCACAATCTAGAAGACTTCAGTAAAAATCGAATCACAGTTTAATTGCAACGCAAGAATACTTTCTCTCACAAAAGCATCGTCAGCTCCTAAAAAAGTAAAACATGTTAGGAAAAGAGTAATACCGATCAACCAATAAAAAAGCACTAAACATTTTGAGCACCATAAGGTGAGTATACATACGTTTCTAAATTTAGACTTTACTATCCTATAAACTACAAAACCATATTTTGCCAGCAACGAAGTGAAGGATGGTCACGACGCCAAAGCAATCGAGAATCAAGCTGCAGCCCTGCAGCGAAGACGCAAACAGTCAAACTGCACAGCGACTTTTGAAAGGGCACGCATCAAGAATAATGGACTTGGGAAAAAGTCACCTACTTCACATGGGTCAAAGTCATCTTTCAAATGTTATAATTGGCGTTAATTTTATGAAAACATTTATCGTCACATTCGTCGAAAGATGCAGCTTTGGGCTGTCCCACCTATGTAACTGTAAAGCACTGTGAAATAGGCGGTTTTGTCGTCAAATCATGGTGCCTACAACAAAAATGTTTTAACAGGCCGCCTTATCGTATGGTCGGCAAACGACTTCCACATACTGCGGCGTGCATTCCAGTGAGTAGAAGTTTTATTTACAGTTTAACCCACATATTGCTCACTACGCTCAAAAGATTGTAGAGCGTTTCAAGGCGGTATTGTTTGGATTTATTTTGGGCGTCGGATAGCAAAGGGCATCAAAAACACACTCGAGACTGCCTTCAAATCAGCAAGTCTGGTGCTTATTTTCAGGCAGAGCAACACAATCGAAACTGACGACTCGGTAGAGTTCCCGGATGTACACCACTGCATCCTGCCAAATGTTTGTGAAAGCATCAGCTGATTGAACGTGTTTCATCAGGGGGCAGTCGCATCACTCATGTTCGACATACAAACCTACTGTTTGTGGGGAAGTTATCAGGCTGCAGAAGCTGAACGAAATGAGGACGATTATCAATCACCTTTGGTGCGACGCTGGGAAACGTCTTTACGCTCCGCTTTCTCCCAAAAAATGGTCCAAGACATGATACCACCAGCAACAAAGTGGAAAACGCGGCTTAATCCAACCAGAGCAAAGGACAATGACGATAATGATAAACAGTCTGGTCAACATCTTTTCCTGTACTCTTGAAGCTTAGTTAAAATGAAAAGAACGTGAAGCCAGATGTTATGGATTACTTGCACCTGCAACAATTGGTACTACACACGTTACAAGATACAAAACCTTAGCGCAGGTGTTCCCAAACTTTCTCTGGCCATGTACCCCTTCAGCATTTCGATAGATGAGCATGTACCCCTAAAATTTCTTATGAAAAATAGGCTGAGGAAAATAACAAAAATATATTTACGAATAAGCATATAATGATATTTGAAAATAATATTCACTGATACATATATAAATTATTCCAAATGAATAATATGTAAACATATTTTTCCGTTCTCTTGCTAACCTTAAATGTACCCCTTCAGATAGGCAAATGTACCCTTAGGGGTACATGTACCCCAGTTTGGGAACCCCTGCCTTAGCGCATAGAAATTTTAGTAGAAAGCGGACTGCTCCATCTGAATCATATGTTTGCTGTGCCCACTGCGGCAACTACGGTCAACATCGAACATGTCTGGTCAACTAACAACTAAAGTTTTATAAACACCCTGTAAAACACGTTTGAGGTTAAGCAGAAACTAAATTGCTGCAAATATGGTATATCTAAACATGTGGGGGAAGCTCAGGAGAAACTCTTCTAGCTAAAAATAACTTATATGCTATCTACTGGCAATCTATTTGGTAACAACCAAACGTAGGATCCGCATCAAACATGCCAAAAATTTGCCTACCAAAGCTCATATATTTCAAAAACAATGTAATTGACAAATTGCTTACTTCTGGAGACCACTGTGCTGAAGTGACTAGGGCTCTTGCATTTTAGAAATGCCTAAATTGATACACTGCTACAACATTAACAACTTTCACGCAGACGGCCTGTATCTCGTTCGCGCCCAAATGTGTTCTTCAGTATTAAGCCTTTCACACAGAACTTTCTTGCTTGATGTTTAGTCTTTCACTGACAAAAAGCTCGCAACAATGCAAGACCGCCACACACTGCAGGACTCCAATGAAAAGCAGTATTGTCATTCTTATATTACGTAACAAATAATATTATGATGTTGTTACCATACCGATAGGAGTCCAGAGTAGACGTTTGGATTTTCGCTCATTTCAAAGTAAATTGTGAGGTTGTGCCTCTGGCATTTCCGCAAATTTAATGTTTGCAGTAACAAGTCGTCATAGGAAGGAGTTGCGCGGGGCCCCAAAAGCGCAGGGCCCCAGGCCATTGTCTATGCGTAAATCCATCACTGTTTGCAGGCATTATGATTTAACAACAAAACCGCGTATTTCACAGTGCATTGACGTTACTTATGTGGAACGACCCAAAGCTGCATCTCTCGACGAAGGTGAAGATAATTTTTTTCATTAAATTAACGCTAAAATTAACATTCGAGAGATGTTTTCGCCCCACGTCAAGTAGATGAGTGGCCTAGTCCATTATTCTTGATGCGTGCCCTACCACGGTTTGATTTTGAGGTTTTCTTATCTATTTGCTGCAGGACTGTAGCTTGGTGTTCGGTTGTTTCGGTGTCGTGGCCGTGTTCGACTTAATAGCTGGCAATAATGCGGCTTTGTGGCACGGGTCGTAAAGTCTAGAATTTGACCCTAGTGTGTACTTACCTTGTGGTGCTCAGGAATGTTAGTGTTTTTTTTATTGATCTATCTATCAGTTTTACTCCTTGCCTCGCATGTTTCGCTATGTTAGGAATTGACAACGTTCTTCTGATCGAAAGTAGGCTTGCGTTGCAAGTAAAATGTGATCCGACTTTTACTGACGCATCCTGGATTGTGGACTTATAGAGGTGTGCAATTATTGACATGGAGCAATTGTCATCACAGCGCGTACGATTGAGTCCCACCACCATTGGTCAGGTTGATTCTAATACAACTAAGCATAAATCCAGAATACCCGACCCCAGGAGATTCCAACCTCGCCATTCCAACAATATGATGGCTGCGTTGGATGACTCAACCTCATTCTACAACCGCTGCAAACATTTGTAGAGCTTGCCAGATGCGAAAGGGTTATGACAACCCGGGCAGAGTTTCATTTCAGCTGGGTT
>Ga0210059_1008754_pt1 | contig 15902 bp, 10 predicted proteins | sample Ectturendosymbi2_FD_188042 | JGI IMG/M metagenome (GOLD analysis project Ga0210059, IMG submission 188042) | Ecteinascidia turbinata endosymbiont from Florida, USA - Sample 2 (SPAdes) (version 2) | ecosystem: Host-associated > Tunicates > Ascidians > Unclassified | place: Key West, Florida... | reverse complement strand
ATTGTTTATCTCCTATGAGCTATGCTTTCAGGACACAAGTTGTTTCATGTACAGCGACAGGCGGTTACTTGCGCCATGGCAATAACATGAGATACGCTGCGTAAGTGTCTGCGTTTGACATGCGTCGTGCAGTTCGATAAAATCGATGTTGTCACGAATCCATTATTGTTTGTCAGTAGATTACACTGACGGGCTCCAGTTGTAGGTTTGTCAGCGCAGGTTGAAACTTGCACGTAGGCTATTTGGTGCAGGGTCGGATTCAGCGAGTAAAGTAAAGAGGGCGATTTCAGTAATGTTTGGTAGTCAAGTCTCATAACGGGTTCACTACTGCAAGAGAGATTAAGTACAACTTCGCAACACTGCTGTGACAAAACAATGGATGGCAAAATGGCCTAATATCTCGAATGCTCTTTTCCGAATTGTACAAAATCATGTTGAATAAAGTTCTTTTCGTACGTTTTAGGGGGGGGGGGCGATCGCGGCATCTGTGGTTCACATCAGGGGTGTGCAACTTGCGGCACGCCGGCCAAAAGCGACCCGGGAACTGAAGTTCCGCCCGCGGAAAAAGCTAGATTTTAAAGCAAGGGGTATTGCCATTCCTCCATGGATGGCCAGTGATTTGCTTAACCCGCTGAGCTTGACACATGCAGGTGTGGCCCGTGGACCAAGTTAAGTGCATTTGGCTCGGCAGTGCTGCATGGTTGCACACCCCTGGTTTACATTACTCAAACCAATTACTAACGTCACTTTTGTTAGTTATTTGCTGCAGAAAGGTTGTGCCAGGACTTCATGCAGGCCTCACTTTACATGCGTCTGGGTAGTAAGCAGGGTCGTCGCCAGCGGGGGGGCAGTGGTGCCCGCCCCCTCGTTTGAAATCGGTGCCTCCCATTTCACGGTTGGCCCACCGGTTGCTGCATACATCCAATACTGTATTTTAAAAATGTGGCCCCCCCTTCTGGTTTTTGGCCCCCCCTGCTGCTACATCCTGGCGACGGGCCTGGTAGTAAGGTAAATATCATAAATTATTACTCAGTTGATTGCATTTCTGTGTGGCGAGCAAAAGTGCTGTGTGGTTGACTCGTGAGGCAAAATGGCATGCGTGGCTTTGAAACACTGCTTCCGCCTCTTTTCGTGCTTGGTGCAGATAAATGACAGCTTCTGTGGTCAAAGCACTTTGCTGTGGATGAAACGAAATGAAAAGTTTATTTGATCGTTTGTTTATTAATTTGTTTTTTGAGGAATATATGCAACCTGTAAGCAAAACATCTTTTGAGCAAGTACAAATTACAAACACCTTTAAGCACGAATCTGAAGTATTTGTAAATGTTTGGCAATGTTAATAAACTTCAGACATACTGTACTTTGTTGGAAAGGCTCTAGACAAGGGTTTCGCAAATTTTTTGGGCCATGAACCATTTTTCGGATCCCAGTCCGCCCAACCAACGCGGACGGATAATATGACGCAACAGTCATGATTTACGAATGCAAAAGCGTTACGAATCATTGTGGTAATTATTTGTGACAGTGTTCACACTGTATGTTCGACTTTTTTAGTTTTTGCCATATCTTCAATGACCCACTGTACAGTCGTCACAGACCCCAGTTTGGGAAATCTTGCTGTAGACGCATTTATGTGTTAAGCAAGACGAAGGAGATATCTTATTCAAAATGTTTTTTTAGTGAAAGGAATGATCAGCAGTCGCTGGATGAAACAGTAGCATATCATACTTCTTTTTTCTTTCTCCTGCAGGAGTGTAATTCAGATCAGCTATACACAAAAATTTGAGTTACCGAATGTATCCTGGAGTAAATTGGAAGTAACTTCGCCAGGTCGTGTGAGCCATGCGATTTTCTACGTGGCTAATTTCTGTTGGACTGTTTGTTAGAATGGCAGTGACCACTTCTCTCCCAGAGATGCACGATCGTAATCTCGTACAAAAAGCCTATCGAATTGCAACAAAAACGGCGAACATCGGTGTCAATGAAAGTGACAGTCGCAATTTCACGTACTGCGACACGAGGCCGAAATTCCGTTTAATGTCCTTGATGACGTACATGATGCGCTTGAAGTTGTGCGAAATAGCTGGAAATAAGGACTGGTTTAAGCAGGAGTGTAGAGAGAGAACTTACGCTCTGACGGACTACTACCAAATGGTGTATCTCAATTTCTGCGATGGGAAGGCTTACGCCGAAGTTTGCAACCAAAGTTACTACGGCAACGATGAAAGTGATGTAATAGTGCGCAAATGGCTGGAATATAATATGTTTACTGAAATTGATGAAGCTAACCGGTCTTTAGCTTCACTGATGAACACAACAGCCGCGCCTCGAGGTGCCATAAATCAGCACCCGTCTTGTCGGCAAATTAATTCTTACTTTAAATCGCTTGGACAAGCATACATTGATATGGATATGACTTCGGCAGACCCTTACAACGAGCAGTGGAACAAAACATTGGATATTGCGAAACCGTTCACAAACTCAAACTATTCAGAATGGTTGTTGATGTACCGGCCATTTTGTGAACCAGTGGCATGCGGAACGTCGTTATCGGATTATCAAACCATGCCCCTGTCGTCTTACTCTTGCTTTCCTGCGTCGTGTCGCCCTGCAATGGTGTTTGCCATGGTGCTTGACGCCGTTCTGGCTCTGGCTATCATTTTCTCCAACTCTTTGGTGCTCTCTGTCGCTATAAGGACGCAAATAATGAGAAACATACACGGATACTTTAAGGTGCAGCTTGCCGTTGCTGACTTGCTTGTGGGTCTTGTGATTTTGCCTGGCAGCATATACCAAAGCTACGTTCTCTATTTCACTCCTCTGCCTTTGAGAAGAGAGGGCCAGGCTCCTCGGTCGATCGACTATTTTTCCCAAGAATACTTGAACTTCATGGGTATTATCACTGTCCTATCCTTTGCTACATCCATCTGTACGATGGGGGCAGCCGGTGTCGACCGGTACCTGGCCGTTACGAGACCTTTCCGTTACCGCAAGGGGAAATACCTTACGAAGAAACGCCAGGCGGTGTTGTTGCTATGCATTTGGATGCTGTGCTTTGTAGTCGCGCTGTTTCCGCTGTTCACATCCAGCAATTACGACATATCTGCTTTGAGCCTAGTTCTGGGTACCGGCAACATCGCGATAGCGGTATACGCCGTCACACTCGGCGTGCCGCTGCTGGCAGTGTGGATCATTAACGGCTTGATGCTGCGGCAAGTTTGCGCCGACGGGAAAAAACGACGGATCATGTCGGCGAAGCACATCAATCTTCGGGGTCGACTGTCTTCGGCGGCATCAAGACAGCAAGAGAACGGAAAATCAAGAAGCAACGGATATAGCAACGGAATGCAGAGACCGACGGTGAGCTGCGCACGCGCATCGAAAAACTTATGAAACACATAATACCGTAGGAGGCTTGCCAAAACCTAATTTTTTATTGTCACCAAAAGCTACGAGCAAACCGCGTTATGGAACATTTAGTGTTCGCTCGGCTTTCGTCATGCGCCAGAGTCAAAGGCTTCATGTGCGATTGTTTACCTCTTTTTGATTTTTAGTTAATAATTAACTATTAATAATAACTAATAAATTTGGGGGTAATGTCCTGATTAAGTCGCTACTTGATATACACAGCACATGCGTGTTCGAGCCCTATGAGAGAATCTTGTTGGGACATTTGTCCCGTCGCCAATCACGTTTAACGAGGCCCACGAAACCCCAAAGTCGTGTGGTGGCTCGACTTAACACTGCTGTTCATATGCGACGTCAGGGCCGGCCCTTAGCCGATTGCTTCCAATCGGGCCCCGCGGCAAAGGGGGCCTCGCGCTACGCCTTTTACTAGCCTCGCAAACTTACACTTTCAATCGAAGCTGCTTGTGTAATGCCGGCGTGGACCTCACAGTAATTTTAAGCGTGGGGCCCGTTGCCAACAAAAATCAAGTTAACTGCGCGGTTTTTATCGCCCTCAATTCTCACAATTCGTTCTTTGATCGTAACAATGGTAGTTGTGTTTCGGTAATGTGCAGTGAAGTCTTTTCAATCCAAGAGTGCGTTTTAAAGCATTTTTTTTCAAAAGCTAAGACAGATCGGGCTTAAGTTTTGAAGCTGTTTTCTGTTGCGGTTATAAGGGTTTCGTATTTGGCATGTCAAGTTTCAATAGTTGCTGCAAGATACGGTTCGATAGTTATTGCTGTTTCGGTACTTACTGCTAATTGTCTTCTGAAGGTTAACTGTAGTTCGCAATTTCAAATGTGTGCTCCTTATTCAGTCTTATTCAATTTCCCTCTCGTAGAAACGAGAGGCAATCTGAGATTGGCGAAAGCGTTTGAAATAAACCTAGTTTTAATTATGCGAACTGAATAACTATTACCCGTGTGCAAAAAATAATGGTTTCTTGAAAACCAAACAGAAAATTTCGCTACGACTATTAAAGTTACGTTTAAGCGAAGTAAGCCACATAATGTTGTTGTGGTGAAAGGTGCATCACGAAGTACAGTACTACCGGAACAAGGCTTATGGCATCACTCTCAAACAGATGGGCGTCGTAATTTCTGAGATATAGTCTAGCAAATTGAAAGTTGAAAAAAGTGACAAGGTGGGATGATTTTCCTGAAAATGTTAAAGGCTATACTAACGTAGGCGTACGGGGACCTTTGGCTTTTGGGGGAAAATTTTTCGATTTCCCCGAATTTTTAAGCCACTAACACACAATCTTCAACGAGAAAGTTTTGCAGGGCGATGATTCTGCAGTTTTGCCCGAACTTTTTTGAATATTTCCCGAATCTAGGGGACAATTTCTCCCCCCGCCTCGTACGTCAATGCTAACAAAGTACCTGCTTATTTTGAAAAATTTCTAAAAGGTTCATAGTTATTGGGAAATCTGCAATTATTTTACATGTTTCTTTCATATTAGAATAGAGCATTTTTTAACTTTGCCGGGACAGTGAAAACCTGCCCTAATCAGAAGTTTGTGTTCTTCACCGGTGATTTACTGTAATATGATTTAAGTGTAGGAAAAAGAGAGATGCGTTGGACAAGAGTTTAGCAGCAGAACTACTGTACCTTAGAAAATCCAGAAAAAGCTCTAGAAGAGTCACAGTACAGTGAAAATGTTTCTCGTGCACTTCAAAACACGTCAAATTGCATTTAGTAAGGCAAACGTTCTTACTAAATGGCCAGGTGTGATGAGTCGGAATGCTAGCGACTCTTTTGCCCAAGGAGGATCATCTACAATCACAACAGAAGTTTTCCCCGAAAACGAGAGTGATAGGACACAGCTTTATAAGCTTCACTGCAAAAGCGAAGCGGTATGTCGTTCCTTTCGGATCTCCTCTTTCACATCATCGATTTCTATCATTATGACTTGATGCTCCTCAAAAGTTTCTGTACCCACCACTGAGTGGGTCCCGCAAAATTGTTTCCAATCGGGCCCCGCACTTGCTAAGGCTGGCCCTGTGCGACGTGGGCTAATCTCAGCACTTAAGCTAATGCGTTCTACGTAGCTCTCCCTTGGCCTTGCATTCACTGTTTCAGATATCTCTTTCAGGAAGCCCATAATAGTTGTATCGTCACAATGCAATATTCAAAAGAAATACTGCCATCTGGGCGATCGATAACTATTAGCGCCTACTCTACAAACAAACTTTTCCTCGCTAAAAAGGACTGAGGCACAAACATGTCGCACATATGGCTAAACACATGAACATGGTGGGTGGCCCACTTTGGCGGGGGCCCGGGATTTTTGGGCCCCCTCTTAATCCGGTGCTGCTCACATTTCTATTAAAAGAGCCCCCTTCAAAATCTTTCACTTGGGCTCTTGATTTCCTGGACCCATCACTGTTTGGAAGCGAAGCCATCAAAACCGATCAGTGTCTCAACCAGTGTTTCCCATACCCCACAAAATCATATCCAAAGACGTGATTCCCCGTAGATCATAACATTTCATTGCATAGCCTTATTCTAAACAGGCTTCCAAAGAATATGGAAACTTTAGAGAGAAAAAACGAAAGGTGAAAGGACACTTGAAGTGCAGTACTAAGGAAAATAGCACTAAGAAGTTCTAAAGAAATCATATGAAGTCGTCAGAAAACAATGATAGAAAAAGAGTATTCAACAAAGAGAGGAGAAAGTAGAATCTGGAAATATCAGTAGATTTTTGCAAAGGGAAAAGCAAGCAAAAGTTCCAAACATAACAGATACCGGAAGTGTATAAGCATGAAACGGCATGTTTTTTGTAACACTTTGATCGCTTGAATTTTAATGCAATGAAATAGAGGCTGGCCAGCTATTAAATTTAAAACACTATTTAAGTTCAACTGGAGGTGCGAAGAATAACTTCAAATTAACGCATAAGCAAAAGAGCCATATTACAAAACAGAAATTCCCCAAGTCTCAAAAAACAAATACCAATCCATATATAAATAAAACAGAATCGGTTCTGTCCTGCAGCTCGTCGCGAAGACATATTTATAATCCGATTACAAGAGATGACGCATGCAATGTGCCCATCCTAACATCACCAAGTACCGAAAGGTGCAGCAATTATATCACATTATTGGCGCGACGTGTATAACTTTTTACACTCACAGAGAGGCCTTAAAAATTTCATCCAGGTAGTAAAGTCACAGGAAAAAATGCTAAGCACTAACCCAGTGAGTTTCAACGTTTTTTCATGTTTTTCTCTTACTAATAATAGACCCGTGCTTTTCACCACGTGCAGACACTTCAGCATCATAAAAAAGAACAAAAATCAACTGCATCATTCTAACAAATTTACGTACAACTTTTAATGATAACCCTGACCCTTGTGGTGAAAAAATAATAAGAGAAATTCAACTAGGCAAGGTTTAGGTCTGATTATCTTCTGTTTCATGACAACCTGTCAACAAAATATTGATATATTTACATTCATCTACCTATCTGAAACAAAATATTACTCAGTAAACCGATGTTGTAAGACTTTGCCGATACAATTAACTGCGATTGAGCTAACAAGTTTAGAGCGTGACTGAGTAAACGCACAATTTGCTACTGCAATAAGTACAAGTTGTTTATTGCTCTACTACAGCACCTTTACATTACAATTTATTATTGGTTTGTTGTTAGAAATTCCAGCTAGTACATAAAGCTAAAATTCTAGATTCTACAAAACTATTGTATAGTGCTGATAAAGTCAAAAGCAGAAAGAAATTGTTCTTAGCTAAAGTAAGTATTAAAATTGCCCCATCAGACTTTGCGGCAAAAAAACAACAATTGCAGTAGAACCGTAATAATGTCATAGTGAACGCGTAAAATGAGTTGATGTGGAAATACACTGTTCAAATGAACTTCTTACTGCTTGCAGCGCTAATGGAGAGGTATAGCAATCAAAGCGTGAGGGATACAATATATTTTGTTTCAATTTTTGCACATTACTTTATAGCTTAGGAAAAGTCGTTGGTTTTGATCGGAGTAATGTTTTGCCTAATTACTAATATTATGCTTATAGATAATTTTGTCCCTGGCTTCGACGATGCTGGCTATTCGTGGTTTTTGCCTGGGGCATCATGGGTCAAATATGCGCCGTTGCCTCAGTATTTACCAACAGAATGTCAAAATGTCTGTTTCATAGGTGACCAGGGCCCAGTCAACACCGACTGGACCGCCAGGCGCAGAAAACAACTGTGCGACAAACACTGGCAAACAAAGGTAAGCGGCGTTGTTGGTGTTGTAACGAGCGCGAGACAGTACCCAGGCGAGTTGTCATAGATAATATCCGTTTACTCATTACCATGGACGTCGCAAGGGAGGGCAATGCCCCCCCTTGGATTTTGAAATTTAACATTTTCCTATTAAACGTTTAGCGGAAATGAGGATGTTTTCTTAGTTTCTAGTGGGTAAAATGAAATTTTGCCATTTTTTACCCTCAGGAAAAATTCTTGGCTACTACTGGAAAAATCCATTGCTGCTGCCCCCCCCACTGGAAAAAATTCTTCCGACGCCCATGCTTATTACTAGAAAGCTTTTTTCGGTATTGCACTGCTGAGGAGACTTGCATTTTCCACAAGATTATTGAGTTATACACGCATATTTACAAATTTTTTCAAATATCCTTCTGATACGTAATGTTTGATCTAATACACACGGTCAGGCTACCACAAACAACAAGGAGATTTTTTGACCTGTGGAGCTTTTTCAAAATAACTTTTTAAACTGCACTATAATTCCATTGCTGTATGATCATTTATGATAGACTATTAAAAAAATGTAGCCTGGGTGGCGGGACCTTAATTAACATGGCTTGTAAGACGTTCAAGCACATGTTCCGCGAAAGTAGAGAAAACGTAAGAATAAGCGTCCCAGTGAGTTCTTATATCCAGCTGTCACACGCTCTTTATTTTGGTAGACTTCGACGCTAGCCTGCTGGTTGAATTTCATGTATTTAGATTGTTAACACCTAGCACCCGAAAGTGCAAGGTCTGAACTGGGATTGTTTTCTTCTGTTGACCGCTGTTCGTCAATGGAACTTTTCGCTGGAGAAAGAAGTTGTTGAATAATGCAGGCTCTGTTTAACCTTTGTCTTCAGCCCTTTTTATGACCGCGCCTGGCTTGCTGCGTCGACTTCTGACTCGACCAACATTTTTTACGCAGAGTCGTGAAGCGCTCGAAGAGTGAGGGACGTCCGAACACTTTGTCGAAATTCGCAAACAGCATCCAATCAACGGTGAGTGAAGCAGTGACAGACGTCGGAGTGCTTGTGCAGCAAAACCTTTAATGGAAATTACTGCCGCGAAGTTTTGCGGTTTTCGCACTTGAATTTCAACATCATTCGCTTTCATGTCGCAACGACAAAACACACCGATTAGCCACACGTGATCGCGCGAGGACTGCGCTTGCATGCAGCGTCTGCTCGTTTACAGTGATACCTTCGATTGTCTGCGCGGCATGCAGCAGCTCACGGCGCTCTGCAAATCACATCGCAGATTTTGTCGACTGGAGTGGAGCGACTTCAGCTTATTTAATTTAAATGAGACTGTCTGGCGGTTCCCGATAATTGCGGGTTGGCAAACCGAGCAAGGCACCGTGCAACGCTTCAGATATATATAACGCGCTTAATGTGCCTGGTATTTGATCGAAACTTCGCTGCCGTTTGGAAAGTGTTTCGAAGTGTGCGAAATATTTAAAACTTTTGAGGTGTGGTTTGAAGAATATTGTTTGTGAGTGAGTGGCGGTTAATGAAGCTTACTATATAAAATAGAAAACCGAAACCTACTGAGGAAATCAATAAAACGATTAGTTTTCATTCATCCGCCAAGAACGAGATGATGCTTTGCAAAAATTTGAAATAAAATCAGTTTATTCCATAAATAGAAAAACGTTTTGCCGCCAAAAGGTCTCAGCGATTTTACTGCATTTTGAAGTTTAAAGAAAAAACGCGTTTTTTGTGACTGCTGCCAAACTCTAAATCTTGAACAAAAACGTTGAACAACCACTTTTGAGCAGTTTTTTATAAACGTGTAGCTCTAAGTTCTAAGCTTTTGTAGATAATATTTTCTCAACCACTGCAAAAAATTGCTGGGAACTTTGGGTTTTGGTCTTGTGTTGCTAAGAACGTACAAGTTTTGTCAGTTGGGAAATTGTTTGGGACATGACAATAAATCAGTGCCACGCTTTCACTATTGCCTCTAGGCTCCGCAACTCCTCCCGGCTCCACAAACCGCGAGAAAGTTTATTGCGAAAAGCGCCGCGTTTCTTTTCGCAGTTCAGAAAAAGATTTACGACAAGCCAGAGATCAAATTCCGTCAACCAAGATGATGTGGAAAAGAAGTTGGCGAAAACGCTGGGTATAATGGTCGGCGCTTTCACGCTTGCTCTACTTCCGGCGATCATAGTGCTTGGTTTAATTCCAGCCTTGGAAATGTGAGTATTCTTCTTTACCGGTAGTGTTTGCCCTACGTTTCTCATGTCACACTCATCTAATAGGGGCAGAACTGCTTTAAACCACTGGCTGTTTCCTCATTTCTGTGGCTACTGTTCCATGATCACTGGAACGTGCGAATAGTTAAGTTACGTCTTGTCCAAGAAAGGGGAACAGTAGCAGAAATGTCGATTGTGGCAGTCCAATCAGTGTGCAAGAAACAAAGCGTTTGAAAAAGCAGTGTGCATTAGGCTACACATCAGTGATTCTCAACGTGGTCCAGGTGGACCAACGGTGGTCCACCTGGAATTTCTAGTGGTCCACAAAAAGTTCCATAAACCCTTGAAAAAACATTATTGAAAAATGCAGCCTATACTATACACTGAATTATGTAAGATCATTTCTTAGGTTCTTGTGTTTTTGACAAGTTGTTCATGAGGTGTCAGCACAAAATCGTCCATCGGATTTTTGATGGGCCTTGGGCCAAAAAAGGTTGAGAACCACTGCGTCACACAACAGACTTCGAGCAAGCGCAAACGAGACGTCTTCAGTGCAGGGTTGCCAACCTGTCTTCACCAAAAAATCCAGATAGCAGTTTTAAAGCATATACACATAAAACATGCATAACCAAACACAAAAGAGTTCTGGAATTGCATTAAAACTCGTCAGAAACAATGATATAATACAATTCCCATCTTTTTCTTTTCTTTCTCTGTAATTAGTTGTACATTTGTTTCTTATCAATAACATCGATCATTTTTAGAGCAACAGTAAAATCTTTGCAATATTCTGTGCACCCTGCATGGTCATAGACTCTTTTCATTAGAGCCTTGTAATGAATATGCAGGTCAGACAATGTTTTGCTAGAGCCAAGCCTTTCCGACTGAAAACAAATCCAGATTTTGTCTGGCTTCTCTTGATTTCCAGCAACAGCCAAAAGCGTTAAAAAAAACAGAGTTTCAAAATCTGGCTTCAAAAATGCTAAATTGGCGATCCTGCTTCAGTGATTGTTGTAAATGTATAAAGGAGAGAAGTTACAATTTCTCAATCTGTTCTGCTCAATTTGTAACACGAAACGATTATTCTTTCGCCCCAGGGGCGCTTAACCCATCTTTTAGAGTCCCGCACTAATTACCTGGAGGCAGATTGGGTTACCGAAAATGTTTGATACTCGTCTGGCAAGATAAAATCGGTTGGAGGCTGCCAGAGTTCAACACCGGTTTTTTCAAACATTTTTGCACGTTGCTCCGGAGTGCCACCTACCGGAATATTTGAGTCCAGAGCTCACCAACAAAAACCTCAACATGTCCCCATCAGTCTGGTCATAGTTCACGGTGCTGTGCGTCACGCTTGGCATTGCAATGCATTCGAAAAATTCCACAGACCCGGTTTTCGAAAACGCTGCGTTTCGCACACTATGACGCGTTTGTGTTTTTCAGATACATAACACCGTTGGTATTTCCGAAGACGTATTCCGCGACCGTCATGAACGCGCATACCTCGTGCGAGTTCATCGCTGTGCGTCTGCTGTTGTCGAACTCGTTCTGGAATTGCATTATCTACAGCGTCCGCAACCGTCACTTCCGGTACTCGGTGGTGGACGCTTTCTCGTGCGACGAGGACGCCAAGCGCCGCCGTCGCCGCACGATCTCGCAGATGTCGAGCAGAGGTCGGCAGTTGAAGAAAATGAGCAGCAATGACAGCGGGTGCATGAACACCAGCTCAACCGACGACCGCCTCAGGAAAAGCACGGAGGTCTTTGACATTTCCAGCGTCTCCAGGAAAGACTGCGACGTGACAGAAAAGCAGCACAGCCGAATATAATGCATCAGATCTGCCCGTTGATCAGTCAGGGTAGCCTATGGCGTTTCGCCGAGCCGTAACCAATGGTGGAAGGCTGCGCTTCTTGAGGTGTCAAATGGTAGCGGTGCGGGAAGCTATGCTGGACGTTCGGTGACACAATCAGGAGCTGTGCTGCTTCAACAACCCTCTTCAACCTTAATTACATGCTTGAACAAATCCACTACGCGCAAACTGGGTTGTACGAAACATCCAGATTAGCCGCTTTGCTTTGTGACGCTGCGCAGGAAGTTGAGATTAACCAGGGTTTTTTTAAGGTGTTTTAGGGACCCTATTCGGATCCCTAGAATCAGAGAAATCGGGTCGCTACAGATCCATACAGGCAACCTAATATTTTCCTTAAAAGAACCTGGATTAACGGAATTGGTTCGGCGAAATACTAGACGAAACAAAATGATTCTATGACAATTGTTCCTACATGACGACATAGTTCCTTTTATTTTGACGACACACTTGCTTTTTTTCTACACTTTCTATGTTTCCAACGACTCGGTGTGGCCTGAGATGATATATTTTGTGTAGAAGTGCAGCAGGCGAAGCTAACAGACTAATTGAACATGAACAAGCTTGATTGAGCTGCTAAATTTTCAGAAAGTTTCGCAGTTGAGCTGCTGTATTTTCGGAAAGTTTCGCAATTGCGCTGCTAAATTTTCGCGAAATTTCGCAATCGCCTCTTCCTTATCTTCACACGACAGATTCAAATCTTCGTAACACTTTCCACTAAACCCGAGTTTTAGAAATTTGAAAAATAGGATTTGAGCGGGCTCGATATGCCAGGTGTGGCTGGCTGCTCAAAAACCATCTTCGGTGCTGACGCAACTTAACCTCCGACGAAAGATTGTCATTATTTTTTTACCGTTGTTTTTTCGTGTAGCGGCGAAAACATCTTCGGAGACGCCGAGTTTCATACTGGATGGGTGAGGGGCTAATGAGCGCAGCAAATGTGGCGTGCGTTTTCCCTGCGAACCTGGTTTTATTGCATTGCGACAGAACCTTCTTCAACGCCAATTACTCTAAACATGAGCAACAAATGGGCAAGGCTGATAGGCTGCATCCATGTTCTTCTCAAGTAAAACGAGAAACGCGAGAACGGATATTTTGCAGATTTTCCCCCACAGTGCAGCATTCACTGCCAGAGCAGCCTCGTGGCCTACCGCGCAAGTAAGCGGTAATAGGCGCCGCAGACGCACGTGACACTCCGACAGGAGCACAGAAACCGAGTATCAACGAAACTGAACTGCCTGCTTGCGTCAGTTCGTTCAGAAATGTTGCGCTCTTGGTCGAAAATGAAATAGGTGTTCGAATAGGCGCTGCACAGCAGCCCGCGGTTAAGTTCTAATTCAATGTGAGGGATTCAACCTTTTTAAAGTTTAACCTTGCTCGCCGTGTTCAACCTTTTCAGTCCAGTTGAAGGTTGTAGCCAACCTGTGGAAAAAAAGCGTTATTTCCTCAATTTTCCAACTGCTGGAAGTTTATCCCACGAACAACGAACTGAGAATCAGCAAATGAACAATAGTTAAAGGAAAATCATAAGTTCAACTCGCAGAACTATTCCTGCAGCACCTTGGATAAATTTTGGCGTTGTAGGTGCGCTCCCATGAAGTTGACGAAATGACGACGCAAAACAAAAATCTAAAGCTAAACCACTTGTTTTGTCAAACTTTCAAAATTTACACATTCCAAACCTTTTCGTTGCACCCACAGAAATATGACCACAGCTTTTTTTTATCAGCGACTGGTTTAATTTTTGAGCGAAACTGTGATTCCGGTAAAAAACGCTTATTTCTTTATTTTATTTCTGGATGTGTCTCCTTTCCAGTTGCTGCAACTTGGATAAAAGTTGCAGCGATTTGGCGACATTCTATATCTTTCGAGACACTTCTTATTTCACCAACTTAGTACCAGGACCTACGAGAGAGGGGGTGCATCGTACCCGAGAGAGGGGGGTGCATCGCACCCGGGCCCGGGAAGGTGAAAGTACGCACGCCAAGTTTTTCTGTAATCAAGCCCAAAATTACTAGTGATAGCCAGTTGCCAGTATAACAATTGATCTATTTCAAAATCTTAGCATGCCAGCTGTTTAATCTTAATTCTGGATTCTATACAAACAAGCTGTACAAGTTTCGACGAGGGCCCCAGAAGTTCAGGGGGAACAGCAAGTGGTGTTCATGACCCCTGGTAAAATTTCTCTCAGAGGCGCTGCGTAATACTAAACTTAACTAATCAAAATCGTGCTTGTGGATGAAGACACAAGCCAGAACTCGAAAGCTTCCTGTTTTTGCCTATTCCAACCTTTACATCATACATTGCGCAGTACAGGCGAGAAAAATATTTATATTGAAATAATTTTCAGCTTCACATTTCCACGAATGATTGTTTCCAACGAACAATACATTGACCACAGTCGCTCATTTAAGCAGATTAATACTGTTGTCACCTTGCGTTACGAAACAGCAGATTGTTACGCAACAGAGCAGATAGTTACGAAACAGCGCGACTAACGGTGCTTTACGCAGCGGACTGAACTCTTTCTGCATTCCGTAGCGACTTACAAGGCAGAGTGAACAAAGAGACGCGGGTTACAAAACACGATTAATTACATTCAACGGGACATGCGTTTGCAAAGTTTAAACACGACGCAGACAACGCGGCAAAAACTCATAACGCGTTCAATCGAGTGCAGGATCGCCAGAACAAATTAGCAGCGCGAACGCCAAGAGTTGAAGACAATATCAGAAATGAGGGACAGAACGCTTTTCAGTTTTTATTTACCGTCTTCTAGAGATTTATTTCACAACGATATTGTAATGCCGGTCATCTTCCGCAATCAGGTCCACTTTGTCCCAATTGCCGACCATGTGGTCGGGGTAGTGCGTGACAAAGTCCTCTTGCTCAACGTTGGACGGCCGGATAACGCGAATGGTCAATTCCAGGGCTTGGCCAAGAAGACACACTTCCACCTGGACAAGTTTTTACGTTTTAAGAAAACGGCTGCTTTGTCCATTTTTTTCCCCTGCTAAGAAACAACTAAACATTTGCAACGCACCAGGTAAGCAACAAATTTTTCAGCAAAACGAAGGAACACGCTTCACCTTTTAAAGATGAATATAGTACTAACGCCGAAAAATAGCTGCTAATAATGAATTTACAATAGTTATAAATTGATTTTTCAATGTTCGTCTTCTACGTTTTTGGATCTGTTTTTTTTTGCTGAGACATTTTGGTCATTTGTCTGAAATGGCTGAAAAACTTTCTTTGAATTTGACATTTTTTGACCGAATTGACTTAATTTTTTTGTCATTTCAAAAAAATTTGGTCAATGACTGAAATTAAGTTTTTTTACAAATAAATGACACAAAAAATTATTTATTAATTTTTTAAATGTGTGTTTTGGCTTTACACATTTACCAGGCTTTGTTCATCTTCCACATCCACACAATAGAAAACTTTTTAATGATTTCACGACAATACAATGGTGAGAATTAAGTATGGTCCTAGCAAAGTCATATCAGATGTTTCTGTGTGAAAAGTATGCTGCGGTAAAAATAAAAACAAAACACTAGAATTTCTGAAAACTTTTTCACACAAAGTTTCACTTATTTAATGTTTGCTAAGGCTGAAATTCTGAAGCACCCAGTGTTTTTAACTCCACAACAAGCAGAAGATTTCAAGTCATGTAAGTTGAAAAAAGTATACAAAACATGCTTCCATGATTAAGTGTCCATGTACATCACATTCTTGATTAAAATGTAAAAGCTACTGGTATATATTCAATGGATAACAAGCAAGGTTAGTGTCTCTGCAAAAATGTATGTAGTCAAAAGATAAATAGGGTCTTGTCATAACTATTTGTGGCGAATTATACATATGGTGTCGCTTCCAATTGAAATATTTCAGATATAACCAAAATTTACTGCCATTTGTGAAAACATAACCCAATTTTAATTGAATATTTGGACAAACAATTTTAAGGCTATAATTAATACAATTTTACAGATGAAATTGAGAGCATATAGACAAAATACAGGTCAGAAACTTTGGATGATCTCATTTGCTTGAGACCACTCTTCTGAAGTATTTCCAAGCAGACCAAAAAACTATCAAATGACATTGAACACAGCAGAATTGAAATGCTTGATACAACAGAGTT
>Ga0210059_1008753_pt1 | contig 15903 bp, 5 predicted proteins | sample Ectturendosymbi2_FD_188042 | JGI IMG/M metagenome (GOLD analysis project Ga0210059, IMG submission 188042) | Ecteinascidia turbinata endosymbiont from Florida, USA - Sample 2 (SPAdes) (version 2) | ecosystem: Host-associated > Tunicates > Ascidians > Unclassified | place: Key West, Florida... | reverse complement strand
AGGACGCGTCGCCTGACTCTTCTGGCGCGGAATGTAGTTGCTCGTCACGAGCTGATAGGTGGTGATGTTGCTCGGCTGTGTTTGTCCTGACGTTGTCGGTGATGGGTCGAGCTGGTTCCCGTTCACGGTCAGAAGGATCTTGGGCTCGATGGCGCGCAGCGGGGCTTTGCCAGTTCTGGAAGGAAACGTGCACTCGATTAAAAATTTCGCAGAAAAAAGCGGGAAGGTTATACAGGACTTTTGCTTTTCTTCCCTTTGCGCCAACGAGGTCACAAAAAGTGATGTCACGCTCGAGATTACAAGTACGAATTTTCAGCTCTAGACTAGTAGTCTTTGGATCAGCATCACCGTGTATCATCTGCTAGGAAAACCCCAACATTAATCAGAGCAGAAAAGCTCAGCGAGACGAAAGAAGACCCCCAAAACAAAGTATGGAGCAACAACTGTTTTGAGAGTGAAGGGCAGCCACTTTCAACAGATCAGATATTTGTGTTCACTTCGATCGCACGACGAGGCAGCTGGGACAAGTCATGCGCTAAGTTGGAGAAAACACTCATACAAGCTTCTTGGTGTCCATATGTTCATGATTAAGCATACGATTCCGTGGCCTGTTTCCTGTTTTCCCAGGTTAAGCAGGGCCGTTTGATTTGTTACGTAAAGCCGAGCTGAAATACCCGGGAACAACAACATCGGGTTGAATCCCGAGTAATACAAGTAAAGTTCAAAGCCAATAAATAGTGCCGAGGTAAGGCGATTTTTAAAGCTACACTAGAAAACGAGTACCAAGTTATTTTTATGCGATTTTACGGAAAAAACACGTTTGGAAACACGACATTGTGTTTCTAAAACTATTTATATCAGCAAGGTATGGTGGCATGTTGTAACGTCAGGGTTTGTAATTTTCTCGAACACCTGGCCAAACGTCTGTCGAGTTATTTTCTTTGGACTTCACGTTTAGTGTTCACTCCGCAGAAACGCACACCACGAGGTTTCTCACACCACTACTGCAAGGTCAAACATCGAGTAGCAACTCAATGACGTCGACCAAGACATCAGTGATGGTCCATGAAACACACGAATAGAAAAGACGCGATGTTTATACGAACTACGTTCAAAGTGGCTCAAAAAAACATATTAAGCTTTTTTTGCATTGAGAAAAGAAACGCCATCAGCCAAACAAGCAAGACAGGACGCCGTACTTCTGATGGAAAGTGTGCGTTCATTAAAGCTCATTACGAAGCTACGGAAACTTGGTTCAATTAAGTTCCGCGAGTAAAATCGATCACATCTAATCCCGAAACAGCACAATAGTGTGCATGATTAAAGTGAGGCTTGTCAGTGGGACGACTGGATTAGTTTTGCATTGAACTCTCAGGGTCTAATGCACCCAGTAATCACCGCTGAAGGTTTTAGCAAGGTCAGAGCCTTAAAACATATAAGGAATTCAAGCAAAAGAAACAAGTCTACATTATACTGCTTGCTTACGTCTAAGAACAAAATCTAATGAGTCATCTACTGTTCTGCAATTTATGAAAGATTTTGAAGTGCAGCAAAAACCACATTTTCGATTGGTGGAAAATGCGCGACAGTATAATTTCGAGGGCTCCACGTTTATTTGTATCAAAACGACCAATGACTTAAATGAGATCAGTGGTTGTTGTTTCTTGTAATCTTTCGCAATACTTCAAACGTCCACCCTGTTTGATTCATATCTGGTTTGAACACTTCAAAAGATTTCTACCACACGGGGAGTGAGGCTAGTTGAAGCTTCACTCTTCGCATCGCACCGTATATTCGAAAAAACAAAAACCACTGTAAATACATAAGCTTCGATGAAGTTTAAATATTCGCACCTTTGATGGGTTTGAAGAGGACTGTAAAAGTTGCTGTAATGTCCATCGACCAACTTGTTAATTACAGCGTTCACTTGCTCCGGACTCTGTTGAATAGGACCACACCAGCGTTCAATCGCAGTAAACGAAAAGGAAAACACCGGTAACACGTATGGGATGCGTAGAACACAAACATGGCTTGCAACAACACGGACCGTTTTTTGCAGTGTGATCTTAACGAATTGAAAATTTTAACTTAAAGAAAAGCAATTATGCCTAAATAGGCGGGGAAAAAAACTTAGGAAAAACAGTAAACAAACATCAACTTAGAGTCATTATCTAGTAAAGATGTATGATGCAATAGACAGGTAAATCGCGACAACAAACCGGAAGACCTAAACGACAAACAGCGGAAACGTCAGTGTTGGGACCAACCCTTCATGGAAGTTTCGGATAGAAATTTTAGGTTATGAAACTTGTTTCTGAAGCACATATCTATCACGCATTTACTGTTGAAACTGATCCTACATTTCCGCTACTAAGTAAGAGCAATTGGCAATCTACCCAGACACTGCTATTACAGTTTGTGCCTAGCGACTCTTGTTCTTTCAGAACTGTTGCTCTGCCATCAGTCGAATAACGCAGATAAAAAACGCAGATAAACGAAAACATGCAGTTGAAAGACGAGGCGCAAATTAGGAGCAGCGTCACATCGCTGTTCTTCGGTCGCGAGCTGAACGCCCCAATGTTTGCTTCAAGATAAAAACTATTTTCGGAGAAAAATATCTGATATTGACGCCACGTTCGCTGAAGAACCTTTATAACACCTGACAGCGATCCATTCCTCAGCACTGAACTTATTCGTAGATTGGTTCTTGCAATGCCGAACGGGCATTGTTACATTCAAACCTTTGACGGTGATGTTACCGGGCAGTGCCACTGGAAAGCACACACTTAAGCTGTGGGGTGTTTTCAGTCTTCAGATACAAAAACATGAACAGAAAACCGATAGGGTTTGATGATATCGCGTGTTCTTTAAAAGGCATTGTGGCGCGTTACGATGTGACAGCTTCATGACACTTGTTTCACATACCAGAAATACACGTATTCCCGTAAAACACACGTACCAAGGAAACGTAAAAATCTTCAGAAACATTAAAACCAGCTACGCAAGAGATGCTGGTCTGGAAAGCACTTAAAAACTTCTTCAATTTTTAACTCTTATTCAACACTAAAAGCCAGCTCTTCAAACAGATGATCCACTGGAGACGGGGCTACACAGTACCTGATCAGTGGGGAATTGTGTTACATTGATGGTCAGTTTGTGGACTATTCACACGTTGCTCACCGTAGAGAAGAGCTATCGTTCCCAAGTATACTTTCTGGAAAACTACGAAAACAAGGTGCCACCACTAGGTGGGAAAGCGCTTTTCTTAAAACTGCGCTTCTTTTCGAAATTCGCAAGCGAGCGGCCCCAATCGATATATTTTTATAACATCAAGAGGATTTATCTAAACCGCTTTAGTGCTCAAGCTGGTATTGCAAGTCTGTTATCACACCCAACCAAAAAAATTAAGTTTGTCTTGTCTGAAGTTAAAGACGAATCCGCTACCAGCTACGTCGAATCGCGCTATGCTGCAAAGTCATATATTTGCTTGTTTAGCGGTTGCGATTGAAGATTTGATGTTTACGTGGTCGTCACACGCAACGAATATAATCAAACTGTTGATTTGTCGAACTAATGAACTCAATGACCTTATTTAGTAACCACTTTTGGTTTTTGAGAAACGTCAAATGATCCACTGTGCGCTTCCAACATCCACTGCAGGCCAAAACTGAGGTGCGTTACGCATATTCAGTAAAGGCAAGAAACAGTTAGCGAAGATGTCCTTAGAAAAAGCTGAGTGTGAGACTGCACGATATTTGCGTATGTCTTCGACGATAGGTGATTCTATCCATGGAAGCGAAACCAAACCATTAGAAAAACACGCACTCAGTCATGATTTTCTCCTTAGGTAAGAACAATGTGTGGATTGATAACAATGAGAAACAATGTGTTTTTAACACATGACCACCTGAAAAATGCGGGTATCCGCAGCATTTATATACTAAAAACAATTTCTGTGCAGCTTACCAGTGGCTGACCATCCAACCTCGGCCACGGCATATCAGCAACTGAAATAAAAACAACGCACGTGATTAAACACTTCATCGTGCATGTCATCAGCATATTTCCTGTCTTCACCAACAGCCCAGTTCCCAGCTCGCATTGAGGTCATTGGCAATACGTTAGAAATACATCGAACGTCGCTGATACGGAAGGCATTCAATCGACCTCGCAGTCGAAGTGCGCCTGCGCGCCAACACATATATGGAAAATTGTGTTTTTCGGACCGACCGCAACAAACTTTAGAGGCGTCGCTTAATAATGAGAAACCGCAGACGGCGAACGAGAAAGAGCGCGCTTTTCTGTGATTTAAGAATTGCAAATTTCAGTACACGGACACAATAGCGACAACTTCTTATACGTTATCACCCTATCAGCATTGTAACATCGCGATTTTGGCAGGAAATCGAAGAATTCTGCGTTAACAGTTCACACATTTCGCAACATTTTATCAAACCGGTCATGCAAACTTGAGATCCATTGCTCGTAGTCGTATGCTAGTTTGACAAGCAAAATCAACCCCAATAAGACTTCATATTATTGGATAAACAGACCGCACACGTCCACGTAGCACAGGGAGGCCAACCATCAGTCACATACCAAGAGCCAGATTTCTTGCTGTGTTACCGCAAAGAGCCACATCATACACATGGGCACACATGAACATCACCTCATCTCTTCAAAGCGCTTGTACGCAACACGGTAACTAACACGTGTGTCGCGTAAATGCGTTCGTGTGCGTGTGCGTATGTGCTTGCACAAGCCACCAAGCACGCTTACACGCAATGCGTGTGTAAGTCGCACCCGGACTCTCAAAGTGAACAACTGCTACAAAATTTTACGACTTGTATACGAATAAATACGGTATTTGCGTGAGAGTAGCATGAAACCAGGCAAAGAACCGCATGCGGCCCGCGAGCTGCGGGTTGGTCAGGCCTGACGTAGTATGTAATCTCACATCCTCCAGTGTGGTTCATCCGATGACGCTGTGCAACGAAAGCTTGGAAAGAATGCGACGAAGTACATGTCGAAAAAAGAAGTGCGGGCAAAAGTGTGGTCGAAAATGATACAAATTTGCCTTGCTTTCAACAACAAATTACCTCGCACAGAAAACATTTCCAGAAATAAAACGAAACCGACCAAATGTCAAAATGCTTCGCACAGTTCAAAAAACGCATGGTACTCGTTTTGTGATGTTGAGTCAACACAGTAAAAGATTAAGTATGTACAGGCCAAAATATTTTATTTTTTGCGTTTGCACACACGCTTATTTTAAATTGCGGTAGTAAGTAAGAAGGCAGGAGGAGAGCAAGCAGTGAGCGCAACGGGGTTAATGTTTTCATGAACTTACACATAGGTCGCAGTTGCTCCACAACGTCCTCCTTGGCAAGGTCCTCCCATTGCTCACAGCGTCGGTTAAGGGCAAGATCGGAGGTAACGCGATTTCCATCATCCAAGTACGGGAAATTAAGGTAATGCACCAACACGATATCAGGATTCTAAAAATGAAACCAAATATTTGAAAGTACTGATGAGTGCACAGCATTAGGAAATAATTCACTGAAAGCGTTTTTCATGTAATAACGTTCTTTATCTACAGCAGAAAAATGAAGCACAATACATGAGCTACAACAAAATGAAAGTGAAATGCGTTTGCTCTACTTAACTGCCGAAAACCAACAGTTTTTCTACATGTTATATTACAAGTAACCTGCGCTTTAACATTTTTTAACAAAAAAATCAACTAGCAGCAACATGAAAGTTCAATTTGGTCCCAAGTCAATTATATATACTGTACTGACTTCACAATACTGCCAACTAATAACATAGTTGTAACCGCTGAGCCACTTCTTACCAACAGTAACAGAAACGGCTGCTGAAAATACGAATTTCTTAGCTCAGAAAGTTTTAATGGCATTGATGTTAGTAAACAAAGTTGAAAGGACTGTTGCATGCACACAAACAGAAGAAATGCGTACTTGTATGAACCAGTAGCAACGCCGATGAAATGTTGGAAGTATATCTGAGTGCACATAGAGTGCTGTAATGCACGCAATACCATCAACCTGAATACATCAAGAGGTATGCAATGTTATCTTGAAGTGAAAAGAAAAGCGTGTAACTACATAATTTATTAATTTCACCCTTTGCCTTAAGACAGTGGTTCCCAAACCTTCTCTGATCGCGTACCATTTGTGGGTTCCATACTGTCATCACATACCACCTTGCTCCAGGAAAACTGAATTTACCAAATATCATTTGATCAAAAGTTTGGAAAGCCAGAATTGACACAAATGCAACATGAGGATAATGGCTGTGAGAAATTATAATGGCCATTTTTAAAAACCAACAAGTAAATTAGGCTGCACAAAAATTCAGGAATTAATTAAAAGAACCCGATAAGTAAAACCATAGCTGTGAATAATATATATTTTGAATATATTATTTTTGCGTATATACAGTATTTTTATCGCGTACCACCTTGAAGGCCTTCGTGTACCACTACTGGTACACACGCCACAGTTTGGGAACCACTGCCTTAGGCTACATGCCTTGCCGAAAGACTATAATTGATACCTTTAATTTAACATGATCTTCTCTGGGCCACTTGGATTTTTTCTTTGTTTTCCATGTATACATGTCTTGCCTGTATCTTACAAGCTTGCGATTAAACATTAGTATTCTTCCATTTTCTGGCCTGCAAACAAGCAATATCGTACTATGTTATGAGCTGCATTCGTTTTAACATTGAAGCACAAAGAGAAAACAGTCATAATTATTTTTTTATTAAGATCATTAAACTTGCTTTGTATTATCTTTTTTTGCACACATGCAAACATTTTGGAAAGGCAAAGGGCTCACCTTTCCTTATCTGGACCAGATGGATGGGTTGCAAAAGCTGCACTTCATTATGGATATGACAATGGAACCGAACATGCTAAACAAAGGTCTACAGGGAAAACGAAGCACAGCTCTGCAGATGCTAGAGGTGGTTTTGGCATTTGAGTGCAAGATGATTGCTTTTGCCAAAAATATACAATGTATATATAGATACACTGCTTCACTTATCATTGAAAGATTCAGTTAACACTTTGAGAGCCAGGGTATTCGTACTTCGATTTTGGCCTAAAACCAGCAGTTGTCAGTTGCCTTACCAACGCCCTAGCTCCTCCGCCGATTGCGCTAGAGAGCTGTTCGAGGGCTCAAATGGATCGGACAGTCTTCTAGATTGCACTCAAAAAAAATTGTTTGGTTGGAGGTTGCGGATTTTTTGTGAGTGCCGTCGTAAGTGAAGTAGTTTTTGGGCCATTTTGGCTCATGTTGCCTGGCCTAGGGCCCAACCGCTAGGCCAAAGTAATTTGCTGAAGTTTTCCTTGGAAACTAGGCTCGAGTCCGAGTCTTTTAAGCCTTTGATCAACTTTCTAATGTTTCTGGTTTGAAAGTTATGATCTTAAATAAACAAATTAATTATCTAATTAACTAATTAGTCAAAAATTTTATTAACTTAGATCATAACTTTTGAACACGAAACCCCAGCAGGTCATCCAAAGTATCAAAAGATTCGGATTGTAGCCTTGTTTCCAATAAAAACTTCAGCGAAATACTACCATCTCATGGTTGGCGCCCAGGGCCAGGTGAAGTTGGCCAAGATGGCAAAAAAGTCCTCCACTTATGACGTCACTCACAAAAAATCCGCAACCCCAACTCAACAATTTTTTTTCGAGTGCAAACTACAAGACTTTCCGGGTTTTTTGATACTTCGACCAGGTCTGTAACCTGTACAGGAGCAGAGATATTCCGGCACAAAGCCATGTGCAATCCAGCTGTTTTTTGTGAAATGCTTGAATTAACCCGGGAGGTACTCAACACTATGTACAATACGTGTAATCGCAAAAAGTCTGCTAAATCTCCCTAAAACAGTAAAGTTTTCACTACTAAAATGTAAATGCAATATTGCACTTAATGCTATCATGCACGAAGCAAAAATGAGGTAAAGATAATTTTTAACCATAGGACTTTATAAAAATTTGTATAAATCACATATATATACCTGCTTACTCTCGATTTAGTTAGCCATTCATCATGTTTTGCAAAATTGACAAGAATTGAAGCAATTTCTTCATTGGACAACCAGTTAAATCTCCTTGTAACCATTTCAGTAGCACCAGATGGAAGCTTGAGGAGAAGGTTCTCTGGCATTACAGTTTCCTTACGGACAACCATTTTTTTGGATTTTTTTAATGCACCTGTCATGAAGCCCCAAAAGCGCAATGTGTTCCGTTGCAAACTGATACTTTACATTAGACATCCAATTCAAATAAAACTTTTTAAAACAATTATTTCACAAATAATGCATTACCTAAACAGCATTCCTCTACTAATATACAACAGAAAACAAAGGTAAGTTACATGTGAAATAAAAAATAACAATGGTACATGTTAAGAAGTGTTTCCATGATAATTTTACTAGTTTATTCACAGACCTTTTTACACTCTATAATAGAGAAAAATAATGCATTGATACAGACTAAAAATTTGTTATATTCTTCCAATCAAATATGCATGTATTAAACTGAGGTACAAGTAAAAAAACTTTGTTTTGCTAATAAAACATATTTATTTTTAATGTTCCAAAGTCAATATTAAAAAACTGTCTGGCTTACAGTCACTGGCCACATTACAGTTCAACACCTTAATTCAAATCCACACCTCAGTCTATAATAGAATATGGCTAGCTACAAAGAAAAGTTGTTAGCTGGTATATGTAAAGATTATGACAAACCAAATAGAGTTTCTTAGTTTGGTTGAATTTTGATGTTAAAGTAAAATGCTTCCATGGTGGTGTACCAAATTGCTTTTTTCATGTATGAAGTATAAATGTTAAAAAAATTACAGGACACAGATTAGAGCTCAACCAAAAAGTTTTTTTTGAGCCTATCTACCATATGTAGGCCACATCGACAAAAGAAACAATTACATAAGTTACAATTATGAAAAAGCAGATTGTCATTGCAGTAAATTAGAAAGAAGCAGTGTCTATTTTGCCTAATGAGGCCAAATACACACAACTGGAAATATTATGCCATCAGCCGAACATGATTTATGAACTGGTCATGTGACAAGTTTGGAATGCATGACTTTCTCAGTTGACTGCAATGTCTATAATTAGCTCAGTCTGGTGGACAAGAATTGACGTGGTTTCAGTGCTGGCAAGCTGTTAACAGATTCTTGTTTGCTTTGTGTGAACTTTAGGCAAAACCTAAACCCTTGTCTCTTCATGTATTGTACTCGTCACATGACCACTTCAACCAGCTGTGTTTGACTCAAGCTCAAATCTACTTCTATAGGATGGTTTCATCCATTGTGCCTACTGCAGTCCTCAGCAATTTCGAGGACTCACAATAGTTTAACTCTAAATCAGGTGAATGCACAAACAGGCAAACATGTGTTGCATATCAGTAGGCCTAATCCCTGCGTAGACATATGTGCCTATGCTCAGTCTCATGAGTGGGTAAACAACAATGAACAACGCATTAAAACCATCACTTCACTGTGATGAAGAACCATGCAACATCAAATTCTGTGCAAACCTGGGTCATTGCTCGCTGTGATGTATGCACTTTTTTGATGCATGCTGAACACAAGGTTGCCTAGCCGAGAGAGACTTTGCTAAAACAGCCAATCAACACAACAGCACACAACTTAGTTTGTTCACAGGCAACCATCTGCTTAACTTACCAAAACCTGCAAGCAAATGTTAAGTCATATCTGTGTTTTATTGGGACGATTACAGTGGTCTGATTATAATGCATGAAGGCTCCGTGTCATAGGAACAGGACAGAGAATGAGTTAATCAGCCAGGGTCAGAGACAAAGTAGCAAGTTGGGTTTCCAAACACTCCGTGCAGATCAAGACCTTAACGCTTTTATGAGCAAATATTGCTGATTTACATTGGTGGAATTTTGGTGATATGATACATTGGCAACATTGTCATATCAGCTGATATATTATCTCCATGCCAATGCATCGGTCGAGCTCTAGATGTATCTACAAGGTTGCATTGTCAGAAGACTTTTTTGTTTCTGCTTACTAAGCAACGAATACCTGTAGAAACACTAGGAAATAAATAAAACTGTACATATAAGAAAAAAATGAATTGGACTAAAAATGTTATAAGCAAAAATTAAAAATGTGGAAGCATTGTGTGCTTCATTGAAAAAATGTAAGCTGGCCTATTTCGTGTATACTAAAGTATCCATAGCTTTGTCACCAAACTGTGTATGTCCTATAAAAAGTATATACAGTACTTTTTTTAGGCAAAGGTAATTTTTGCCATAATAAACTAATGGCTAGACAAACGTATTACTCCTAAAACAAACCTTTATGAAGCAGTAATAGCTAAACTGTAAATTGTCAGATTGTAACATGTATACAGTGTGCACCACTTTATTTAAACAACATGAAATCAAAAAGTTCTCTTTTTTCATGTATTTGCTACAGACTCACGCTCCATATCACAAGGGCAACTGAATAACACAAGAGCACAAAAACGGTTAGTCATAGCGCATTACGGAGTCCAAGGTATTAGTGACAAAATCAACACTGACGAGCAAAACACTTTAACAGTGCCCCAACTATAACTTTATTCATTCATTGTCATACAGGGATCTGGCAGTGGGAAAGAAAAAAGCCACACAAACATCAGGTTATGAGGCAAACAACTCACAGAAAAAATTTAATTGGATGGGATTGGGGGTCGTCACTGGCACACAAAGGCATGTAAATTGTTTTGATCAAGGTTTCAAATGCTTGCAAGACATTTAGCATGAGGCTGATAGCCAATTATTTTCACTGAATTTAAAGCAAGATTTGATGGTTGATGTTTTACTGTATTTTTCAGACCATAAGGCGTACTTAAAATCCATTACTTTTATCAAAAATCAAAAGTGCACCTTATAACGTGGTGCACCTAATGTATGGGTCTGGTAGCGCTTTCTCATCTAGAGCCAATTATATGTGGTAAACAGTACTATTTATTAAATTGCTAGTTACAATTTTTTGTTAACAGACTATCATGTTTTGCAATAAACCAACAACAATTGCAATGAGCAGTGTATGTGGTTCTGAGAGCAGCTAGCATATACCACAAATTTTTACTCCATGAAGCCCTGATTGCATTGGTGCACACTGAATCAAACACAGCACAACTTCTATTTTATTCTATTTGTGTCTAGCAGATTAGGCATGTGTGACAGATTAAACTGTGTCGTATGTACAGTAATGCGAGGGAGTTTAATCTTTCTGATTAAATTCTTTCTTATGTTATCTGAGTTTTCCTTTATTAAATGTGCTTTATAATCCAGTGTGCCTCAAGTATGGAAAAAACAGCCAGCACTCAAATTTTGATACTGCGCCTTATGGTATGTAAAATATGGTACTAGTTATACATATTCACTTTTTACCTGTTTGGCTTGGACATGACATATGGTCTACATGTTGGAGGTGAAAGAGGAATCACATTCAAACACAGAAATCCTGAGGCGCTACAAAGCGCATTGCTTTTGATTGCTACACAAAAGGCAATACTTAAGATAAACATATATTGAAACAACACACCAACAACTACTTCAGTTGGCCACCATCATATAGGAACGTTAAATGATTAAGGAAAAACTCAGATTTACAAAGAGCATCATACATTTGATCAGATAAAAAAAGTAAGATGAAGATGCACAACGTTGTAAACTTGTAATTGTTTCTAAACAAGGCATCAAAGGTCCTGACACAATGGCTACCTTGGTATGGATGAACACTAACATTTCTGGGTATGTAATGCATAATTCAATAAGCACTGTTGTATGCAGCACCTAAGTGCTTCATACCATTCTGTAATCTGTATGTACAGGGTGACACAAAAAAAACGGTCATCACCAAAAATCGAATAACATCCAAAATTTTATTTAGATTGACATGAAACTTCAGCTACATTAGGTCAAGCATGTGTAGCAGACATCTCCAAAGTTTCAAGTCTGCACTACAAAAACTCTTTGTTTCACTGGCGCTCAAAAATGTGCTCCAAATGAGCTCCCCGGTGCTGCAAGCACATTTGGATCCGGCGGGCAAAGTTCTTGATGACCCTCCCGCATTCCTCCCTTGGGATCGCTCTTATTACTGCTGTGATTGCTGCCTTCAGGTCAGGGATAGTCCGGGGGTTGTTGCCATACACCCTGTCCTTAAGGTATCCCCACAGATAAAAATCTTGGGGGTTCAAGTCCCGTGAATGCGGCGACGACTGCGGGTCACACCTGAGGCTGATTAGTCAGTCAGGGAAATGCTTTGTAGCCAAGCCAATGATTCATTTCAAGAGTGGGAGGTGGCACCATCCTGCTGGAACAACTGGTGGACCCTGACGACCCTCTCCATCGACCAAGTGCTGTGCAGAACTTGTTAAGCACCTGGACATATCGCTCAGTGTTGATTGTCACAGACCGCTTGTTGTTGTCCTCGAAACCAGAATGGTCCAATGATGTCATGTTTGGAGATGGCAACCCAGGCAGTGCACTTCACAGAGTGTAATGGCCTTTGCAGACAGTGCTCAGGGGGTGAGCTACCCCAGAAGATGTTGTTCTTAAAGTTCATGTGACCTGACAACAAAAAATGTGCTTTGTCCGAAAACCAGACATTGTCAAGAAAGTCTGGCACAGCGTCAATCTTGTCGTAAAACCACTGGCATATGATCACTCGCTTCCTCGTGTCGTCAGGTGTAAGCTTTTGTTTAATCTGTATCCTGTAAGGATACATGTGGAGATATGCGATCTAAATTCTCTGCACAGACTCCCAGTTGATTCCAAGCACCTGACTTCGCTGACGCACAGATTTACTTGGGCTGTGGACAATAGTCTCTGACAGCAGCAACGTTGTGTGGTGTCCTTGATGATTTCGGTCGTCCAGTGTGATTGTCTGTTAGTGTCTTTACGATTGAGGTTCTGCACAGTCTCATGGGTTCTGAACTTGTTGACCCATCTGTAGATCATTGAGTGGACAGAAAATTCACGATATCCGAACGGTTCTTTGAATTGCAACTGAGCTGCATGGATAGACTTCTGCCGAAAATATGCCTCCACTATAAATATCTTTTGCTCAATAGCCCATGGCATCTCGAAGGTCAAATTTGGTAGACTCTTATAACATTAATTCTACTTGGTAAATCTGAAAAATAATAAGAATTGATCAATTATTTTAAAAGTTATTCAAGTGTAGGTGATGACCATTTATTTTGTCACCCTGTATTTTCTCCACAATTGGCAAGCATACATTGGCATGCAATAGGCACAAATAAATGTGTTTTTACTGCAGGTAATCACTGAGCAAATGTGCCTCTGAGCTTGTTTGCTGCACAGTATAGCAATGTTACTTCTCTTAGATATCATCATCATCCTTCAGTGAGGCATTTAGCAAAAGGCAGTGAGCTATTAGTCCACTACAAGATCTTCATTTTTGAATTTATTTGTCAACCCCTTGTAACGTGAGAGTAACCCATGAAAGTGTGCAATAGACTGCAGTACTAAACTTAAACCTAATCCTTAAACCTAACCCATGAAACTAATCCCTTAACTCTAAACTAAAACCCTAAACCCCAAACTTAAACCCTAAACCACAAATCTCAACACAAAAGTTCAGAAACTTTTGAAAAAAGTAAAGAAAAACTGGTCCCATGGATGAAAAGTGCAACCACTGTTTTACCAAAACAAAAGGTGCCATGGCGAAAACCGAACCCAAAACCAATCACACAGTAGAAAAATGTATCCACGCAACTACCACAATGGTGCCACTAGAGTGACAAACTCAGCTTTTTATTTAAACCGTGCCACTGCCGGTGGACTTCTAGCCACTTCCTCAGCATAACACCAAGGTATTTCACTTGGGCAAAACATTGTACATGTACACACCATTCAGAAAAACATTCGATAGAGCAGGTTGTTTATACTTTTTTGGGGAAAAATGTTTTATTGCAAATAAAAGCAATTTCATGATCAGTAGCATGGTCACCACAAACATTTTCGACAGAAAACATTGGAGTCCACTGATATTTAGGGCTGAGCACACATATATCATTAACAAACATCAGATGATTCACAGCCATACTTCCCACAGTGCATCCCACTCTGGCTGAACCTTACCTAGCTGATCTAAGAGTTCGCCCAAAGCAAACAGCAAATAGTAAATATGGACTCAGAACTTACCTTACCCCATTGGTTACAATCAAGACTAGAGGGATGAACAGTTAGTTAGTACCCCATAACAGTCTTACTACTTACTACATTAAATAACAATGCTAGGCCTGTCACCAGGGGGTGCCCTTGAAAAAACGTGTTGGACATAGTTCAAAACTATTGGACATACAGTTGTTCAAAAAATGGCAGTGGCTATATCTTGAAATTTGAAAACTTATTCATACACCACCTGTGACGTATCAGTGATGCACGATAAGAGTGCAGTAGGCTTGGTAGAAACAAAGTAAACGTAAAAGATAAACCCTAAAGCTAAATCTAACCTTAACCCTGAACCGTAGCCTTAACCTAACCCTAATTTTAACAGTAACCCCTAAACGTAACACCTAAGAAGTAAGAAAAGTATTGCTGCATTATAGCCCTAACCTAATGCTAACCCCTAAACGTAACGCGTAAGCCTAAAAGAAGTAAAAAAAGGCAGTGGCTATATACACCTGTGGATCTTGAAATTTGAAAACTTATTCATACGGCTACGCCACCTGTGACGCACGTAACAATGACGTGCAAGGAAAGTGCACTGATTACACCGTTTGAATGACAAAAACTGGCCCTTTTATTTGATTGCGTCAGGCCACGCGTATCCATAACGTCACTTCCAAACAAAAAGAAGTCGGCAAGCTGAGAGTCAAACTGAAAACCATTGGCATAATAATAGCCCTAACGCATAGCCGTTGCGCTGCAAGATCCACGTAGTTTGGATGACAAACTTAAACTGACCCTTTTGTTTTAATTACATCAGGACAGGCGTATCTGTAGTCACTTCCTTCAATTAAAGGTTGACTTGAAAGCTTAGAAAAGGAAATCCAGTACATATATTAGTACAACTGAACTGTCGCTAATAATACCATTAGTTGGCAATCTTAGTCTAACTATTACCTTAAATAGGTGCATCGATGATCACTGCAAGAGAGCCTCTTTGTATAAGTTTCTTCTTGGTGCGCGAAAATCCTTGGTTGGAACTTTGCCGCAAACACTTGGTAACAGAGCCACTCTGAGAGTGTACTACTGTAGTAGTAGTACTAGTACGACGGCAAACACAATAAATGTATGTAAATCATATCGTGATTTTCTCAAACCTAAAAAGATGACAGTCTAAACTAACTAATATTTTATGCTTACTTCAACACTTGCTTTCTTCTAGATACGAATTCCTCCACCAACGGCAGACTTAGGCGAAGGAATGTTATCAACAGCGATATCGTGGAAATCTCTGCAGAATATCTGCTGAGTGGTGGGCGCTGCCGCTATCTAGTTTCTGTTGGCAATGGCCATCGCACCAATTCTGACAATGGATGCGTTCTTCGAAAAATGTTTGTGCTTCAAAGAAGCAAGCAACAGAGGTGAGCATGGACCAGGGATGACCGGTTAGTGGATTTTTACTATCCTAATCTATTTTGTTTTTGAAAAATGATATGCGTATCCGATCCGAATCCTGTTTTGGTTGAAACCATACTATCCGTATCCGAAAACTATCCGAAAGTGTATTGTGATGCACAACATACATTTTTTGTGCTGTGTCTATTTTGCCTCATGAGGCAAAATAGCCTTATGAGGCAAACTAACTGCTAAAGTTATTTTGCCTTTAGCTGAACAGGGTTGGTTGAAGTAGTCA
>Ga0210059_1008752_pt1 | contig 15903 bp, 12 predicted proteins | sample Ectturendosymbi2_FD_188042 | JGI IMG/M metagenome (GOLD analysis project Ga0210059, IMG submission 188042) | Ecteinascidia turbinata endosymbiont from Florida, USA - Sample 2 (SPAdes) (version 2) | ecosystem: Host-associated > Tunicates > Ascidians > Unclassified | place: Key West, Florida... | reverse complement strand
TGGATGAACACAATCCTTTAAAATCGAACCACCAAGCTACCGATGTAGCCAAACATTTATACACATATCCAGATCATTTCATGGACTTTAAAAATCCCGAAATCTTGGCATCTGCTTTTAACTACCGCGAATTATTAATTAAAGAGACACTTTTGATACAAGAACAACAACCCGAGATTAATGTGGACAATTTTTCCACCCCTTTATACCTCTTCAATACGTAGATTTCATGTCGAATAATTGGTTTATGCTTAGTTCTTATGTTTATACATATTGCGTGCATTGCTGTTGGTGCTGACGTAGACATATCGTACTGATTGTTGAACTTGAAAATGTTAAACAAATTTTTGCATCCTTCGTTTGCAGTGCTCTGTGAATGGTCTTTTGCTGCTGGTCTTGACTTATTTACGTGGATTACGAACTTGTGTAGGTCTTGTTTTAGCACTTTCTGCATACCTGTTGGTCCTGCTTTCACTGTTAGCGAATTTGACAGGGTTGACGGTCTTGGTTTTGCTTTTGACGTCTTTTGCGTCACACTGTTATTTCTTGCGTCACAGAGTCTTTTGCTTTTGAATTGCTGGCACTGCCAAGAGTTGCTTTATTATTTTTTTGACTGAAGATGGATTAAGATCAATCCGAAACGTCTCAGAATAAAAATGTATAGTTTTTTGAAGGCTTTTTTAGTGTTAATGAAACTGTTAAGTCTATCCCAATTTTATGCTCCAAAACCCAAAGTACTTATGCTATTCAGTAGCGAGTACTAAAACTGGCAGACAGTCAAACTTGTTGAGAAAACAGTTGCTGTTGGAGCCCTTGATACTTTACGCAACATAGGAATATAATAGAGTTGTATTCTTGTATCGCTTCTAACTCACAAACATTTTTCAAACGAGCATTTTATTTGAAACAAATAAATTTCATAACGGGGGACCCGGGGCGATTGTCCCTGTTGCCCCTCTTAATCCGGCCTTGCCGGGGGACCTATCCAGAAACGATGACGTTATTAACGGTTATCGTAAAATGAACGACGAAAAAAACTATTTAAAGTTGATCGAGGTAAAAATAATGGGGAAGAAGCAACACCAGTCGCCATTACTGTATATTCAACTCGGGCGGGTGTGGAAAGGAAGTACCTCAAATGCAGCTGCCGTTGATTGGCGTTCGACGATGATGACAGACTATGCAATGTCGCGAGAAGCTGGATGCGGTAGACAGCTTGGATGTGGTGCATGCGGTAGCTGACCATCTCCAGCAGTGTGTACAGGACCTGCCAGGATCGGTACTCGAACGCGACTTTCGGCAGAACCTGATCTGAAACAAGGAAAGTGTTAACTTTGTGCAGCGCTTCTTTTCTTGACGGCGACCCCAGCCATCATCGTCTGGGGTTCTTCTTTAAACCCTACCTGTCAGTGGGTGACAAGCTAACATGGTCCCGATATATATGCGCGTAGTGGGGTGGTGATGGGCGTTAAAAGGTCTTAAAAAAACAGATGACCGACAGCTACGCTCTATGGGCACCCGACCCCCTTTTAAGATGTTTGATCAGTGAGATCCGAATGAAAGATAAGTCGCGCCATTAACACGGTTTCACAATGAAAAATATGCATGACAAATCCGAGAGAAGAGAGATTTTTAATTTCGTCGAACGTCGCATCCCCTGAAGAAATTTCAAAGTTCGACGCATAAGCGTTTGCAGACGAAGCAGTGCAAAGTTTCTGACAAGGAGGCATAGGATTAAAAATAAACTGCTTCAGGCTCTTGTCCAACGGAGCAGGAGTGCCATTGCTTTTCGATGATTCGCCTCACTCGCCGGTTTCCATTGACAACAGGTCTGAATTGCGGGATGCTGAAGCATTGCGTGACAAGTAGACCGTTTAATTATCTTTATCAGTTCACCAACAGGACATTTTCAAGGGTCAAGGTAAAGAAAAGCGTTTCAAGCGCAAAGAATTTAACAGTACGAAACCTTGCAGTTTCAAGGGTTATACTTAAGTTGATGCGGTATTGGTTCGCAAGCAAGACCACGCGCCAAAACTTGCAGAGCATATTTCGAATCAGTTGCCTGCACGTTAAACACCAGTCCGAAGGCCTGGTACAGAACCGGTGAAGTACTTTGTTCATACGTGTGACCACAAAGCCATCCATCATTTTGTTCGATGATATATCCAGTGTCATGCGACTCTTGCAACGCTTTTGAAAATTTTAATTTAAGCAAAACTGCAGTCGCGCAGTTTCATTCGATGAGCAATTGAACGCTTGTACCAAGTACGAACATGCGGCCGTGACAATCGATTTCACGCTTAATCAAATTTAAGATTTTTGAGCTTAAACCAGCGGTCTCAAACACGAGGGCATTTTGTGCGGCACGCGATGCTTTTCGGGAATTTGCAAATAATTAACATTTGCATTATTTAGTTTACTCACCGATGTTTGAAAGTTCTCGGCCAGCGAGTGAGCAAGTTCCTTTGAAACGAACGTAGAGACGGCTAGAAATGACATGTCTGTAACTCATGATACCTTTCGCAGGAAATAAGATGTAAAAGCTGTTTCTAGCAAGGTTCAGGTGCCGCCATTGTTTCGTCAGCGTCATAATGCGGCCCTCGGGTTACTTCATAAGTCCTCATTTGGCCCTCGTTTGGCCCTAGGAGCAATTTTAGTTTGAGACCCCTGATTTAAACAGCGTGTAACTCACTGACGAGCCCTTTCGTCCCTTGATGCTCGATCTCCGTATAAACGAGCAGCCTGCTGTAGGTTTCAGCCAACGATGGAGAAAGAGCGACTGCCAACTGGTTCTGGGCTACTTTTTGTATGTTGTTGTTGATGTAGTGAAGCATGCTGTAAAAAAAAACTGCACAAGTTACTGGTGGTTTTTCGCAGAGTACATGCGAACGATTGAACCGTACTGCGTCACTGCTGAACGTTTGCTTGGTTCAGCCAACTTTCCTATCAATGATTTCTTACTGCGTGGTGACGTCGACATGCGAACCGGACGAATCTGTTTGTTTGCACAGTAACTGGTTCACCACGGTGTTGCCATGGAAACAGAAGGAAAAAACATTACCACGTCGTAGCTAAGAAACTTAACGCCTGTACTTCGTTAACGTACACCTGACGTTTGCCAAAACACACGACCGCAGTTGGATAGGCCTTTGAGCAAAGCGAAAAAGCCCGCACACAATCATACATTGAATCATGCAGGTACTTAGCATGATCCAGCGTACTAATCCCAGCCACAGGTGGCGTGTTGGCTCGTTGCAGCAGGGGGCGGGCAACAAATCGAGTGCGTGTTACTTTATCTACGCATACCTTAACATTTAAAAACACGAATGTGTGTCTCTCACACTGACTAGGCTAGGAGTATGCATGCGCGGTACTTCTATCACTAACGTAAATAGTGCATTGAGGAAATCAGCTCATTCAATAAGTTTAACAAGGCAGCAAAGCGGGTGAGTAGGGTCCTAGTGGGATCCAATCGTATTGCATTCCATACACTCCCAAAATACAGGGCAGACTAAGAGTGCACCACGCACATTTGCATGAACAGCATTGTGGGAGGACAAAAGTTGCAAAACAGGTGGATACAACCATGATTGACGTAAAAACTACACAAACCTACCTCGTCTCTACAGCAAAAGGACATAATTTGAAGTGAAAAGTGAAACCCCGTTTGGGAGCTTTCCGAAATTTTTAGAGTAAAGTGTTTTTCTTTACGACTGTGCGTAAAAAACTGGGATGTCATCTGTGCTGTTTTTGCAAATCTTGAGCCTCCGCCGCGGCCGCCATGACTTCAAAAGGAAATCAGTGACGGGCTTACTTTCAAAATAGGATCAGCTGTTCATTTTTCAAACCAGTGCTTCAAAACCTTTTCTCCACCACGTCCCCTTTAAGTAATTGTCCTTTGTTCCAAGCCCACTTGACAATAAACAAGTTGTATAAGCAACTGCATTTATTTGGTTAATTCAATGATCAAACGTTCCATGCTTCAGAGCGCGTAAGGTCTCGCGCCCTCCTTGAAATCTGTTGAAGACACCCTGCGAAGGCGCCCCCCCCCAGGTTAAGAACCACTGTTCTAAAACGCTAGTTTCATGTCGTGGACGTTGCCAATTTTACTCACGTGTGTTTTTAAACAAAAACTGACGACGTCCAGAACCATTTTTATCATAACAAGATTGAATATCATACGAATATTTTTATTATCAATCAATATTGAATATTATATGAATATTTTTACTACATGAATATTTTTATTATCAATTAATATTTTACATTATGAATATTTTTATTACATGAATATTGAATATGATATCAATATTGAACTGATTTCTGTTGTAATAACACTGGAATTGGACTTGGTCAATGTGCAACAACGTCACTGGAGGTGAACAGCTGCAAACCATTCCTTCAAGATCAACCACGATTCACAACAGTAGACGTCAAGGCAACGAAATAAACAAACGTCATAAAACAACCACGTTTCTATGACAACGTGGGAGAATCCGTTGTCGCAGCACGCTACCTCAACTTGCTGTGCGCAGTCAAAGAGTCGAGCAGGTCCATGCTGAAGGGGATGGTCTTATTGCAAGCCATACAGTTGCTCCCCGGCATGGGGCATGTGTTCTGGGGGTCGCCGCACACATTCTCCATCAGCTTGGTTATGGGTATGGTGAAAACCTCTGAAAAAGACATGAACATGTTTGAAAAAAACAGCTGAAACTGGTCATCAAGGATCTTCCTATGCGGTTCAGGCAAGAAAGCGTAGATGTTACCAGTCCTGTCGCCACGGGAGGGGGCTTTGGCGGGCTTAGCTCCCCCAATCAAAGCACCAAGCAACCCCTAAATTGAAATATGAGACACTATAAATCACCAGAAAATTTGAAAAATTTACAATGCCAAGCCCCCCTGCGCAAACGTAAAGCCTTTCTGGCGACGGTTCTAGATGTTACACAACACGCTGCTAATGATGATAAAGGAAAATGGAACTGCTTCGCTGGGAATTACTACAAAATGTACGAGAACCACAGGCCGGTGTCAATTTCCTTCGACATCACAGTTTTCTTCAGTAAAACTGATGCAGGGCAAAGTTTTTTAATTAAGTCTTCGCAGAACAGCGATGAAAAGTGCACATAAGGCTACGTTGGTACCTTTCAAAACACCCGCTTTCAGCCCAGAACCGTCGCCAGAAAGTCATCCATTAGGGGGCTTTATGTTCGTGCAGGGGGGCTTGACATTAAATTTGACAAAAATGCCACTATTTTATAGTATTTCATATTTCATTTTGGGGGAGCTTGGAGCTTTGTTTGGGGGGACTAGCCCACCAAAGCCCCCCGTTTCGGCTTCTCTTTGCGCAAAATACCCCCATCCGCTCATGCCATGCGCTGTCACATACAGGCATGCTGAATTTTAAGCCAATGCGACCGTCCATTCGTTTAAAGAACTTGCTGCTTTTGTTTGAGGATGAAAGAGTGGAGTCGCTGCGGGCCAAAAATGCAGTTCGCAAAAAAAAGGTCAACAGCAATTGTTCTTGAAATCTGTGACAAGGAAACCCCTTTCCGAGTTTCTTGCAAATAAATAGGCGCGTAAAAATGATCCCAATTTTTTAAGGCAGGGGTGGGCGATTAGCGGCCCACGGGCCACATGTGGCCCGCCGCAGCATTTTCAGTAGCTCGCGGAAACATTCAGGAAAAAACTTTAAATCTGACATGAACCTGTAGGCGTTGATGAAGATCTCAACAAGCAAACATATTCGTAATTTCAAATAACTTGTTGAAAAGTGTGGGAGGTTGCATTTGTCTCATTGACTTGCTTGCGCTGGACAAAGTGCATTTGCACAAGAACAATTATATTAAAACCTTTACCGTGTACAATTATTGTTTTTGTTTTATTTATTTATTTTGCGATCGAATCAGAAGATACGGCCCTCCGCTAAACGCAGCCTTCTCAAAGTGCCCCCCGATCCAAATTAATTTCCCCCCCCCTGTTTTAAGGCATGCAGGAAACACTGTGTGTCGCAACACGGGGCAGAAATTGATTTCAAACGTTGCCGTCAAAAATTACAAAAAAGCGATGAAGCCAGACTCAGAATTACTGCTTCTTCACCACAGCAACTGCTCGAGCCCACCTTACCTGCTGTGCTGGCAGCGTTGCAAACCAGTGCGAAGCGGTAATCCTTTATCAACGCGCTGCTCGTCTGAAATGCAAAAGTTCAGGCTGGTCGTCGTTCACCGCTGAGACGAAGCGGAATCGGAAACGCGGCACCGTTTATTGCATCGAATCGCGAATTTTCACGGCGCACTTTTTTACGCGCAGCCAAATTCAACAACGCATCTGCACCACGTCCTTATGCCTCGTCTGACACAATTCGCAAGGAAGACTTGGATCAGAACACAGAACTATGATTCATTGCACTGTGTAACGGAAAAAATGCCGACGCCTGTCAATCAACCTTGGAACAAACGACAAACTGCGTGGGATCCAAGTCTAGGATTGTGAAGTCGCACAACAAGACGGGAATTTGAGTGGTGGGATGGTTCCAGTATTGCTCTCATGAAGAATTGCGTTCATACACAGCATATGCAAAAGGTCAGCTGTTGTGAATAGAAACCTCACTACTTTAACTTGGGCAGGTTCAATAACTTACGATCATTTTCAAACATGCGACTGGCGATAGTCTTCTACTCCACATCTCAATGCACCGAGTTTCAGATGATATTGTTTTAAACTAAATTTTTGTTTTTCAAAGCATGGATGGAAACCACACAACGAATCCCAAGCTACAAAACCAAGTCGCTTGCAGAAAAACAACGAAGTTACACCGCAAGCGGGAACTGCTCATGCGTAAACGGTCCTAAAGCAATTTGAAAGTATTCAGTATTTGATTCCGGTTAAATTGTTTTCTCGCGTGTATCGAGTCAAAATCCCCAACTTCTTGCAACCTGAAGATTTACCGAAAACCGTCAGCGTCAGTTGCTACGGTGACCTAAAGAACGTTTCGGAGGAGTAACGGTTATTTCCCTGTGTATTTCAAATAGTGTGTGACTATTTCATCAACACTAAAAATGCCTTAAAAAACTATGCATGTTTTATTTTGAGACGTCTCGGATTATTGTTAATCCATCTTCAGTCAAAAAATTAAGAATAATCCGAGACGTCTCAAAATAAAACATGTACAGTTTTTTGAAGGCTTTTTAGTGTTGATGAAACTGTTAAGTCTATCCCAATTTTACGCTCCAAAGTTTGACTATTGTATTGTTGCGATCGGAAAAGCCCGAGCGGCATGTGCGCAAAGCTTCACACCGTGGCAGCAAGCAACAATAGAGATCACATGCCATGATCACTCTGTAAACGCTGGTTCGCGCCACATATATATGGGTGTTATTGTTGGCGCACATTCCGTTCGTGGTGAATCGCACATTCAACGCAACGTCAACGGAGATGTTGCAATAGTATGAAGGTTTGCACAAGACACAGCGAAGCACAACAGTGCAATTCGGAATTACTTGTGTTTCGCCGCTGCTAATCAATCAGGTTCTTGGACATGTTCAAAAGCAAATGAACAAAGTTTCTACAACGTTTTTGATATTAAGTAAGCTCGATTCATTCGCGTTGCTCGTCAGCGAATGGTTTAAATAAAAATTTGAATCATTTACAAAACTTTCGAAAACAGCTTTCACTTGAATGCGAAGTGAAATGGCCAGAATACCCAACAAAATCCACACTTAACCGAGAATAAAACTGGTTTTTGGCACAGGCACGGTTGCGGTTCACCCTTAGTTCAATACTGAACAGGTTTCACGTTCACGACGCAAGTACTTCACAAATTTTCGGCTGCTTTTAACTGCAAACCGCTCAACACACAAGCAAACCAAGGCAGCTACCTGCAAACACTGATTTACGAACTGATGCTGAGTTCGAAGCGCCACCGGAACTGAACAAGACTGCTCGATCTCTGATGACGAAGCGCCCGATGAGTCGCCTGAGAAATCACGCGGTTTTAGAACTTTCGGTAGTTAACCGGCAACAGTTGTCTTCGAAGTAGGTAAGGCAAGTGAAATGAGGTTTATCTTCGCAATAAATTTCACTGACCTCAGCAAACACTTCAATAGAAGACAAAAGCAAGCACTCACGGTCCCTACGCAATTTTATATATAAATTTCCAGACTTTTTTCCAGACTTTTTTCGGACTTTTTCCAGGCCTAGCATTTCCGTATGACCTGCCCAGGTCAGATACAGGCACTAGAATATTTAACACGATTAAGTAAAATGATATCAATCTTGAATAAAATAATATGAAAATGTATGTCAAAAGACGACGTCTGCAACACTACTTTCTTTTTCCACACTAACAGACCAAAAATTTTTTCCCGACTTTTCCAGAATGGAAAATGACAAAAATATTTCCACACTTTCCCTGAGAACCGAAATCTGGCGTAGTGAACAAAGCAAGTTTTTCCTTCCTTCTCGCTTGACGCTGTTCACGCGAAGAAAAAAACACTTTCCTGAACATCTTTGAGCATTTGACCTGTTCCTTTTTGCAAGAGCGCCCTAACCACGTTTGAAAGGACCATCAATGAGCTTCACGCTCAGTACAACAAAGAACACGTGCTGATGGAATCAGGGCTCTTACCTTGACCGCTCTCCTCAGCGACCTTGACCTGCGATTTACGCTTCATGTGGGTCAAAATACTGATGGCGGAGAAGCACATGACGCTCGACAGATCGCTCATGTCCGGTAAGGGCAGAGGCTGCCAAACAAAGGAGGCTGAGTTTTGTTTGAGAAACCATCGAATGAAAAGGAAAACCGTGTTGCTTGTGTAAAAGCACCGAACGCGTAGATTAAAAAATAACGGGTAGCACTGGGCTCGGGTTCTGGCGCTCGCAGTGCCAAGTTATGAAGTCTGGCGCAGCATACACGCCATGAGACTGCACAGGCAGCGTTTAATCAGATAAAGCCGCGAATAAAATTGTACACTAGCAGTGGCACGGGGTAGTTTTTTTCCAGGGTTTAGTTGGCAAACAGACAGACATTTTTATTTAATATCTGGAAAAAAACAGATATCAGGGGGAGGAGAATGGCCGCAAGGTCTTCGAGTCATCCTCCCCCGCGAAATACAAGTCGAACAGCACAGAAGATGCATAATTCGATACATATATCTGCCCAGACAGTGCAGACATAACCGCAGCACACTTGAAACAGATAACGCAATGCACACCGGACGCAGAGGGTGAGTAGAAACTGTAGCTTCATCAGAGACTAGACACAAAGAACATATGGCCGATGTTAAACACAGACGCCGCGACAATAGTACTTTAACGCGACATGTCCTTGACCTGGGCCATTCCATGGATTGGCAACAGTCGAAGGTTTCAGAATTTGACTGTGATTTTCATAAATGCCGTTTTAGAGAATCCTATTACATTAACACTGATTGATCAAGCATGAGCGATAAATCCTCCGACATGTTCCAGGATATCCTCGTACAACGTTTTTTCATAAACCAATGGTGACGTTTATTACTTTATTCGTTTCACAACCTGCCCACTATTTCAATCGTCCCATCACTGGTTCACTGTTTCGTCAGTGCTTCTATCTACCGTATATTGACAAGTTTTCGCGGTGATTTCTCTTCACGCTAATTTCCTTGTTCCCTGAACTGCAGCCCTGCCTCAAATCATCAGGTCCAGTGACCCCGCGCAGCAAGTGTTTAGACCAGAGGCATCACTCCGCTCGACGCTTGGCTGGCAGATGGCTTGTCACTCTTGTTTTCGCCTTGATGAAGTTGACGGCACCGTCAAAGAAACGTTGGCAGTATTCGTTTTTACGTTTTATCGGATACACCAGTTGCGATTTCAGACAATACTGTGAATTGAACTGGTGTCCTCGGAATAGCAAGATGTAGCTTCATCTGTTTCACGGATATGTAGACGGAAACGACCGGATGTGGTGGATGATATAAAAGAGAACCCCGTGGTTGCACCAAGAGGTGAAAGACGCTATTCGAGCAAAGAAAGTAGCCTACAAGGCATGGCTTCATAACAAAGCCGACTCTTCTTTGCACTTGCGGTTCGCTGACGTGCAGTCACCACACGTTGAAAAAGTCCAAAATGTAATCTTGGGAAATTTTCGGGCGTAAGCCGGATTCTAATTACTGGCAAACCAATGAAGTATTCTGGTAAACCATCCGCTGTCTTCGCTGCAAAACAACTCGCACGGTTAGATCCATCAAAGACCAAAATGCTTTTTTAACTCGGCAATGAGAGGGGATCCTTCTCTCCGTTGGGGGGGCGCCGGTGTCGGGAATGAAAATGCGGAGTCCTGAAGTGCTCTCCAACCACTCCGGATTCCATCGGTGATCCGCCCAGGGCGCCGCACTTTTGTTGTTGTCAGAAGAACTGATGAGTTGATGTGCGGTCGGAACACGCCTTCGAATTGTACAGACAGTGACAATTGAGTCGACGAGTTGATGAAGTCATCACTGTTGGAAGCAGCACGATCAAGTCAACTGTTTCCTTTCTGCGGACAATTTGGTGCTGCTAGCATCGTATCAACACGCACTTGATCGGTTTTCAACTGCGTGCGATCAAGCGGAAAAGAAAATCAGCACCAAAAACACCTACGTATTATGTCTTTCCAGAAACCCAAGGCAGTGTATGCTGCAAATCACAGGCAATGCACTGCAGCAGGTGGAGAAGTTCCAGTACCTTGCGGTGGTATTCAGGAGTTACGGAAGGCATGACAAGGAGATTGACGCACAGATTGCCAAAGCAAACTTAGTTCTGCGTGAGCTGTATCGCTCTGTGGCGCCGCAAAGCTGCCGGTTTCCAAATCAGCCTTTGTTCCGATCCTCACCTATAGTAACGAATGTTGGGTGATGACTGAAAGAATATTATCACAAGTACAAGTGGCAGAGATGGAATTTTTGCGATGACTTCACAGTGCGACATTTCGCGACAAAGTGCGCAGATGTGAAATGCGCAAAACCCTGAGTGCCGAAGCACTTCTCCGAGCAGAGATCCCAGCTACGTTAGTTTGGCCACGTTTCCAGAAGGTGCCAGGAAAGATTGGCGAGGCAAGTCCTGCTGGCTACGCCCACAATCTCTGATAGTTCCTGCTGGCTACGCCCACCTGGATGTCGAACTACATCTACGAATCCAAAGACCCCAGCTACGTTGGCTGGCCATCTATCCAAAATGCCCCGGGAAAGATTGGAAGGCAGGTCCTGCTGGCTACACCCACAGGAAAGCGACCCATAGTTCGTCCAAGGACCAGGTGGAGTGACTACATCTCCGACCATGCTTGGTCCCGTCTTGGTGTGGAACCAGCAGAACTATCAGAGATTGCTGTTCATCGTGAAGCATCTCTATCCCTCCTAGACTGCTTCCCCGCGACCGTCCGTAGAGGAAAAGCGGGCATGAAAATGAAAAAATGAGATAACAGTCGCAAGAAAACAACTGTTGGAAGCGACAGCATGGCTTCAAAAGGAGCCATTTCGAACATTCTTCAAACTTTGGGAAAGTGGGTTTGGCACTGAATGGGTTTCCGACACTTTCACATACCGTTTTAGTTTCCAGTGTGAAAAACAAGGAACATTTTGCAAGACTCGAAGCAACTTTTCGCTATGAAAATACCCTGAAGATTGGAACTTCTTTCATGCGGTTTCATTTCATAACAATGCAACTTAACACTTTTTTACTCGTTGTGACTTTTTACTTTGTCGTAACCAGGAAACCAAACCGAAACGGAGTTTAACAGTGGTGAGGCCATCGTTTGGAAAGTACCTGTTTTTCCGGATAAAGCAGCCGTATGAGCTTCACAACGGGGATGAAATCGGTGATGGGGTACTTCTGGATGCTCCCGGAGATGAATTGCAACAAACACCACGTCAGCTGCACCCTACCCCGGACGTACCCGCTTTTCTTTCGTTGTTCACATGACGACAACTGAAAAAAAAACAGAAAGCAAACCTAAATGACAAAGCTTCGTCTGAACAGGCGTCTGGGTCCGTCTCAGGCAATCAAGCGTTAGTAGGCTGTGGATATCATCCAGAGCAAACGTTTTCACGATAATGTAGCGTTGTTCATTTTTACTAGATCGAGCAAATAAGACAGACTACCGGTGGTAAGAATTGTTGCGATTGACGCATCCTTTCGGGAGGATTCTTAAAAACAAGTAAGATGATGCCGGACATGTTCTAAAGCAGGGTAGGGGGGAACCTGCGGCCCGCGTGAGCGTTTGATATGGCCCACATCATAATTTCCGTTACCCAATTTGGAGTACAAAATCGCGACAAAACGAAGCTGCACGATAAGCAGGTAGGCCTACTTCAGGTGGGATGTCATAGTGTGAAACCTCCGTCCCTCATAGTGAGATAAAGGTAGAATTTTAGCATCAAATTCATTGTGATTTGCTGCCTGCCAGCGATATATTCCACAATTGATGCGGCCCGTGATAGCAGATAGGTTCCCCACCCCTGTTCTGAAGCTTTGCAGGGCTCGGAAAATGAGCGGCATGCTAAAACCCGCGCTGCAATGAGTCGCTGTATGTGTTGCGCAGGGGAGACAGATGCAAGCTGCATGCGACGTGCTGAGGAACGAGATTTTGAAAGCAACGAGGCCAGTGATGTGACCTAATGAAGGCTTCATTAAACCTATTCGTCGAGTCCGCAGCAGACGATCAAGCGACGTACAGTAAATAAAACAACATGCGCGATGTCAACCGAACATGCGCGATGTCAACCGAACATGAGCGATGTCAACCGAACATGAGCGATGTCAACCGAACAGCGACTTCTGAGCAAGGCTAGAGGCGCAAAGAACCAACGCGATGTCAACCGAACAAGAGCGATGTCAACCGAACATGAGCGATGTCAACCGAACAAGATCGATGTCAACCGAACAAGAGCGATGTCAACCGAACAAGAGCGATGTCAACCGAACAAGAGCGATGTCAACCGAACAAGAGCGATGTCAACCGAACATGAGCTATGTTAACCGAACATGAACGATGTCAACCGAACATGAGCGATGCCAACCGAACATGAGCGATGTCAACCGAACAGCGACTTCTGAACAAGGTTGGAGGCGCAAGGAACCAACGCCACGTCGCAAACAATCAACGAATGCCAAATAATGAACGGCGCGCAACAAAAATGCACTCGCGCGCGTGACAGTGCACGAAAAAGAAATAACGCCAAATAGGACAGCCAGAACGCAGCAAACACAGCGCAGTACAGTAGTTGACTGGATGCATGACTACTGATCAAGCAACTGAGATGTTGCATTCGAGGTCTTGCCCATGCAGTACTGGTAATATGTCGCTTATAACACGATTTCGCAAAAAAAGAAAACATTTTTGCTCTCACTTGAAATCCGGGGGAGAGGGGCGCAAGGGGCCGATAATAAGTTTCCAGGGGGGCGCGAGCCCCTACGCGCTCTATAATATCGAAAGTTTGATAATTACATTTACCAATAAATACATTTGTTTTCAGAGCTTATTTAAAGTCAGGATGTTTGAAACAAAGGACAATTACTTCAGGGAGGCGTGATAGAAAAAAGGTTAAGAACCACTGGTCTAGCCGCAGGGTTTCTACGCAATTCTGAATATAAATTTCCAGACTTCTGACGTTTTCCAGACTCAACTTTTCCGAAAGACATACCTAATTCGAATACAGGCACTGGAATAGTTTAACACGATGAAAGCAAAATTATCAATCTTATCAAAAATATCACAATAAAATATTATCAGAATGCAGGTCGAACATCAAATCTGGAAAATTATTTGCTTTTTGCATATTAACAGACCGAAAAATTTTTCTAGTTTTTTCCAGACTCCGTAGGAACGCTGCATCCAATGAAAGTTGCAAACAGCTTCCGGCACATCAGTGACACTCGACAACAAAAAAAAGGTAAAAGGTAACGGCTCACTGCTGATTCAAGCACGATCTCACCCGGGCGTAAAGCGCTTCGATCATGAACGGAAAGCTTGCGAGCTGATGCAGCACGAAGAATATCAGCTGGCTCGACAGGTGGAGCCAGAGGGACTGGTTCGATCGCTGGTCGGCCTTGCTGCCGTTTCCGTCACCCCCTTTCGCCATGGCCGCCAGCATCACCTCCACCAGTTCCTACAAAGTCCAACAGGCTGTTGATTTGCGGGCCCGAGACCTTAAGACCTACGCCAAGCACTGGTCAATGAGAAGCAAGCAGTACAAAAGTTTTTGGTGAAATTCGGCAAAATTGACCGCTTTGTTTGTGCCAGAGAAAAAAAGAACGTAGCATTAAAACTTTTGCCACAAGTCTCTGTGTTTTCTCAGTGTGCCTAATGCGTTCAAACGCCTCCTCATCAAAGTAGGGGTAGCGATTACCCCTCTGTTCTTTTTCCTCGAAATCAGGAGTTATGTAACGAACCCAAAGCTGTGACAGTGGACCAGTCAGTTCTAACCGGAGACCACTCACTAGGAGAAGGATTTTGTTCTGTTACGTCCACAAAGTTGTAAACTCACCCTAACGACGCGGTTAAACCAGAGTTGTAAGCCGGACCGGGCTTAAGTTTGTCGAAAGTTTCGGGCCGACTTCCGGCCTGTATACAAAAACTTTTTTATAACATTCAGACTAACGATTTTTCTATTATGTGACATACCTTTGTTGTGCTCACCGTGGTGACTTTTGTGAGTGAATTGATTATGACTTTTCTTCAGCTAATTCTATTCGCAAACACAGCTGCGTTCCTTTTCTTCTCTGCTCGGATTAGGTTAACACTCTCTTTGAGAAGGCGACAGCAGTAAGGAAATTAGCACGCGAAGGCATTGCGTCGAAAAGATCAATCCCTTACACGATTCCCAGCTTGTTTTAATAAACTATGGCCTACAAACAGGCTTTCATGCCAACAGCGCTATCCTAGGTTTCTTTTACGCCTGTAGCACCATCGTGGATAGTTTCTTTTTTCTTGAGAAACATTACATTCCGCGGTATTATCGTTGACTAACAGCTGAGGTTGTCCTTGTTTAAGTCAATGTTTTGGTCAATAATTGCTATTTTGGATGTGATGAAACCGTGTACCTGCAGCTATACCCGTACATTACCTTTTTGGCAAACCATAGTTGCGCAGATCTTGACTCACTCGGTAAATTTGGCTTTCGGGCCTAAATCAGGTCCAAAAATAAATGTCGCGTTTGGGCTAGTGATTTCAGGCTCGCGCCGGTTTCGGGCTTCAAAATGAGGTCCGTTTACAACTCTGCCTTGAACAGGAGCTGATACCGAAGCAAATAATGGCGCTTGGAAAATAATCTCGCAGTAAGAAAGTATAGGCTCCCAGAAGTTACAGCCAAGATTTGCAAAAACACAAACATCTTCAAGTTTCTGCGACCGACCTGTTCACAGCTCGACAAGCGGCAACCTGTTGAAAGCATGTTTTTTCCCGCTGAGACGTTTCCGTCAATTGTCCAAAACAGCTTTAAAAATTGTCATTTTTTCGTTTACGGATATTTTTTATGATTGAAAAAAGCATTGCGACCGAATAAGCTTGAAATTTTTTCGGTCATTCAAAAAAAAATTCGGTCACTGACCGCAAACAAAACCCATCACATTGAAAGTCAACGCAACTGTTTCTAGCGCGTGACAGCGCTGCTTCTGGTGCTTCTGCAAGCCGAGGATTTGCAGCACAGCGTCACGCGAGTCGGCTTGCTCCAGGATGTAGCGGAGAAGTCGCGACTGTCGCTGGTACATCTCCTGCAAAACGACGTAACAATGACGGCGATAGCATGCAATTGTCACATTGGTTAAAACATGGGGGCTACGGTTTCGTCGTTGCGAAACATGAAGGCGACGCAGACAGGGGCGCAACGAGGTCAGATGGCACCCGGGGCAAGAAGCACGTTTGGCGCCCCCGTTTTTGAATCTGAATTCATTTCG